>PVBE010900774.1_pt1 | contig 12463 bp, 14 predicted proteins | sample 1631181 | NCBI WGS metagenome assembly PVBE01 (sample SAMN08397723, study PRJNA350692) | Marine metagenome, whole genome shotgun sequencing project. | isolation source: water | place: Pacific Ocean | collected 2012-04 | reverse complement strand
CCCAAGGGCACGCATCCCAAGACTAATGGTACAACACACCTGCATCGTCACACGCGCTGTATGCACCGCACCTGTACCCGTTTCTAAACTTACATGAGTTGATAAAATACAAGGCACGACTCTTTCTTCAAATGGATGTTGTACTTGCAAATGTTCCAACTCAGTTGCCGCCGCGGTTCCTATTACTGAATACTTATCTATACTCCATCGCGCAACTAATTGCTCCACCAACTCTTCAACAACTATTAAAATCTCATTTTGATCACCAAATGATAATTTAACAAACGCATACTTAAACTCTGGGTGCAAGGATACTGCCTGATTAGCAGACAAAGACCAAGGCGTTGTAGTCCAAATAGCTACCGAAACTGGCATGCCTTCTAGTTTATCAAAAATATCTTTTGGTAACCGTGATAAATCAGCAACGCTAAAACGCACATCGATAGATGATGATTCCTTCATATCATATTCAACTTCAGCTTCAGCTAAAGAAGATTGACAATCAAAACACCAATGTACTGGTCTATCACCTTTTTTAATATATCCTTTATCCACAATTTTTGCCAAAGATCGAATGACGTCAGCTTCATATTGATAATCCATACTTAAATATGGTTTTTCCCAATCACCTAAACCACCAAGACGGATAAAATCTTTCTTTTGTATCTCTATTTGGGTTTTAGCATATTCACGGCAAGCAGCCCTAAACTCATTTTTACCAATTTTCTTACCAGGTTTGCCTAGTTTTTTTTCAACTTTCAGCTCAATTGGTAATCCATGGCAATCCCAACCTGGAATATAAGGAGAATCAAAACCAGACAAGGATTTTGATTTAACAACCATGTCTTTTAGAGTTTTGTTTAAGACATGCCCCATGTGTAGCATACCATTGGCGTATGGTGGTCCATCATGTAATACAAACTTTTCATTACCTTTTCTTAATTCGCGTAATTTGCCATATATATCATTTTTATACCATTTTTCTAATATTGTAGGCTCACGGTTAGGTAAATTTGCCCGCATCGGAAAATCTGTTTTCGGTAAATTCAATGTATTTTTGTAATCTGCCATTAAAGGGCCCTATAAAACTCAAAATTTAAAGATAAGTATACAGGAATTATATTTTTTAAACTATTGGTTAGCAAAGAATATTTGGGCTTCTTGGATATCTTTGGCTATCTGGGCTTTTATTTCTTGCTTAGATCTAAATGCCAACATATCTCTACATTTTTTGTGGAATATAACCTCGATTGATTGCCCAGTAATATCTTGTTCAAAATCAAATATATGAACTTCCAGTAAATTTTGCTCAGTCGAATACATCAACTTTTGGCCAATACAAGCAACCCCATTAAATGTGCGCTCTAACACTTTAATAGTCACAACATATACTCCATTAAGGGGCGGTTTTTTACGCTTTGTCTCAATATTAGCGGTCTTATAACCCAGTTCACGGCCTTTTTGCTGACCCTGTATAACGGTGCCATACATAGAATAATTTCTACCTAACATCTTTTTAACTTCACTAAAGTTATTATCTTCTAAAAGCTGTCTTACTAAAGAGCTACTAACAATCTGGTTGTTTTGTAAAAAAGAGTCCATTTGCAAAACCTCAAAATCATGCGTCTTACCCATAGTTTCTAGAAGTAAAACATCACCGTCTCTTTTATATCCAAACCTAAAATCATGACCTATTACAAGTTTTTTAATTTTAAATTTCTCTACTAAAATATTTTGAACAAATCTTTGTGCCTTTAGCTTAGAAAAACCTTCATTGAAACTCTCAATCACAACATAATCAATATTTGTTTTTGATAAAAAAGTTAATTTATCTTCAAGAGTTAAGAGCCTTGCAGGACATTGATCGTCGCTACTAAAAAATTCTTGTGGATGAGGCTCAAACATTAATACAGCTGATGGGATGTTGTGTGTTTTAGCTTCTGCTACAACTTTACGAATTAACTCTTGATGACCTAAATGCACACCATCAAAATTACCTATAGTTAAAACACATCCATTCTCGAAATGTGTCACAATATTGGCTATTTCTCTGATAATTTGCATTTTAACACCTAAGCCTCAATTGAGCCTTGTAAATCTTTTTTCCTAACGCCTGTTAGTACTAAACCAAACAGATAAACAATTAAAGATGAGCTCACTATACCTAAAAGATAGGTTGCTTTTTTTATAGTTGAAAAATCTAGCCATACAGACATTTCTGGACTCCAAAAAACAAGCCAACCAAGCATTAAACTAGATGTTGCCAGCAGCTGGATAAAGAATTTTGTCCAAGAATCAAAATTCACGTATATTGGACTTTTGCGTAAATAAAACCATAAAAGTCCTGCATTTACATATGCTGCTATGGAAGTTGCAAAAGCAAGTCCAGCATGAGCAAAGGGTTTTATTAAAATAATATTTAATATTAAATTTACCAGCATTGATACGGCACCTATTTTAACCGGAGTTTTATAATTTTTTTGTGAATACATCGCCGATGTCAATACTTTAATTAACATGAAAGCTGGCAACCCAAAAGCAAACCCTACTAAGCTTTTGCTAGTCATTATGGCATCATGATAGCTGAAATTACCACGCTGGAATAACGTTAACATAATAGGCGCCGCTAAATAGATTAAACCAATCATGGCAGGTACTGCTGATAACATAGCCATTTTACTCGCCCAATGAAAAACTTTACTAAAAGCGAGCTCATCGGTGTCTATAAAGGTTCTTGATAATCTAGGTAAGATAACCGTAGACAGAGCAACCCCCATGATTCCAAGGGGGAAATTCATCAACCTATCAGAAAAATATAACCACGTAACACTACCGTGAATTAAAAACGAGGCAAAAGCTGTATCTAGCAACAAATTCAATTGTGCAATTGAAACACCAAAAAGAGCTGGGATCATAGCTTTCAATACTTTTCTGACACCATGATCATGCCAAGCAATAGAAAACTTTGGCAAAAGTTTTTTCGTCGCTAAGAATGGCAATAAAAACAAAAATTGCAAAACTCCCGCAATGAATACGCCGCTAACTAATCCCCACATCGGAATATCAAAAAAACCTGTAAGATATAGTGCTCCTCCAATCATCGACACATTTAACCAAATTGGAGCAAAAGCTGGAGCTCCATAATACCCATAAGCATTTAAAATAGCTCCGCAAAAAGCTGTCATTGATATAAAAAATAAATATGGAAATGTAAACCTTAGAAACTGTGTGGCGTACATAAATCTAGTCGGATCATCATCTTGAACAAAACCTGGTGCAAAAATGGATACAATTACAGGTGCACATATAATCCCTACAATTGAGACTATTAAAGTAGCACTTGCTAAAGTACCACCAATCTTTCCAATAAATTTTTTGGTATCAAAATCATTACTGTTTTTTTGATATTCTGATAAAACAGGTACAAAAGCTTGAGTGAACGCTCCTTCTGCAAATAACCTGCGCATAAAATTTGGGATCTTAAAAGCTACAAAAAAAGCATCTAAAAAAGGCGTCGCCCCGAATACCCCAGCCACAATAACATCTCGTATAAACCCCAAGATCCTTGACAAAAACGTCATCCCAGAAAAAATACTAGTAGATTTAATTAAGCTGGCTTTATGAATTTTCATGCAATATTAACTTAATAGAGGATTAGCAAAATATACCATATTTCACAAAGGGTAAGCTAACCACTTCAATAGACTCCAAACCTAGTAAAAATCTATGAGATCCAACAACTAATAGTGCGATCTTGCAATATTTATGCGGCAATTTTAGGCAATTTTATCATAATTACACCTATTTTGCATTGACAATTTAACTGATTTACAACATAATGCCCGATATTAGAATATACAAAGGTAAATCATGGCCAATATTAAGTCAGCTATTAAAAGAGCAAGACAAAACAAAAAAATACGAGCTCACAATGCTAGCCAGCGTTCAAACTTAAGAACCTATGTTAAACGCGTTTTAGCAGCAGTAGCTACCAAAGATCACAAGCAAGCCGTGGAATCTTTCAAGGAAACTCAACCAGTTATTGATAGAGCAGCATCTCATAAAATTATCCATAAAAATAAAGCTGCCAGACTTAAAAGCAGACTTAATTTAAAAGTGAAGCAATTAGCTGCAAGCTAATATTCTACTTCTATTTAAACTAGTTACAAGCCACCTCATTTAATTACAAGGAGTGTAATAACAATGAAATACTATAAATTTACCTTTATCCTTCTTTTGCTCACTAATTCCGCTGTTGCAGAATATAAGCTCGTTGGTTGTAGCATAGACATGTCCACAATGCACCAACTTACGTTTTATGCTGGTAATTCATTACAAGAATTTGCCAAAGCAGTGCAAAATAAGAGCCCAGTAAAAGTTTTAAAGCATGGTATTATGGGATTTCAAAATAATGAAGGAAATATTGTAGAATCGATTGGATACGGAGCAACAGTTCAAAATGCAACAGAACTTATACCCGCTCTTTTCAAAAATGAGCATAAAAAGGCAACTGGGGTTACGTGTTATATAGCAGCAACTGGCGATGAAGTAGAAATAGCAAGACGAATGGAAACCGTTAGAAAAGTATACGCTACATACGAGACACAAGACTGGCACCCTTTGCACCCTAACTGCTTTACTCCTCTAAAAGAAGCCTGGGAAGCAGCTGGAGACCGACCTATGCCAGCGGAATTAATTCTTACTAACTATACTATAGGTATGGTAATAACGAGAAAGTTCTGTCCATGCGTAATTTTATAAGTTAATTACTTTTTTGCAAGACCACCCTTGCCTATGACCTTACGTCAGGTTGTATTCTGACAATGAAGTAAAAATATAGGCAACTATTAGTAATTGCTAGCAGTGCCGCCAGGAATCTTTTCCCTCTCCTATGATATTTGTCCTAGCTCTAATGAATTTTCTATCACTTTTAACATCTTTGAGATCTGCTCCAATGGAATGAAATGCACTATTGTTTCACCAATTTCGATTCTTCCTTTAAAGTTTTTAGTAACTATAATTCCAACTTTTGGATTATAAGCCTCTAGAAAAGATCGAAACCCTCTTGTTACGGACGCTGTAGCCATACGTCTAAACTTCACTTCAATAGGCAATATATATTCATCATTTTTAAATAACACAAAGTCTACTTCTGCTTGAGTTTTTGTTCTCCAATAATGAATATCAAAATCATAAAAATTTTGAGTTTGGAATTTATATATTTCTTGAAAAATAAAGTTTTCAACTAACAATCCTGCATCAGCTCGCAAATCTAAGTTATTGAAGTTTCTCATCGCATGATTACGAAAACCATTATCAATAAAATAAAATATAGGATTTTTAGTTATTTCTGTTCTTTTATTACCAACGAAAGGAGTGATTTTTTTTATGACATATGATTGCTCTAGAATTTTTAGATATCCTTGAATTGTTGGGGATGTTACACGACAATCTAGCGCTAACTGTTGATAGTTCACCAACTGTCCTGTTGAATGTGCAATTAGAATAATTAATTTTTCTAGTACATCAGGTTTACTCAACCGAAGGATTTCGATAATATCTTTTTCAATATATCTTTTATACAAATTTGCTAAGATGATCTCTTTTTTTTGTGATCTAATTACAGCTGGATATGAGCCATAAATAATTTGCTCTTGTATTTGAATGTCTTTGCTTATCTCTAAATGACTAAACGGCATAATAATTGACTCAATTTCACGACCGGTTAAAAATTCTTGGACTTTACTTTTAATTTCTAATTGAGATGATCCTGAAGCTATCAATTTAATCGGCATTTTCAAATCTATTATGGATTTTAATAAAACGCCTGGATTCTCCTGCCTTTGTACTTCATCTATAAAAACAATCGTGCTTTTTAGCTTAAACTCTTCAAGTAACTCACTCAAAATAGTGGGTGAAATAAGTTTAGTACGAATAGAATTATAATCACAATTTAAGTATAAATAGTTTTGAAATCTATTGTCATGAATTAACGTTTTACTCAAGTAAGTGCCAAGAGTCGTTTTTCCCGATTGCCTAGGACCGCTTAAAAGAATGCAATATTGATCCCACTCAGGATCCAACAAAAACAACTCTTGAATTCTGGGATGGTAATTATCTATACTTGTAATCGGCTCATTTTGATCAACCAACCAAGGATTAAGCTTTTTGATATCACTAATTAAATCTACATCCATTAATTTAACCTTACTTAAATATACCTTGCTATATATAAGTAAGGTTAAACTAAAGTTAGTCTTTTGTCAAAATAAAGTCATGTAGTGTAATTGATTGATTTCACAACAAAAACAACACTAGATTACTAAACAGGTCCTAAACGACAATATTTTGCTCAACATTAGCTATAAGAGAGTTAAAACTTATTTGATTATATCTAGCAACTGCACTCTGTCTCTTGTTAGCTATAAAAGTCGCCATCATCTGCATTCTCTTGCAAATGATGCTGCTCAATATATTTCATAATAGCGTAGCTGATTTCTTTCGTTCCTGTCAGGTTTGCAGCAGAAACCGTATGAATTGCCACATGTTTTGGAAACTCTTTACTAATACGTTTAGTAATTTCTTGCAACCGTTCTTCCTCAATAATATCTTGCTTATTTAGCACTATCCATCTAGGTTTTGCAGCCAAATCCTTATCAAATTTTTCCAGCTCATCTTCTAGATCACGAATGTTTTGTACTATTTGATCTATAGACTCTATTGCTGCATCAACAACATGCAATAAAACTTTTGTGCGTTTTAAATGTTTTAAAAAACGAATGCCCATTCCAGCACCATCTGCCGCTCCTTTAATTAAACCTGGAACATCCGCTATCACAAAACTTCTATCAGCCTCGACACGGCACATACCTAAATTAGGATGAAGAGTAGTAAAAGGATAATCTGCAACTTTTGGTTTAGCATTTGAAACTGATCTGATTAAGGTAGATTTTCCGGCATTAGGTAACCCTAATAACCCAACATCCGCCAGTAAATGTAGCTCTAATAATAATTCAAGTTGATCTCCGGGTTTGCCGGGAGTAACTTTTCTAGGGGCTCTATTGGTTGCGCTTTTAAATCTAGCATTACCAAGACCATGTGCTCCACCTTTAGCAATTAATATTCTGTCTCCATCTACAGTTAAATCACCTAATAATTCTTTAGTTTCAAAATTAAATATTCGTGTGCCACAAGGAATTTTAATTTCTAAATCAGATCCGCCCTTCCCTGTGCAAAGAGCTCCTTGCCCTTTTTTCCCATCTTGGGCAGCAAAAAGCCTTTTGTACCTAAAATCAACAAGAGTGTTAATACTGGCTGTTGCTACTAGATAGACATCTCCGCCATCACCACCATCACCGCCATCTGGACCACCTTTTGGAATATATTTTTCGCGCCTAAAACCCAAACAACCATTACCGCCACTGCCAGCAATGACGTTGATTTTGGCTTCATCTATAAATTTCACTTGAAAACTACCTCAATGAGGATTGATTTGACTAAGATGTGGTCGGTAAGATTGAAACGTATTGGCGTTTCTTAGGTCCTTTAATAGCAAACTCTACCTTCCCATCTTTTAAAGCAAATAAAGTATGATCAGATCCAATACCAACATTTTGACCAGGATAATATTTAGTACCGCGTTGCCTGATAATGATATTGCCAGCAAGAATATCTTGTCCGCCAAAGCGTTTCACACCTAGATATTTTGGGTTGGAATCTCTTCCATTTCTAGTACTACCACCTGCTTTTTTATGAGCCATATCAAACCACCTCTAACTTATTGATTAATTTGCACTATTTTAACTTCAGTATAGTGCTGCCTATGTCCCATACGTTTCATATGGTGTTTACGACGCTTAAATTTAATGATTTCAATTTTATCAGCTCGACCATGACCTATAACTTCAGCTTCTATAGAAGCGCCCTTAACACTAGGCTCTCCAAGCTGCACTTTTGTGCCCTCACCTACTAATAACACTGGCTCTAGTTTTATCTTATCTCCAGCTTCTGCCTGCATTAGCTCTAGTTTAAGCTTTTGGCCAGCTGCCACTTTATATTGTTTACCACCGTTCTGAAACACTGCATATTTATCTGTCATTATTAAACCCGTCATTTTCTATATAGAGGCCCATGAGCCATTACAAATGGGAAAGTGTGTATTTTATGCCTAATTAGGGGGTATAATCAAGTGATTTCTTCTATGATCTTGTGTATAATCTCGGTTCTTTAGAAGTAAAGATGTAGAAAATATAGACGATATTCCCCTGGAGAACAATTATGGCCAATAATTTTGAGTTAAAAGCAACAAATCGTGAAGTCACGGGCAAAGCACATGCTAGACGTTTAAGACGCCTGGAAGGATTAATGCCTGCCATTCTGTACGGTGGTGATAGTGAACCAAAATCAATCGATTTAATCCACAATGATGTAGTCACTGCACTCAAGAATGAAGCATTTTATTCTCACATTTTAACTCTTGATCTTGATGGTAAAAAGGAACAAGTTGTTTTAAAAGATCTGCAAAGACATCCAGTAAAACAACAAATTATGCATATGGATTTTTTAAGAGTAAAAGCAACGGAAGCAATTACAATGAAAGTTCCATTACATTTTATCGGTGACGATATTGCACCAGGCACTAAAGCTGGTGGCTCAGTTTCTCATCTTTTAAATGAAGTCGAAATTAAATGCTTACCAAAAGATTTACCAGAATTTATTAGTGTCGACATTTCAAAGCTAGAGCTTGACCAAGCATTGCATTTATCCGAACTTGTGGTTCCAAAAACTGTTGAAATTATTCAATTGTCCCATGGAGAAGAAAATGATTTGCCTGTTGTTAATATTCATAAGGTAAAAGTTAAAGCTATTGAGGAGCCTGTTGCTGCTGAAGAAGAATCTGAAGAAGGTGACGCCAAAGAAGTTGAAGCTAAAGATGGCGAAGCTAAAAAAGAAGAATGATTTTTTGAATGAATGCAAAAATTCAAGTTATTGTCGGCCTTGGTAACCCTGGCACGGATTATGAAAAAACCAGACATAATGCGGGATGCTGGTTTGTTGACAGCTTATTGACCCAACACTCCAGTAGTTGGCGCCAAGAAAAAAAATTATTCGGCCACATAGCCGATATCCAAAGTGGCAATCGCACGATTAAACTATTTAAATCTAGCAATTACATGAACCTGAGCGGCCAAGCAATCGCTGCTCTTTTAAAATACTTCAATCTTCAAGCTGATAATATATTAATAGCCCATGATGATATTGATTTAGAGGTAGGACAAATTAAATTCAAATTTGATGGAGGTCATGGAGGACATAATGGCCTTCGCAATATTATCCAAGCTATCGGTACAAAAGCATTTCACCGTCTTAGAATAGGAGTTGGTCATCCTGGTAATAGTAGCGAAGTGCATGATTATGTATTAAAACGACCAATTAAAAGCCATAAAATAATGATAGACAACGCTATTGAAGATGCACTCATGCATATACCAGAATTTTTACAAGGAAACTTTTCAAAAGCTACACAACTACTACATACAGGTGACAGTAATGGGATTTAAATGCGGGATTGTAGGGCTACCAAATGTTGGCAAGTCCACATTATTTAATGCTCTAACTAGCAGAGCAATTTCTGCTGAGAATTACCCCTTTTGCACTATTGATCCGAATGTAGGAGTAGTACCAGTACCAGATAAAAGACTAGATAACATTGCTAAAATTGTAAATCCAAAACGCACCTTACCAACTACTATGGAGTTTGTTGATATTGCAGGACTCGTTGAAGGAGCATCAAAGGGTGAAGGACTTGGTAACAAGTTTTTATCCAACATTAGAGAAACAGACGCCATAGCTCATGTTGTAAGATGCTTTGAAGATGAATTAGTTACCCATGTTTTTGATAAGGTTAACCCTATCCACGATATTGAGATCATTAATACAGAGCTAGCTCTGGCTGATTTGGAGGTCTGTGAAAAGCAAATCACAAAATTAAACAAACAAGTTAAGGCCCAAGATAAAGAAGCAAAAAAAACGTTAGAACTTTTAGAGCAAGCAAGAGAAATTTTATCCGATGGTTCTCTTATTATCGCCAAAGCCAATAGTGAATTACTTGAACAATTAAAACCGTTTACCTTTTTAACCAGCAAACCTACTTTATTTATTGCCAATATTGATGACAGTCAAGAACAATCAAAACAACTATTGGCTAAAGTTCAAGAATATGCCAAACAACAAAACTCTGAAGTAATACCAATTTGCGCCAAGCTTGAAGCAGAAATAGCAGAACTAGAATCTGATGATAAAAAAGAATTTTTACTAGAACTCGGCATGGAAGAATCTGGACTAGATGTAGTAATCCGTGCAGGACACGCGTTATTAGGACTTGAAACCTATTTTACAGCAGGAGTTAAAGAAGTTAGAGCCTGGACCTATGCCAAAGGAGCATCGGCTCCCCACGCTGCTGGTAAAATTCATACCGATTTTGAATAAGGGTTTATCAGGGCAGAAGTTATCAGTTATGATGATTTTATAAATTATAAAGGTGAAGCTATGGCAAAAGAAGCCGGCAAATTGCGTGTTGAAGGTAAAGACTACATTACTAAAGATGGTGATGTAATGCATTTTAGATTTAATGTTTAATATTTTAACAAGGTTTCAATGTCTATTAAAAATTTACATGAGTTAGTAAAGCCTGAATTGTCGCAAGTTAGCGCTCTGATTAGTCATGAATTTAACACCCCCACGTCAGTTATCAATGAGGTTAGTAAACATATCTCTACTAGTGGTGGTAAAAAACTAAGACCCACTATAGTTTTGCTGGGTGCAAAATGTTTTAACGCTGATAGCGATATAGCCGTACGTCTTGCCACTGTTATTGAATTTTTCCATATTTCAAGCTTGTTACACGATGATGTCGTTGATAATGCAAAAATCAGACGCGGGAAAACTAGTGCGCATAATATTTGGGGTAATAAAGCCTCTATTCTTGTCGGCGATTATTTGTTTTCTAAAGCATTTCAATTACTTGTTAGTGTTAACAATCAAAAAATTCTTACTACTCTTGCTAATACCTCAAATATTATTACACAGGGTGAAGTACAACAATTAATGAGCTCACATAATCCCGATATTGAAACAAAAGATTATATGAATATTATTCATCATAAAACTGCCGCATTATTTGAAGCAGCCTCTCAAATGGGGGCTTTAATAGCAAACAAAGACGACATAGAAATTCAAGCTATGGCTAAATTTGGCCATTATCTTGGCAAAGCGTTTCAAATAGTCGATGACATTTTTGATTATCAACCTTCTAATAATGAGCTTGGAAAAAATGTTGGTAATGATTTAGCAGAAGGTAAAATCACACTCCCCCTAATACACGCCATAAAACATAGCAGCGCACCACAACAAGCTATCATCAAAGATGCCATTGCAAAAGGAAATACAGAGAATATTGATCAAATACAAGAAATTTTAAAGGAAACTAAAGCTATTGAAGCATCAGAAGCTTTAGCCGAAAAACAAATCAACCAAGCGGTAACTGAATTATTTAAAATAGAACCATCGATATATCGAGATGCTCTAGAGTCACTTGCTCTGTTTACAATTGAGAGAAAATTCTAGCTCAATAAATAGATAGTTAATAAATTCTAGTAACCGGGCATGTCGCTATAGAACGACGGATCCAAGCTTCACCTCTGCTCTCATTTTGTTCAACACCTCGACCTTGAATATACATGATCCCAAGCTGCTTCATTGCATCCATTTGACCTCTACTTGATGCTTGTTTAATCCAGTACACAGCCAAATCAAGACTTTGATTTATACCGATACCATCCAAATACATTTTTCCAATATGGTATTGTGCTAGAGCAAATCCACTAATAGCCGCTTGTAAAAACCATGTAGCTGATGTTTTATTATGTTTTTTAACGTAGGTACCATCTAAATATAATAACCCTAAAATAGTCTGAGCAAGAGCATATTTATTCTTAGCAGCGTCTCTTATAATCGACAACCCTTTTTCTATGTTAGCATCAACACCCCCGAGTCCTTCTAGATAAACAATAGCTAAGGTAACTCTGGCATATTCATTGCCTATTTCTGCAAGAGGTTTACAACTTTCTAAAGTATAACAAGGACGCTTTCCAATATAGCTAGAATCCTCAATTAACAATAATGAAGCAAATAAAGATGGTGTAAAAACCAACACTAACCACAAAATCCTTCTCATGCATTACCTCCAAGACAACATACTATACAAACTAGTGTATAAAATACTACTTTGATTGTCTAGATTAATCTCCAGTTGCTTGGGCAGGAAATTGAGTAAAAACTCCGTTTGTTAAAACAATATCGCTATCAAAAGTATGGGTGGGACCAACCGGAGAATTAGTAATAGCAGCAATGCCATCCCAATCCTTACCTCCAGTGCCAACTGTATAATTTTCCTTATTAGAAT
>PVBE010603149.1_pt1 | contig 12463 bp, 14 predicted proteins | sample 1631181 | NCBI WGS metagenome assembly PVBE01 (sample SAMN08397723, study PRJNA350692) | Marine metagenome, whole genome shotgun sequencing project. | isolation source: water | place: Pacific Ocean | collected 2012-04 | reverse complement strand
CCGACAGCGATGCCGACTCGGACGCCGACAGCGATGCCGACTCGGACGCCGACAGCGATGCCGACTCGGACGCCGACAGCGATGCCGACTCGGACGCCGACACGGACACGGGCCTGCCGGCCTGCGTCGAGGCAGACCTGGTCTTCACCGCCGAGGTCCGCGATGCATCGGGTGCAGCCTGCACCACCTGCCCCGCCGACGAGCCGTTGGACTTGGTGGGGGTGGTCTCCAACCCCTGCGCGAACGACGTTAGCCTCACGACCACGACCTCCTGTCTGGTGGCAGACTGGTCCATCACGGACTTGCACGCTGGCGCGGTGGTGGCGACGGGCGCTTTCGTCTGCGCCGCGGTCATGACCACCCGGGTGGTGACCGCCGGAGGGAGTGTCGAGGAGACCCCCGACACCTACTCGACCTACCAGGAGAGCGCGTTCCGGTTGGAGCTGACCTTCGCCGACGCGGGCTCCACCACGGCCAGATGGGACTTCGACATCGACGAATTCTAGCCGCCCCAGCCGTCCGCAATGTAAGACTTCGTCGAATCCGAGGTAGATCCCTTCAGATGCGCCCCGTACCCACCGAACACGAGATCCCGCGTGAGGGCCCGCGCCCTCCGCCTCGAGGCTAACGCATGGGCTCCACCCCCCCAGGAACGCCTCCTCGCACCGTCGAGGGGCTGGACCGCAACGCCACGGTGATCAAGCACCTGTCCAAGGTGCGCTTCCTGGCGAACCGCATGGCCTCGCGGCTCCCCAGCGACGCCTCCCTCACCGCGGGCGATCTCCTGTCCCACGGCTCCATCGGTCTCCTGGAGGCCTTCGACCACTTCGACCCGCGCTACGGCATCAAGTTCTCCACCTTCGCAGAGCATCGAATCCGAGGAGCCATGTTGGACGCCCTGCGGGAGGCCGATCCCTTGGGCCGACGCCAACGTTCCCTGGCACGTCAGGCCGAGCGCGCCCAAGCCGAGCTGGCGAACCGCACGGGCCAGCGCCCGTCGGCAGGCGCGGTCGCGGAGCAGCTCGGCTTGCGCCTCGAGCAGTACTTCCGCGTGCAGCAGAGCCTCGCGGCGGTGCGCAAGATGAGCCTCGAGGACAGAGACCTTGCCGACGGAACCGCCGAGGGTGTCGGTGGCTCGGCGCCTCGTCACCACACCAGCGGTCTGGAGGTCATGGCGGGGCTGGCCCGGGAAGACACGAGCGAGCTGATCGCGCGGGCCCTCACGAACCTGCCCGACCGCCAGCGCACCATCGTGGAGCTGGTCTACCTCAAGGGCATGCAGGGCAAGGACATCGCCACGCTGATGAACCTGAGCAAGGCTCGCGTCAGTCAGCTGCTCACCAAGGCACGGCATCAGCTGCGCAGGGCCATCGAGCGAGAATCCAAGGAGCAGGGCCTGAGCTGGCGGGAGACGGTGGGAACTCCCACGCGCTGACCCTGGCTGGGATTGACGGGAGACCCGCGCCCTGCGATGGTCACTCCATGGACGCAAACTCACCCGGCCCGCTCGAACGTCTCGGGACCCCTGACAAGGTGCTGTACGGCGCGTTCTTCCTCTTCGCCATCGTCTTCTTGGCTTCACTACCGACCGTGTGGCCCTTTACGGGCAGCTCGGTGGTCAAGGCGATCCCCATCTTGGCGCTCGCGGCCCTGCTCTGGCGCCACGTACCCGGGGTGCAGGGCAAGCTGCTCTTCGCGGGCATGCTGCTGTCCGGGGTCGGCGACGTCATCCTCAACATCGACAGGGTGGGGCTGTTCATCCCCGGCCTGGTGGCCTTCCTGCTGGCGCACCTCTGCTATATCGGGGCCTTCGCCACGGAGTTTCGTTTCAGCCCGGTGCGTGCGATCCCCCTCGGGCTGCTGGTGGTCTATGCCCTGGTCATGGGCTTCTTCTTGAAGGAGATTCCATCGGACAAGCTCGCGCCGGTCATGGCCTACCTGGTGATCATCACCCTGATGGCCATGGGCTCGTTCCTGCTCCGCGAGCCTGCCTGGCTGATCAGCGTGGGTGCCATCACCTTCATGATCAGCGACACCGTCATCGCGGTGAACAAGTTCCTGGTGCCCATCCCCGAGTCCACCCTGATCAACGTGAGCATCTACTACGCGGCTCAGTGCTTGATCGTGACGGGCTTCGTCTTCCGGGAGCTACGCCGGGGCTAGACGTGGAGGGCTTCGATGGCCTTGCCCAGGGCCTTGGGGGAGAAGCCCATGGGGCCAACGCCGCCGGCGTAGGCCACTCGGCCATCCACAGCGACGAGGTACAGGCGTGTAGGCCATGCGGCATAGGCCTCGTTCACGGCGTCGTCCACGTCGTCCACGTCGTCCACCCAGGTGCGGATGCCGTACTCGAGGGCTGTCTCGCACTGGCCGGCGGTCACCCGGCGTTCCTCGAGGGTCCTTGGGTCGCGAACGTCCGTGGACGCCTTGGGTACGAGCTTGTTCACGGCGAAGCCAGCCAACCCGCCACCTAGCCACCAGCCGTCGGTGGGGTGGGCTTCGCGGATGTAGATCATCACGAACTGCACGCGTTGATGATGGCGCTCGTACAAGTCCTGGAGACGCACGGTCCCACGAACGAAGGGCGGTCACGTGAAGCTGCCGAAGATCAGGACGACGGGACGCTCTCCGCGGTACTGGGAGAGCCGCACCCGGTGCTCGCCCGTGACATCGGTGAGCTCGAAGTCGGGGGCCAGTTCGCCAACCCGGGGAGCGCGGGGGTCGTGCTCGAGCTGCCAGGCGCGGGCTTGTTTGCGATCGTGGATGGTGCTGGGCATGGTGATCCCTATTCCTCTCCCCAGGATTCACATCCCATGGCGGCTCGTAGGCGTGGGTCCAGCAGGTGGCTGGGATTGACCCGGCGTAGCGCGGCCATCATGTTGCCCTTCACCTTGTCGTTGTCCCCCTGCAGCTCGGACAGCAGGGCCTTCATCGCTTGGCGTTTCTGGTTGGGCTGGTTGTCGCACAGCCCGCAGGGCATGACAGGGAAGCCCTGCTCGTGGGCCAAGGCCGCGATGTCCTCCTCCGCGCAGTAGAACAGCGGGCGGATCATCACGTTGCGGCCGTCGTCGGAGGTGAAGCGCGGGGCCATGGTGCCGATGCTGCCGGAGTAGAACAGGTTGAGGAGCAGGGTCTCGAGCACGTCGTCGCGATGATGGCCGAAGGCGATGCGGTCGAACCCCCCCTCGAAGGCTTCCCGGTAGAGCCGCCCGCGGCGCAGCCGAGCACAGAGGGAACAGTAGGTGTCGCCGGGTTTCAGCTTCTGCGTGACCACCGCGTAGGTGTCCTGCCGCACGATGCGGAAGGTGTGACCCTGCTCGGCCATCCAGTCCACGAGGGCGGTAGGCTCGAAGCCAGGTTGCCCCTGGTCCAGCAGCATGGCCTCGAGGTGGAACTCGAAGGACACCCGGGCCCGGAGCAGGGCCAGCAGGTGCATCATGACCACCGAGTCCTTGCCCCCCGAGACGCAGGCGAGCACCCGCTGACCGGGGCCGACGAGGCGGAAGTCGCTGTTCGCGCGGCCCAAGCCCCGCAGCAGGCGACGCTCGAGCTTGGTGATGCTGGGCATGGAGCTTCCCTAACCTTCGAAGGCGGCCACCATGACATCCCCACTCAGCCTTGCTACCCTCCCAGGGTTCCCTCCAGACCGCGAAGAAGACGTGCCGCGCACCAATCCCCTGCTGGACCGCCTCGAGGCGTACCCCCTGGCCGAGTTGGTCAAAGCGGCTGCACGGCTGCGGGCTGCCGGTGGGCCCGTCTTCGACTTTGGCCTCGGCGACCCGGACGAGCCCACCCCGGCCTTCATCCGCAACGCGGTCCGCGCCGCCGTGCCCAAGGTCAGCCAGTACCCCACGACCCGCGGCACCCCCGGTGTGCGCCAGGCCATCGCAGACTACCTCCGGCGCCGGTTCGATGTCGCCGTCGATCCGGACACCCAGGTGCTGCCCACCTCGGGCTCGAAGGAAGCCGTGTTCCACCTGCCCCTGGCGGTGATCGACCCCGCCGCCCCCGACCGCACGGTGGTCTTCCCCGATCCGAGCTACCCGGCCTACGGGCGGGGAACCCTCTTCGCAGGCGGCACCCCCCACGCCGTCCCCCTTCCCGACGATTGGCTCTTCCGCCCCTGGGAGCTCGACGACGAGCTGCTACGGCGCACACGCATCCTCTACGTCAACTCGCCCCACAACCCCTCGGGGGCCACCGCCAGCCTCGACGACCTGCGCCGCATCCATGCAGTCTGCGTGCGGCACGACATTCTGCTCGTGGCCGACGAGTGCTACGCCGACATGTACGACCACCAACCACCCCACTCCATGCTCGAGGTGGGCGTGGACAACGTGCTGGTGATCCACTCCCTGTCCAAGCGCTCGGGCATGACCGGCTACCGCTCGGGCTTCCTGGCCGGCGACCCCCGCTGGATGAGCATCGTGGGCGAGCTGCGCACCAACCTGGGTGTAGCCCCCCAGGACTTCGTGAACGCGGGTGCGACCGTGGCTTGGGCAGACGACGACCACGCCGCCGAGCGGTGCGAGATCTTCACGGAAAAGCGCGCGCTCATGCACGCCTTCCTCGACAGCACAGGCCACCAGGTCGCCCCCAGCCAGGCCACCTTCTACGTCTGGTTCCGCGCTCCGGATGGCCACGACGACCAAAGCTACGCCAAGCTGCTGCTCCAGGCCGGCATCGTGGTGGTACCCGGGCGCATGCTCGGCAGCACCCGCGCCGGCCACGGCTGGCTCCGGCTGGCGCTGGTGCCCGACATCGCCGGCTGCCAGGCCGCCATCGAGGCCTGGCGCGGCGTCCTCTGACCCGGGAGTCTCCATGGACTTCGCCGATCTCCAGGCCCGCATCGAGCTGTCCGTCTCCGACCCGGCCATGCTCGACGGTGACGCCGTGCTGCAGGTCATCGACCTGCTGGACGCCGGTGCGCTGCGGGTGGCCGAGAGGCTCGACGGTGAATGGACCATCCACGAGTGGGTGCGTCAAGCCGTCGTGCTCTACTTCCGGGTGGCCGACATGAAGGTCCAGGAAGTGGGGCCGTTCACCTTCTACGACAAGGTGCCGCTGAAGTCCGACGTGCGGGCCCAAGGAGTGAGGGTCGTGCCCCCGGGCACCATCCGCTACGGTTCCTTCTTGGAACGGGGCTGCGTGGTGATGCCCGGCTACGTCAACATCGGCGCCTATGTAGGGGCTGGGTCCATGGTGGACACCTGGGCCACCGTGGGCACCTGTGCCCAGATCGGCAAAGGCGTGCACTTGAGCGGCGGCGTGGGCATCGGCGGCGTGCTCGAGCCCCCCGGGGCCCGGCCGGTCATCATCGAGGACGGCGCCTTCATCGGCTCCCGCTGCATCGTGGTCGAGGGCATGCTGGTCGAGGAAGAGGCGGTGATCGCCGCCGGCACCGTGCTCACCGCCAGCACGAAGATCATCGACGTCACCGGGCCCGAAGAGGTGATCCACAAAGGTCGCGTGCCATCGCGTTCGGTCGTCATCCCCGGCGGGCGCCCCAAGGTCTTCCCCGCGGGGGAGTACCACGTGCCCTGCGCCTTGATCATCGGCCAACGCAAGGCGAGCACCGATCGCAAGACCAGCCTCAACCAGGTGCTGCGGGAGTTCGCCCTTGCCGTCTGACGGGGCCCCCGCAGCGCTGGCCGACCGGCTCGCCCGGCACTGCCTGGATCTGTGCTCGGTGCCCAGCGTCATCGGCAACGAAGAGGACCTCTGCGACCTGCTGGAAGCCCTGCTCACGGCCAGCGACAAGGGCTGGAGCATCCACCGCGAGGGCAACTCCCTGGCCGCCCGCGGCCCGGTTCGGGGCCGACCGCTGGTCACGCTCTTTGGCCACACCGACACGGTTCCCCCCGCGGTTGGGGGGCCCTACGACGTGCCGGCGGGTACCCCTCGACTGCCTGCATGGCGCGATGGGGACGTGCTGCACGGGCTGGGCTCGAGCGACATGAAGTCCGGCCTGGCCATCATGTTGGCCCTCGCCCAGGCCCTCGATCTCGAAGCGCTGCCATGGGATCTGGGGCTGGTCTTCTACGACAAGGAAGAGGGCCCTTACCTGGACAGTGGGCTCGATCCCCTGCTCGCCGCCGTACCCTGGGTGAAGGGCAGCGCTCTTGGGGTGCTGCTGGAGCCCAGCGACGACATCGTCCAGCTTGGCTGTCTTGGAGGGCTACAAGCCTGGGCGCGCTTCGAGGGAAAGGCAGCCCACTCCGCCAAGCCGTGGCTCGGGGACAACGCCGTGCACCAGGCGGCGGGCCTGCTCTCGGCGGTGGCCGCCATGCCCGAGAGAAAGGTGGAGATCGGCGGCCTGGTCTTTCGGGAGAACCTGAACGTCACCATGGTGGCGCCCCACGGTACCCGCAACGTCATCCCCGCGCGTTTCTACCTGAACCTCAACCTTCGCTTCGCGCCGGACCGCAGCCTCGGCCAGGCCGAGGCCTGGCTGCGGAACTTCGTGGCCGAGGCCAGCGAGGGAAGGGCCATCCTCGACGTCACCGATCGCGCCCCACCGGGCCCCGTGGACGCGAACGATCCCACGGTGCGCCACTACCTCGCCACCACGGGTGCCGAGGTGCAGCCCAAGCTGGGGTGGACCGACGTGGCGCGGCTCTCCCTGCTGGGCATCCCCGCGGTCAACCACGGCCCCGGTCACGTGACACAGGCCCACCAAGCCCACGAACACACCAGCCTCGCGCTGTTGGTGAGCTGCTACGAGCGCATTCACGGGTTCCTCGAATCGCCTCCGCCCAGCGGGACCTGACGTGCGGCGCCGCCCCCGCCTCGAGCTTCTGCTGGCGGCCGCCGCGGGGGTCGTCGTGCTGCTCTGCGCGGGGCGGGCGCCGGTGGTGGACGAGGAGGTCTACCTCTTCCTGGCCGCACGGCTGGCCGAGGATCCGTTGCATCCCTACGCCTTCTCCCGGGCCATGCAGCCCTGGGGTGGAGGAGCCGAGACCTTCCTGTTCGCCCATCCACCTCTGCACTGGGCCTGGATCGCGGGCTGGCGCGCCATCGCGGGCGATGCATGGGTGCCCCTGCTCCGGGTCCTCACGGCCCTGCCTCCGGCGCTGCTGCTGGGATGGGCCACGGCCCGCTTGGCCCGCCGCACCGCGCGGCATCCGGGCCTCGCCGCGTTGGCCTGGCTCGCATCGCCGGTCACACTGCTGGCCCTGGCCGCGGGCCTCATGAACGACCTGGGGGCCACGGCCTTGGCCACGGCGGGGGTGGTGGCCTGGCGCGAGGCGTTCGAGGGTGACGACAGCCGAACTCGCCTGCACTGGCTGGTGGGGGCAGGAGTCCTGCTGGGCCTCGCCGCAGCCACCAAGTACCCCATGCTGGTCCTCGCGTTCGTCGTCTTTCTCCACGCCATCCGTACCAAGCGCCTGCCTTGGAGTTGGCCGCTGTGGGCAGCCATGCTCGCCACCTGGGGGGCCGTGGAGCTGTGGATCGGCGTCGCCCACGGCGGCTTCCACTTGGGCGCCGTGCTGCTACACGCCAGTGAGATCGCCCGAGGGCCCCTCAGCGGGAGGATCCTGGGTGTGCTGGTGCGCGCGGGCCTGGCCCTGGCGCCCCTGCTGGTGCTGCAGAGCGCGCGTCCGGCGCTGACGGGTGCTTGTGTGATGGCGGCCGTCGCTCTCACCTGGGCACTGCCGCCCGAGCTGTCCACCCTGCAGACCACCGTGCTGGCCACGATGGCCCTGTTCGGAGCCCTCTGGTTCATGCACGGCCTGGCCGCACTCCGGCCCCGTGGCAAGGACAAGAGGCACGACGACTTCTTGTTGGGCCTGTGGGTGGTGGCGGTCCTACTGGCCGTGGCCCTGGGCCACAACTTCGCTTCGGGCCGCTACCTGCTGCCAGCGATGGCACCCCTGGCCTGTCTGGCAGCCCGGCGGCTGGCCAGCATGCGCCTCTGTCTGCACGTCGCCCCTGCCTTGATCGGTGCCTGGGGCGTGTTGAGCGTAGCCATGGTGGTGGCCGATGCCCGCTACGCCAACGCCCTCGAGGATCTTGCCGTTCAGGTCACCGAGCGCCACGAACCCGGCTGGTTCACGGGAGAATGGGCGTTCCGCCACACACTCGAGAGGGCGGGCTGGCGCTACGCGAAACCGGCCGAGCGCGGAGGTGACCTGCCCGCCGGAGCCATCGTGGTCACGCCCACCCACGCAGGCGCCGGCCCTTTGCCATGGGGTCGCCTCGAAGAGATCGAGGTCCTGCCATCCGACGACCACTTCCCCCTGCGCATCACCGACGTCACCGGCCGGGTGGGATGGTATGGCGAGACCCTCGGGGCCCTGCCGGTGGGCTGGCGCAGCGCCCCGCTGGAAGAGGTCACGGCATACAGGGTTTTGCGGTAGACACCATGAATCTCCCCCTCAGCGCCCCTGGACTCCTGCCCCTCGCCCTGGGGGCCTACTTCTGGGCCCGCTGGCTGCGGAAGCGCTACCCAAAGGCTCGCTACACCGCCCACCTGCTGGTCTCGGCCGTCGCGATCCCGCTCGTCGCGATGTCCACCAGCATGATCATGCTGGCCCGGGCCTTTCACGGCGTGAGCTACGTCTCGGCTGCCGAGAAACAGTCGGTCTTGGCCTGGAACATCGCCGCGGCCATGCACTCCACGACGATCGGCATCGGACTGATGGTGGTGGTCCTGATCCTCCTGGCCGTCTACCACTCGCGGCTGTCGAACGACGCCTGGCGGGGGCCGCCACTGGGCGATGGGGAAGACAAACAGGGCTGAGCCAGGACTGGGTCAGGACCCCGATCCCATCTCCAACACCCACAGACAAGGCGACTCGTGCGTGTCCACGCCCGCCACGCGGCAGGCACCGCGGCGCTCGCAGCTGGCCACGAAGGATGGGCGCCGCAGATCGGGGTCGACCTCGAAGTCGGCTTCGGCCTGCGGGTCCCAGGCGCACTGGTTGTCTTGGAACAGCAGCCAGTCGAAGCGGCGGTCTGGCTCCCAGCTCTCCAGGCGCAGGCAGGGGTCACGGTCCGCGAGCACGAAGATCAGATCGTCGGCGGAGCCGGTAGGTAGCAGGCCCAGCACCGCTCCCCCGGGGCAGCTGGAGCCCGGTAGCACACCGTCAAGCAATACCTGGTGCCGGGAGTACCGGAAGTGCCGGGCGGGCTCGAGGGGGGGGCCCGGGTTGCTCTGGAAGGCGGGGTCTTTCTGGGGCCAACGGTACAGCGCTGGCGAGTCTTGCCGGAAGGAGGCTTGTCCCCAGCCCCAGCCAGCTACCACCAGCACCACGGCTCCCACGGCCCAACGCAGCCGCCGCCAGGGGACGGCACCGAGCCCCAGGGCCAAGAGCAACGGAAGCACGGGGAAGACGTACGCGACGTAGTACCAGTTCTTCTTGGACAGCAGGGAGAGAGCGAGCAGGGGACCGACCAGCCAGCAGGTCAGCTCGGCACGGCCACGACCCTTCCACAAGAAACCGGCCAACCCCAGCGCCGTGGCCACGGTGAGCCAGGGACCCGCCGAGCTGTGGAAGAGCAGGCGCAGGTAGGCCGTGAGGTACCAGGGATGGAAGACCTGGCCTGCACCCGCGTAGGCGCCGCCCTGGACTTCCGCGGCGTAGTAGTCGGCGCTGACGTACTGCGGGCCCAGACGCCAAACCAGCAATCCCGCGGGCAGGGCCACCATCGCAGCGCCCAGCAGCACCCAGCCGCGGCCCGCGCGTTCCCCGTCCAGCGCGCCGCGTCCCAGGGCGAGGCCCCTCAACACCGCTCCGCCCACCATGCTGCCAGCGGCAGCCAGGAACAGCATGTCGTGGGTGGCGAACGGACTGACCACGGCCCCCAGCATGGCCAGGAGCCCGCAGCCCAAGGCCAACAGCGGACGGGAGAGACCCCTGGAGCAAAGCAGCAGGTCCGCCAAGGCCAGCAGGATCAGGAGCTGGGGCAGGATGGGACCCCAGCGACGACCCACCAACGCTACGTCCGGGAAGAGGGGCAGCAGCAAGGCGGCCAACACCCCCACCCAGAGCCCGCCGAGCCGACGTCCGATGTCCAGGGTCAGCAGCTGGCCAGCCAGCATACACAGCAGCATGATGACCAGCAGGGTGTCTCCGCTCGAGCCGAACAGGCGCGCCCCCCCCATCCCGAGCCAACCCAGCAGACCAAAGTCAGGCAAGCGGGCCAGTCCTTCCAACAGCTGACCGCCGTGGGCCAGTCGCACCAAGTCGTTCACGGGGAAGAGGGCTTCACAGACGACGGGTTCCCCCACCCGCCGCTCGAGGCCGATCCATCGAAAGGCTACCGCGAGCTGAGCCGCCAGACCGACACCCAGCACCGCCCAGGGTGCCACGTTTCCGATGGTCAGGCGACGTGCGGTGGATTCGTCAGTCATCGCCCGCCATTATCGACCTCCATCCGCCCGAGGTCGACCCGTCAGCCGCGCAGCTTGGTGACGCGAGCCTCGATGCTGGCTCCGGGCGCCACACGAATACGGGCCACGCGGACCTCGCCCCGCAACAGGGCGGTCTCTTCCACCAACAGGCTCTCGCGAACCTGTAGCCGTCCATCCACGACGCCCGCCACCCGGGCGCGGGCCACGTCCACCTCGCCCACGATGCGCCCGGTGCTGCCAACCTCGAGGATGTCGTCGCTGTAGATGCGCCCCTCGAAGGAGCCGTCGATGCGCAGCCTGCCCTCGAAGCTCAAGTCGCCGCTCCAGGACGCGCCGGGACCCAAGAACCCAGAAATGGGATGCCGCTGGCTGGACACCCTATCGCCCCCCGACGCCCAGCCGGTCCACCAGCTGCGTGAGCTCTTCCTCGCTGGAGTACTGGATGACGATGCTGCCCCCTCCGCGCGCCTTGGCCTTGATGCTCACCTCGGCGCCCAGCTGGCGGGTGAGCAGATCCTCGGCGTCGAGGTATGGGGACGTGGGTCGCCCGGGGGGCTTGGCGAGTCCGTCGTTGAGCCGAGCCACCCGGCGCTCCGTGGACCGCACCGAGATGCCGTGCTCCACGATGGCCGCCAACAGCTCGAGGAGGTGCCGGGGCTCGCGCAACCCCAACAGGGCCTTGCCGTGTCCCGCGGAGATCGCGCCCTGCCGCAGGGCGTCGAGAGCCCGCGGCGGCAGGCGTAGCAGGCGCAGCGCATTGGTGACCGTGGTGCGGTTGCGCCCAACTCGCCGGGCCACCTGTTCCTGGGTGAGCCCGTAGACTTCCGTGAGGCGCTGGAATCCGAATGCCTCCTCTACCGGGTTGAGGTCCGCGCGCTGGAGGTTCTCGACCAGGGCCATCAACAGGGCGTCGCGGTCTTGCTCGGCCCGATCGGTGACCAGCACCGAAACCTCGGTGAGCCCCGCCCGCCCGCAGGCGCGCCAGCGGCGCTCTCCCGCCACCAGCACGTACTCGCCCTCGATCTCGCGCACGAGCAAGGGGGACAGCAGCCCGTGGGCCCGGATGCTGTCCGCCAGGCCGTCGAGGTCCCCGTCGTCGAAAGCTTCCCGGGGCTGCTCGCTGCCGCGCCGGACCCGGTCCAGGGGCACGCGGAGCAGCACGGGTCCGCCGCCGGTCGTTGCGTGCATGGCCTTGTCGGGGATGATGCTGGACAGCCCCCGCCCCAGCCCGCTGGGCCGGGTACGGGGTCGGCGGGTCACTTGGCCACCCGGAACGAGGCGGGAGCGTGCTTTTTCTGGTGGCGGCGCAGCAGCTCGTCCGCCAGCGCGGTGTAGGCGACGGCTCCGCTGCAGGAAGGATCGAAGTCGATGACGGGGCGCTGGTAGCTGGGGGCCTCGGCCAAGCGCGCGTTGAGGGGAACGACCGTGTCGAACACGTCCCGGCCGAACTTCTCCCGGGCCTGGTACTCGACGTCCCGGGCCAGGTTGGTGCGCAGATCTGCCTGGGTGATCAGCACGCCTTCGCGCACCAGGCGGGGGTTGAGGTCGCGCTTGATCGCCGCGACGCTTTCGAGCAGCTGCCCCAATCCCTCGATGGCGTAGTACTGGGCCTGCAGGGGGATGAGCACCGAGTGGCTGGCCACCAGGGCGTTGACGGTGAGCAGGCCCAGGCTGGGGGGGCAGTCCACGATGACCCAGTCCAGGGGGCGGTCGTACCGCTCGAAGGCTGCACGCAGTCGCTGCTCGCGGCGAGGCAGATCCACCAACTCGACCTCGACCCCAACCAAGGAGCGGGTGCAAGCCGCGATGGACAGGCGCTCGTACCAGGTTGGCTGGACCACCTCGTCCAAGGTGCGGAAGCCCAGCAGGACATCGGCCGCGCCCCTCGCGACGTCGCCGCGGGGGAAGCCGAGTCCACTGGACGCGTTGCCTTGGGGATCGAGGTCGACGAGCAGCACTTCCTGCCCGCGAGCGGCGAGGCAGGCTGCGAGGTTCACGGCGGTGGTGGTCTTGCCGACACCACCCTTTTGGTTGGCGACGCTGATGATGCGGGACATGCGGGGGTCCTGGAGCGGGGAGAGGGGGGTGGGAGCTGACGGAGGGGGG
>PVBE010127658.1_pt1 | contig 12464 bp, 7 predicted proteins | sample 1631181 | NCBI WGS metagenome assembly PVBE01 (sample SAMN08397723, study PRJNA350692) | Marine metagenome, whole genome shotgun sequencing project. | isolation source: water | place: Pacific Ocean | collected 2012-04 | reverse complement strand
CGCGACCCCACAAGAACCTCCGCCCTCGCCGCTTGTCGCTCGTCCCCCACCACAATGGCGCGCAGCGCAGTCGTAATCGCCCACTCCCTTCCCCGCGGCGATCGCGAGGCCCACGAACCACGCGTAATCATAGATCGTGCTGAAAAACTGCGGAAACACCGCCCGCTGCATGGCCGCGTTAATGAACCCAGGCACATTCGGGGCAACTGCCAGCACCAACGCAATGATCGCCGCGTAGTTGACGCCTCGGTACGGCCCCTTTGCCTCATACAGCCCGTCTTCATCGAGCCTCATCCGCCGCACGACGAAATAATCACACAACATGATGCCCGCGATCGGTCCGAGCAACGCGCTATACCCGATCAACCATGTAAAGATGTACGACCAGAGGTCGTTGTACAACTTCCACGGCATGATCACGATGCCGATGACGCAAGTAATAATGCCTCCGGTTCGGAATGAGATTCGCCGGGGACTCAGGTTCGAAAATCCGTTCGCCGGGCTCACCACATTCGCTGCGATGTTCGTCGAGAGTGTTGCCACCGTCAGCGCAATGAGAGATACCACAACTGCCACCGGCGAACCAAGTTTGCCCACGAGCGTGATCGGGTCCCAGATCGCTTGCCCGTAGATAACGATCGTCGCGCTCGTCACCGCAATGCCGATAAACGAGAACAGCGTCATCGTTGTTGGTAGACCAATGAGCTGCCCCATGGCCTGGTCCTGCTGCGAACGACAATACCGCGTAAAGTCTGGAATGTTGAGGCTCAGTGTCGCCCAGAAACCAACCATCGCCGTCAACTGCGGAAAGAAGATGGGCCAGAACGGCAGCGGGTCCTGCGGCGCAGCCGGGAAAATTTCGGTAACGCCACCGGCACGGTACATCGCCCATCCCAGCAGCGCGAGCCCCATCGCCAGGAGAAATGGTGCCGCCCACGACTCAAGCCATTTGATGCAGTCAATGCCGCGAAGAATGATCGCGAAGTTGAGAACCCAGAATGCAAGGAAACAGAGGAACTGCTTGAGCGTAATTCCAAGAAAGAGAAACGGAGTCGTGTCACCGGCGATGTCCAGCCACCCCAATGCGCCAAGCACCTGATAGATCGCAAACCCACCGATCCATGTCTGTATGCCAAACCACCCGCACGCCACCATGGCACGGGCCATTGCAGGAATGTGCGCACCACGAACACCGAAACTTGCCCTCGCCAGGACTGGAAACGGGATGCCATACCGCGTGCCAGCGTGTCCCATGAGGATCATCGGTACCAACACGATGAGATTCCCGAGCAATACAGTCAACACCGACTGCCACCACGTCATTCCCGCCTGAATCATGCTCGCAGCAAGCATGTATGTCGGAATGCACACGGACATGCCGATCCAGAGTGCGGCCAGGTGCCAGCGAGACCACGTCCGCTCCTCCGGCGTAGTCGGAGCGATGTCCGGGTTAATAAGGTGGTTCGTACTCACGGCTCGGTGATGTGCTCGTAACTCTCCGGCCGCCGATCGCGGAAGAACTGCCAGGCGTGCCTGACTTCTTCGATCAAGTCGAGGTCAAGATCCGCAAGAACAACTTCATCCCGATCCCGCGAACCCTCGGCGATGATCTGTCCGCGAGGATCGCAGAAGTAGCTCTGTCCGTAGAACTCGCCGATGTTCCATGGCGGCTCTGTACCGACGCGATTGATCGCGCCGACGAAGTACTGGTTCGCCACCGCATGCGCCGGCTGTTCGAGTTTCCAGAGGTATTCGCTGAGCCCGGCGACCGTTGCCGACGGGTTGAAGACAATTTCCGCGCCGTTCAGACCCAACTCCCGCGCGCCTTCTGGAAAGTGTCGGTCGTAACAGATGTAGACGCCGATCTTGCCAGCGCTGGTGTCAAACACGGGATAACCGCCATTTCCGGGTGTGAAGTAGAACTTCTCCCAGAATCCGGGGTTGCAGTGTGGGATGTGGTGCTTGCGATAGCGGCCGAGGTACTCACCATGTTCGTCAATGACGGCAGCCGTGTTGTAGTACACGCCGGTCATGTCCACTTCGTACAGCGGCACGACAAGAATCATGCCATGTTCTTTCGCGGCGGCCCGCATGATTTCTACGGTCGGCCCATCCGGGACCGGCTCGGCCATGTCATACCACCGCTTGTCCTGTTCTGCGCAAAAGTATGGACCGTTGAAGATTTCCTGCAGGCAACAGACCTTCGCGCCTTGTGATGCGGCGTCCGCGATCAATGACAGGTGCTTGTCAATCGCTGCCTTCTTGATGTCCTCATTGGAGGCATCTGCGGACAATTCGTTGGATGCCTGAATGAGTGCTGCTCGGGTGACTCGTGCCACATGGACCTCCTGCTAGAACCACCGACTGACCAGAATGCGACCTTCCGTGAAGAACCGCACGGCGTCTTCGCCATTGGCGTGGAGCGAACCGAAGAACGACTCCTTCCAGCCACAGAACGGGAAAACCGCCATCGGCGCCGGAACGCCGACATTGATGCCGATCATGCCCGCCCCCGCCCGCTCGCGGAAGGTTGACGCGGCGTGGCCGCTGTCGGTGAACATGACTGCCATGTTTCCATATCGCGAGCGCTGCGTGAGACCAATTGCGTCGTCAAGCGTCGACGATCGCACGATGGACAACACAGGCCCGAAGATCTCTTCGCTGGCAAGTGACATCTCCTCGGTGACATTGTCGAATACGGTCGGGCCGACAAAGCACCCGTCAAGACCGCGACCATCCAGCAGGAGATCTGCGCCTTCCGAAAGGCCGGATTCGATAGCGGCCGTCACACGCTCGGCACTCTGCATGTCGATCAGCGGTCCCATGCCGCAGCCTGGCTCGGACCCGGAAGAAACCGTGATGCCACCGGCAGCCTCGACGATGCGCGGCACAAACCAGTCCGCAGCATCACCAACAGGCACTGCAACCGAACCGGCCAGACACCGCTGCCCGGTATTGCCAAATGCCGAACCCAGTACGCCGTCGACAGCGGCATCCTGATTGGCGTCGGGCATGATGATCATGTGGTTCTTTGCACCGGCCATGCACTGCGCCCGCTTGCCAGCGGCGGCGGAGGCGGCATAGACCTGCCGGGCAACAGCGGTCGACCCGACAAACGACACCGCTTTGACATCGTCGTGTGCAATCAGATACTCGACGACCGGCCGTCCGCCCGCGACAAGATTGAGAACGCCCGACGGCACCCCCGCTTCATGGGCGAGTTCGATCTCGCGCAGCGCGCACATGCTGACCTTTTCCGATGGTTTCAAAATGAATGTGTTGCCGCAGGCGATCGCCATCGGCCACATCCACATCGGCACCATGATCGGAAAGTTGAACGGCGTTATTCCCAGACATACGCCAAGCGGTACGCGTTCCAACGAACTGTCGAGCGGAATATTCTCCTCTCGCTCGCGGCTGAACGAACTCGATACTGCAATCCGTGGCAACGTTCTGCCCATGAGCAGTGTCGGCGCCGCGCAGGCAAACTCCACGCAGTCGATGCCGCGGCGGACATCGCCCCGGGCCTCCGGCAGCGTCTTGCCGTGCTCCGTAACAATCATCGCCGCCAGTTCGTCGAAGTGAGATTCCAGCAACTCTTTGTAGCGAAACAGCACCTGGCACCGCTCGCCAACCGGCGTATCACGCCAGGCCGGGAAGGCTGCTGCCGCTGCAGCAACGGCCTTCTCCGCTGCGGCCGTATCGTCAAGCGATACGCTCGCCACTACCGCCCCGCTCGCCGGGTCGATGTCGTCGCATGTCTGTTCGCCCGCAGCAGGGACGCGCAAACCGTCAATGAAATGATCGATGATCTGGCTCATGGTTGCGACAGTGTATCGCTCGCAGTGGCAGTCTTCAGTGCCTCCTGAGCGAGCGTAAAGTCCGGTCGCAGACTGAGTGCCATCTGGTAACTCTCAATCGCCCCCCCGACATCCCCAAGTGCCCTCTGTGTGTTTCCAAGGTGATACCAGGCGAGTGCGAAACGTGGAGCGATTCGCACCGCGGCCAGCAGGCTGACCTTCGAACCCTCAAGGCGACCAAAATTGAACTGCGTGTACCCAATCGCCGCGAGAATCGGTCCGCGGTTGGGTTGTAATTCGTTGGCGGCCAAGAGATGTGGCAGCGCCTCCTCGAAACGCTGCTGGCCGATGAGCATGTTCCCGTACTCGAACTGGGCGATCGCATCCTCCTCATTCAACGCAACCGCCTCGTCAAATGCGGCGATCGCCTCATCAATTTTGTCGGCCGCCTTCGCCGCCAAGGCGTACCGCAGCATCCACCCACCGCGGTGTCCGCCTTCGAACGAACCGCTGAACGCGGTGTCCCGCGGCACCGCGACACCTCGCCTGAAATATGACAACGCCTGTTCGTAGTCGCCCATCTGCGAATACAACTGCCCGAGATTGAAGAGGGATGGGGCATGGTCGGGTTCTTCGGCGAGGATGGCAGTCCACACCGCCGCTGCTTCGTCATTTCGCTTCAACATGAAGAGCGCCCAGCCACGGCTTGCGCGGGCCATGACATAGGAAGGATCCTGTTCCAGAGCGACATGCAGGTGTTGCAGCGCCGACTCGACTGTCTGGCGATTCGGCCTGCCGGTTCGCATGAGGATGTTGGCAAGGGCAATGCGCGCATCCTTGTCGTGCGAATCAATGCGGACAGCTCTTCGCAGGATTTCTTCAGCCTGTGGAATATCGCCGCGGATGAACGCGATCTGAGCCCGTGTCACGATCAAATTGGCCAGCACACACTGGTCCTGCACACGGTCGAACCATGGATCATCGACCTGAAAGCCCATGTCAACAGCAGAGAAGTTGCCGCTGCCATCACCACCAAGTTCGCCGCGTGCAGTCGCCAGCAACACGGCGGCACCCGGTATGCTCCTCCGCTCGAGTAGCGTGACAACCTCCTGCCAGTCACCGGCGGTGGCGGCGAGTTCCGCCCTTCCAATGATTGCGAAGTCAAGATCACCTGCGGCCTCGAATGCGGCCGACGCAGCGTCGATGTCACCCGCGCCGGCATATAACTCGCCAAGCCGGGCCTGCAGCGGTCGGTATGCACCGCCGCGTGCAGCTGCACGCTGCAGGTGTGCAAGTGCGGCAGTACTGTCACCAACCGCCAAGTCGAGCAGCCCGCGGTAGTAGGGCCAGCGTGGGTTGTCCGCCTCGGCCGCCTCCGCTTCCGCGTACGCCGCCTCGGCCAGAACCGGCAGTGCATTTGCGTGGTAGATCATCCCCAATTCACCAGCGCTTGCCGCATCAGCGATCTTCGAGGCGACCGCGGGCGGTACACCGCGGCCAGCAACCTCTCGATCGCCGCGAAGCGGCTTCTCATGGCTCCACCGAACGATGCGCGTGATGCGATCGAATGGCGGGTACAGCGCCATGCCGCCGGCAACGATGTCGATGTGTCCATTGCCGTCCAGATCGGCAACATCACAGGTCACCAGGTGTGTTGGGTCGCTCGCCAGATCATGCGGCGTGAATGAACCGTCGGATTGCTGCTGCCACCATCGCATGCTGGAGGCGGTTGGGTCTTCCCAGAAAGCAAATTCACTGACTGTCAGGATGTCCATGTCGCCATCGCCGTCCATGTCGGCGATGGTTGGGGCGTAGGCACCGTGAAAATCACCAATGCGGTGGAAGATAAAGTCGAGATCGCCACGGTTTTCGAGCCATTGCACGCCATGGGATGGCAGCGGCCGGTAATCGACTGAGACGAAGGCATCGCCATTGGCCCAGGCAATGTCCATATCGCCGTCGCCGTCAATGTCGCCCACATCGATACCGCTGCTGGAGTAATCCGCGTCGGCAACATCATGCAACACCGTCGGCGCAAATGCGCCAGTGCCATCGTTCACGAAGGCGTGCACTGATTCCCACTCCTGCGAAAAGAGCACGACGATGTCGAGATCGCCATCGTTGTCGATATCGACGATCGGGCCGTGAATACCGCCAGACTTGTCCATGAGGTGATGACCCCGGAACTGCCAGTTACCCAGATTCTCCAACCACTGGACTTCGCCTCGCAAGTACCCGAACTGCGTTACCGCCAAATCGATGTCGCCATCGCCGTCGAGATCACCACCTTGGACATCGGTGACGCGGCGGACCTTGTCCAGAATCACGCGCTTCGTGAACTGTTGCTGACCGTCGTTTTCGAGAATGATGACCTTTCCGATTTCCGCATCCGATGGAAGGATGACGCCCATGGCGGCAACCAGCAGGTCGAGGTCACCATCTTCATCGATGTCGAGCGGTTCAACATGGACCGGTCCGTCGATTCGATCGCCGATCATCTGTTCGGTGAATGAGCCGTCCTCGCCTTGTCGGAGCCATGCGATGCCATGTCTTCGAACATCGGCGGCGAGGATGTCGAGGCGGCCGTCGAGGTCAAGATCGTGTATTGCCACGTGTGCGATCGTCGGGTGTGCCCCATCCTCGGCGGGCGAGCCGACGATGGCGGCAGGCACATCTCGGCGAGGCGATGCCCAGCGGCTGGGCGCGGGCGTGTCTTCCTTGCCTGATTGACCTTGCTCGGTTTTTTTGCAGCCCGCCGCGACCAGCATGCTTATAAGGATGCCGCAGGGGACGAAAAACCGGGTTTGTGGGGTAATACCTGCGATGCTTGGCATGGTAATCGGCAGACTGCCGGGAATGCGGGTACAATCTCGTCCTTCCCCACGCTGGGGGTGTCCCGCTCACGGGGCACAATTTACTCCCGGGACCACGGTTGCTTGGCATCGAGGTCCAGATCGGTATCGAGTCAAGCACAGGTTTTCGGGGTAGTTTCACGGTAAGGATCTTTTGGAATGAAGATGTACGTAGGAAATTTGAGTTGGGAAACGACGACTGCGGGCCTTCGGGCACACTTCGAGGGCTTTGGTGACGTCTCTGACGCCATTGTCATCACTGATCGCGACTCCGGCCGCTCACGCGGATTTGGTTTCGTGACCATGGACGACGATGAGCAGGCCAGGGCAGCCATGTCCGAGTGCGACGGCAAGGAACTTGACGGCCGCACCATCAAGGTGAACGAGGCCCAGGAGCGCCAGCGCCGCTGAGTCGCATCCTTTGTCCGACCATTGAGGCAGCCCCGTTTACGCGGGGCTGTTTCTTTTGTGTGTTTCAGCCAGATGCCGCCGCTAGGGGTGAATCTGCCTCAACTCCAATTCGCGATCACGATCAGGAGGTCGGAGACATCGACAGTGCCGGATTGGTCGAGGTCCTCGGGGCATGAACTGCACGGTCCCCACGCATTGATGACCGCAAGCAAGTCGGACACATCAACAACACCGCTGCCATCCACATCGCCGGGCAACACATCGTCAAGTGTCTTGAACGGATAGTCAATGACGCGAACCTCCAACGTTCCGTTGAAGTCGGATGCGGCAAACTCCTGCGAGAAGATGCCAGCCTGCGACACATTGATGGCAATCGACGTCTCGCCCATCGCATCGCCATCACCAATCGGCTCCTGAACACCATACTTGTCGTTCCAGTCGAGTTCGAACCCACCGATATCGATCGTCAGCGATGTCTCGCCCTCTGCGAGGAAGTCGTCGTAGACCACATGATCCATCATCTGCTGATCACCGCTGCTGCCAAATTCATAGATTGGTGAAGACACGCCTTCAACGCCCCGCTCGCTCATCGAGCCAGCGATTCCCCAGAGTTCCAGCGTGCGGGGCGAATACACATCACTTTCGATCACGATTTCCGCCGGCGTCCAGTCCCACCACCAGTCGTCCGGCTCGTGAATGTCGGTCACCTGCAGCCGCGTGATAGTCGCCACGACCCGCCGCCTCTGTGTAATGAAGTTGACAATCTGGGCCATGCCCGGCCCGTGATCGGCCAACCCATAGTGATCGACATGGAACCAGGTCATCGAGTGCGATTTCCCCATGAATCGCGACTGAGGTGCCATCCAATGAAAGTACGCGTTGTCAACGGCCTGCACACCATCATTCGCCTTGAAGTCTCCCTCGAGCAACATGATGTCCGACAAGGCGCCGTCATTTGCGGTGTCGCGGGTCGACACTTCCATGCCAACGAGGATGTCGCCGTACATCGGGCTGTCTGTTTCCGTTCGCGGCGAATGCACGTTTGCATCCACCCAGTCATAGTGCATCTGATCGACATCGATGGGCGGCGTGCCAAACATGTCCCAGAGGCCGGAGAGCAGCCCATTACTGGCGGCCCAGTTCCCTGAGAGCACACCCTCAAGCGAAAGCCACCTCGCAACATTGCCGTCGGCAACAAGCCCATCGCAGTCGTTCTCAATGAGCCAGCGGGTGACGAAGGTACCCATGCTTGCGCTGACGAAGTTGACCTGCTGCGCGCCGCTGCGATCCATCACATGCCGCGCGTACTTTGCCACGATCAGCGCGTAGCGAGGAATCCCACCGCCCCACTGCTTGGTCACCGCTTCGAGTTCAGCGATGTCCTGTGCGGTGTAATAACTCGGGGGCGTATCGCCGTAATAGGAAGTCGCGGTCACAACCGAGGGTTGAAGCGATTGACTGCCGTCGTTCGCTGGCAATCCGCTCATGCCGGCAACCGTGACCAGCAGCGGCTCTTCCACATCCTCGCCGAACACACCGCTCATGTCCGCGCCATCGGAATCGAACCCGTGTACGAAGATCGTGGCCGTTCGATTGGGATCATGGGTGTCGATTGTCCGGTCGGCCATCGCGGGCATGGTAAGCACACACAACACAATGCCAAGCAGTATTCGCACAGTGATCTCCTCTCGAAGTCTCACTATAGCGTCAGCGGTCAATGAACAAGCCGATGCCATTGCCCTCTGGCTCCGGGTCCGGCTGCAATGCCCGTACGGAGTTGTTCTCGCGGCCCATTGAATAGATGTCCTCACCGCCGCCGAGGTCCATCAGCAGGCTGAAGGAGAACGCCTTCGTCGCATCCCAGTGATAGGTGTTGTTGCCCGATGCGCCCTGAGCCGGTGATGTCGCCGTGTAGGTGTCATTCCCGCCGAGATCGATGAGATACGCAATGGCCTGCTGCGCAGCAGATCCCTGCGCCATGCCGTTAGCCGTATACGAATCGTTGCCGCCCCGCTCAAGCAGCGCACCTGCAGCAATGTCCCACGCAGAACCTTGATCGGCAGCGGTCATCGCCCAGTAGGTGTCATTGCCCGCGTCGTCAACTAGTACGCCAAATGCCTGATGCACACCAAACCCCTGCGCATACCGATTGCCGTGGTAGTCATCGTTGCCATCCATGTCCCGCAGGACGCCAAGGCCGTGGTAATACGCCCCGCCCTGACTGAACTCCCCCGCCCTGTACCGATCGTCACCGCCGTTGTCGAACAGAATGCCGATGCCGCCAGAGGCGTACTTGCGATACCCGAACCCCATGCCCTGACTGAACGAGGCGTGCACATCGGGCGTGTCGTAGACGGAGGGTGTTGGACCATCGGCGATGTACTGATCATCACCGGCTTCATCAAACAACAGCCCAAAGCCACGCGGGCCGCCGACGGATTGTGTAAGGAAGTCGCCAAGGTACTGGTCGTTGCCGGTACCGAGATCCATGATGATGCCTGCGCCAAAGACGGCGGCGCCGATTGACCAATGTGTACCGCTGTACACATCGTTACCGCCGCGGTCGACAATCATGCCCACGCCGAACGCGCCCGCGCCGGTTGAGAAACTCCCGCCCACTTCTCCATACCGATCATCTCCACTGCGGTCATCGATGATCCATGTGCCGAGCAGCCCGGCAGCCGGGCCTTGCTTGTCGGTGCCGGTGTATGTGTCGTTCCCGCCGAGATCGACAACCAACCTGTCACCGATGACCAGTTCATCAGCGAAGTAATGGTCGTCGCCGCCCATGTCAAAGACTTCGCCGAGAAGGGTCATGTCATAGGTGTTCGGACCATCGCCGCCAACAACCCGCCAGCCGTTTGGTCCACGCTGCCCCGCGAGGATCGGCCCCGTGACGCCAGGCGGCAGCACCTTGCCGAAGAACGGCTGCGATTCCGTGTTCGGTACAACGATGGTGGCCGCAAGGGCATTGAAATCAACCTCGATCGATCGGCTGATGACAGCGAGCATCGCCTCAAGATCGTTCTCGATATAGAAGGTGTCGCCCGGAACCCTCAGAAGCGCAAGCACCTGCTCTGCAAAGGCGCGATCAGCCACGAATGGCTTCCCTGGGAGGGGCGTCGCATCCAGCATGTCTGCTGCGAGTTGCCGCACGCTGCTTGGTTCGCAGTGCAGGACGCGGAGCCGATCGGTCATGTCGAGGGCAAGTTCGGGCAACGCGAGTGGATGTTCAAACGCCCCGACAACTCGGGAGAGTTGATGGTGGCCCGGTTCTGACTGCGGCCTGTTGCGGAGCACATCGACGGTGCGCGTAAGCGGCTCCTGTACGCTGGGGGGAAACTCACTGCGATCAACAAACGTCTCCCCGGTGGGATGCCACACGCCACGAATAGCACGCGGCATGCCGATCGTGCCGCGCGAGGCGAGGGGCGTTACGGCCGCGGCCACGGGGTCGTGGTCCGAAGCAGGCCTTCCTTCCGCGCGAGGTCTGAGGATCGAGGCGCTGTCAACAGACCACTTCTGGTTCAGAAGGATGTAGTCGATGCGAGGACCGTCAAGGTCGCCGGAGAAGCGGTGAAATGTGCCGCCGTTTTCCGTGATCGCAGGTTGAAATCCCCCCTCAGCAAAGACAACCATCGGCGAGCTTCCGGGGGTGGCGTTCAGGTCGCCCATGATGGTGGTGGGCAGATGAGGTCCGACCTCAGCAGCGGTCTTGAGCAGCAGCGCCGCGCTCTTCCGCCTGGCTTCCGCTCCGCGGTGGTCGAAGTGCGTTCCAAATACGAGAAACTGAGGACCGGATGTGCCGAAGTGCCGAAGCTTCGCCCATGTTGCGGTGCGGGCAAGTGCCGCGTCCCAGCCGACAGAGGCAACTTCATCCGGCGTATCCGAGAGCCAGATGTGTCCTTGATCAAGGATCTCCAGCCGCGAGGTGTCCACAAAGAGCCCGCTGAACTCGCCTTCGCTGCCACCGCCGCGATGCTCCCCCACCACCGCGTACCCCGGAAGAATGTCCTGCAGAAAGGCACGTTGATGCGGAAGTGCCTCCTGCACCGCGAGCACATGTGGGTGGGTGTCCAGTATTGCAGCGGAGACCATCTCCTTACGGCGATCCCAACGGTGCTCGCCGTCGGCGGGATTGTCGTAGCGGATGTTGAAGGTCATCAGGTCGATCGGCCCGGAGGCCGGGCACTCAGCGGACAGGCCAAGTAAGAGAAACATGGAAAGAAGGACTGCCCGCATGGCGTGACACAGTAGCGAAAAAGCGTCCAGACCCTCTTTTCGTTATACGCCCGTCCAGTTTCCTATCACAACGAGGACGTCGCCGACATCAACACCACCCCGTCCGTCAACTGATGCGCAACAACATCCTCCACAGGCGGTGCAATGAGGTCAAGCGTCCCCTCAAAGGGAGGATCCTGCAGCGTCGCAGTGGTGTAGAACTGCAAGGCAGACACGTCGGCCACCGTGACGCCCAGGTCGCCAAGGTGCAGGTCGACATCCCTGCTCTGTGTCGAGCGGTTCATGGCAAGCCAGTGGATCGCGCCATTGCTCTCTCGCAGCAACGCATCGGCAACCGCTGGCGCGGTCGACAATCCCCAGCCCTCTCCGTCAGGCCGTTCGATGGGCGCTGTGATCTCCCCAACTGACGGGTCATCCCGCACACTCGTTCCAAGTACCTGCGGTGATGCGGCTATGACGCCGTACACCTTCGCAACCAGATCACCATGGGGCGTGCGATCAAACCCGCCGCCCTTCTCCGGATTGAGCATTGGAATGAGTCCATGGTGATTGGCCAGCGTGACACACTCGTACCGAAGCATCTCGATGAGCATGGCGCCCGCCTGCATCGGATACCAAATTTGGCGCCATGCTGCCCTGTCCGGCCGGGGTCCCTGCAAGCACGAGTGTGAGGGTCATGAGGATCATGCCACTCGCACAATAGCCGATCGCCGCGTTGGGCCAAGGCGGTCATGCAGTGTGTGCATCCGCGCCGCCGCCATGACCCGATCAGGCGGGACTGGTGCCCGTGGAATCTGGTATTGGCCCTTGTCAATGGGGTGGGACAATCCGAAAGGTACTTCCATGAACACTGCAACACGACATCTCGCAATCGCATCCATCGCAACCGCTCTCTTGGCACTTCCCGCCGCCGGCGATCTCGGGGTTGCCGAGGGATTCACAATCTTCGTGACGGACAATCACCAGGCCAACAATACGGACTGCACCGGTCGGGTCGCGGTAGGTGGGCCGGCGACCTACAACAACATGGGAATCGGGTCAGGGCTTTCTAATTCAAATGGAGCCCGTGATGATCTCATCGTTGGTGGAACATTGCAGTGGAACAACGGCCAGAACTTCAATGGAAACACGCAATGCGCCGGTTCGGTGAACATGAATG
>PVBE012069808.1_pt1 | contig 12466 bp, 13 predicted proteins | sample 1631181 | NCBI WGS metagenome assembly PVBE01 (sample SAMN08397723, study PRJNA350692) | Marine metagenome, whole genome shotgun sequencing project. | isolation source: water | place: Pacific Ocean | collected 2012-04 | reverse complement strand
TCATGGCCAATGATGGTCCGCTATGAATTTCCCCGCCTTGACCTTGGAGCGTTCGTTTGCGCCGGTAATCATCCAGTAGAGGAGGTCACCGAGGAGGGCGGCGTCGAACTTGCTGTAGCCGTCTGGAACCTGTGAGAGGTAGTTGTTGTGGTCTCGGTCGAGGTTGGACCAGTCCTCAGCGAACTCGAAAAGGAGGTCGCGGACAAGGACGGGGAGATTGGTTACATTGCTGTATTCTTGAATCTGCTTCTTCGTCACTGAGTTAATCATCTCGAAGATGTCGGAGCGACCGGGGTATTTGCTGACTGTTGGCGATGTTCCGTGTCTGGGGTCGCCCTTTGCGAACACTGAACCCTTCAACAGGCCTTCCTTGGACTTGCCGTAGAATCTCTCAGAATCCCCCACTGGGTTCTTCTTGACTGGTTTTCGGCGGCCCATCTATGTCCACCTCCCTACCAGGTCCCTGTGAACCCCGTATCATACACTGGCGAGCGAGTTTTCTTCGCCTTCGGCCTTGCCATACGGGTGTTGATTACCTTCGTCAGGCCCCACATGAATACGGCGAACCCCGCTACTGAGCCAACCGTTGCATACCCTGGATTATTGTTGACCCAACCGCCCATGGGGGTCGAGTAAAGTGATTCGCTCTTCTTTGCGTGCATTGCTGCTAGCTTCCCTGCCGCCTTGTGCTTACTAGAGGCGTGAGTCTCGTTCGAAACCTTGTGAGTGCTCGGGTTCCTAACATCGAAGGGTTGGATGGCTTGTATGTCGGCTGAGAATGTTCCCTGTGGAGATGGGCCACGGTAGTTGGCGTTCTCATTCCCGCTGATTCTCATTCCATCTCCGTTGTTGGTAGTAGCGCCGAGTTGAGATATTCGGTGTTGCCTGTTTGAGGAGACGAACATGCCGCCCGCGAGAGTGGTCGCCCCCGCCTCTCTGTTGAGGATTGTAGTTGCCCTCTCTAGCACCCTGTCCATCTGTTCAAGGATGATCTCAGGGTTGTGTGAGAAGTTGCCGACCGCGCTTATCTGGTCGCTGAATATGCTTCCATTCCCTAGTAGGCCCTCAATCTGCTGGTAATCTCCGTATGGAATCAATGATTGCTTTTTCGCTGACTTCGCCTCGGCGAGGAGGAGCGACTTGGTTGTCATTCTCTGAGCGATGGCCCCCTTCAATGCAGATTGCTCTGTCTTCGTGCTGCTGTTGACGAGAGTCGCCTCGAGTGCTTGGAGTGATGCCTTGGCTGATACGATGGCTGTCTGCTTGTCCTCAATCGTACCGTATGCAGGTATCTTCGATAGGGCGCTATCTCTTGCCCTGTCGATGGTCTTCAAGTCGTGCTGGCTCATCTGCTGTAGAGTCTTTGAATGAATTGACAGGAGCTTGTTCCATCCGTCAATTAGGCCCGAAGTGACATCTTGGATGGGGATTGCCCCCGATTGGGCCGCACCCAAGAGGAATAGATCGTGCTTGCTGTTGTGCGTTAGGGACATGTTTGACAGAACCGTCTCTATCTCGTTTTTCGCATCAAGCCATAGAGACTCTTGCCCCATGAAATCAAGACCCTCTGCCTGCACCGCCCATTCGGCCACTACGGCCTCTACAGGGTCCATTCTCTCGCTTCCAATGTATCGCTCAACACCTAGTCTCGCTGCCAAGTCATTGACTTCGGACATCTTGCTCTCTATCGCAGACTCGCTAGTCATGTCTGGCGCATGGGGGTAGGGGGAATAAACTCGACCCGTCACACCGTTACGGTTTAACAGTCAAGGTGTGATGAGTAATGGCGTGACTACGGGGATTATTTGGGCGGCTGCGAATATCAAAATAGCCCCCAAAGCAAGTGGACCTAAGCCCATCAATGGGTCTGCGGCGAGGTTGAATAGTGGCAGGCCCCCATAGTCCGGTTTGCCGTCTTGGTCTATGTCCAAATCCTGTTGAAGGAGCACGCTTAGGGGCTTTACGGACCAATCGGGTAAGCCGATGTCCTTCTTGGCTAGATTGTGCACGGTGAAGCGGCTTCCATCGTCTGCTTGATACGGCCACAGGGCAGTGGGTGTGTATGTCGAGAATGGTGCGAAAACCCGATTCCTCCTCGTTCCTGTGATGATCGCCCCGTCATACGGGCTGTTGTTCTGCCTCTGGAACATCCCCACGAAGTTCTCTTGGTCGAATGCTGCATTGGAGCTCGCAAGTATTGTGACGGTCTCGGCCCCTATTGCCTCGTCATCCTCGATGTAAGAGTCCGGTGGTTTGAGGTGTTTGTACGCTTTGTCCGCTATGTCCTCGATACTGACTGTGACTGGCCCCCAACCGAAGTCACGCTGGTAGACATCTACAATGGTCTCCCCTACTTCCTCGATTCCATCCCCGATACCGTCTCGGAAAATGGTGTAGATGCTCAAGACGCCACCTCAGTCCAGAGCCACTGCTTCTATGACCTCGTCTGGAATGTCTGCCACCCCTGCGGCGATGTTTGGAAGTGCCTTTCTGATAGCGAAAGAGGCCAGTACGACGATTCCCGTCCCCATCAGCAGATTCCATACGGCGCCGCTGCCGTGATATACTGACCTCAGCCAGAAACCGTCGACTTCGTGACCCTCGTATCGTGAGCCGTCCTTGTTCTGGAACAGGTTCCAGAGATTCGGGACATAGTCTCCGGCGGCGGTCTTGTGAACAATGCTTGGATATATTGATTCGATGATACGCTCACCGAAGCTCTCCCTCTTTTTCTGTGCCTGCCTATAGAAGTAGACTGTGTCTGCGTCCTCCCCTACTGTTGCCTTTGTCCAAGAAGGGTCGAGTATTAGCGCATCGGCGTTGAGTGGGTCGTTGGGGTCGAGCAAACCAGGGGAGTCGGAATTGGGGTCCTTTGGCGCCCCGTCCTCGAAGGGATCCATCGCAAACTCCAACCAGGTCCTTGGCTGTGGCATCGTCCCTACCCTCTCCTCGAATGCCTCGAATGGTTCTCCAGGCAATTGCTCGACCTCCTTGAGTGCCTTCTTCCTAGCTTCAGTCTCATTCTGCCAATTCAGAATGGCATCAATCTTGTATGCGCTCATCGTGCGTGCCATTATGTCTGCCTCCCGTATGCCTGGTCGAAAGAGGTGCCCGAAATCGTTCCTCCAGTGGAGAGGAGAGGATTCGCCGCTAGAGAAGCGCTGGTTGAGAAGACAACCCTCCAAAGCGCAAGGTCATTCAGTAGACCCTTTCCAGATATGTAGACTCTCTGCTTGGCCTTAGGCTTCCTGTCCTCTTGGATTAGGAGGTACATTCCGGCAGTAAGGAGATATCCGTGACGCTGCCTCAACTCTGGATATGGTAGGACCATCGTAAGGTAGGCTGCTGTGAGAGGCACTATTGGCAGACTATCTACGAGCTTGCCTAGTTGTGTTGTTGAGGTGGTCTTCCTAGTCTTGTATGCCATTGCCATTTCTCAATCACCCCATTATGAACCCGAATGTGTCGGCGTTATCTGGCTCTACTATCGGTGCGTAGAGCACTTCTCCTAGTGGCTCGCCCTCATTCTCCATCTTGCCCATCAGGCCGAAGATTTGCTTCGCGCCCGCGAGGCCTTCTCCGTAGATGTTGCTTACTGCCGTCTCGCCCTCTTGTGGAGTTCCGCCTACAGTTCTGAACGAGGATGGAGCCAGCGTCGCCGCCTTGCCCTGCCAGATGCCCGATGCTGAGTCTCCTTTGCCGGTGTCTGAGATTCTTGGTAAGGGAACGGATTGCGTTATCGCCTGCTCCAGTCTGTCTAAGGCATCCTCGACTGAGCCCTCTACCTTCATTGCCAGCCCAGTGAATAGGGCTCCGTCTGCGTCATTTACGATGAGAGCCTTTGCCTTCTGCTGAACAGACGACCCTAGGCCCTCTATCGTGCCTTGCGCCCAATCAACCCCCGAGTCAATCGAATACACCGTTTGTTGAGCAACGATGTTCCCGTTGCTGTCTTGCACTACGGCCCTGAATCCGGTGACTCCTGGTATCACAGGCTTGGCCTCCTTCCTGATGCTTGGGCTTGAGCTATGGCGGCGGCTATTCTCGCGTGTTCTGCGGCGGTGGCGGCTGATGCCACTGCTGCTTGGTGATTGCTGATTCGAGAGTTTAGCGTGTTCGTGACATCTGTTGAACTCCAACCGTGGTTCCGCTCAAGCCTGCTTGCGGCTTCACCATAGGTCAGGTTCCCTGTGGCGAAGTCGTTGACTATTGCTGTGGTGCTCAACATGTTCTGAGTTACCGCATTCGGAACTTGTGGGCTTGTGTTCGCCGTGGCTGGGTTCATTATGGAGTTGTTAGGCAAAAGCGGCCCTATGAAATTATTATTACCAGGTTGAGGTAAGTTGTTCTCTCTGTTTGCTTCTTGCAACCCAGGGTCAGACAATACTGGTGCAGGCAGGGCGTTGCTTGATGTGTTCACGGCTGGTGTGTTCACAGTTGGCTCTTCGATTATCGGAGTTATGCTGTAGGTGTATTCGGCTGCAGAACCAGGTGTCGTGATTGTCACGGACTCTGTGGGGTATGCGACGATTAGGCCTTGCTCGTCGGGCCGGAACACTAGGTATTCCTCGCCTTGAGCCATCGTAGGGGCTCTCTGGTAGACTATACTGGCCTCGGCGTAGCGATTCCTTCCGAATGAGTCTATGGGCTCTCTTGGATCATACTGCTTGGAGAATGTTACCATTGGCTTGATGTCCTTGCGTATCGCTATCCGAGACACCTTCCACTTCATGCCTGCAGGCGTTTGGTCGATTCCTCCGACTATCGAGCCTGTGGCTTGTTGGGTGATTGTCAAGCTCCCCCCGAACGGCAGAGGCTCCGGTGGGGCTTCTTTCTCGGCTATGTCCTCGTATTTGCCCGTCAGGGCTATCTCGCCAGGTAGTGGCGGCAGAATCACTTCAAGGCTGTCGAATATGGTCTCGCTTGTGCCTGTTCCGGCGTTGTTCGGCCATCCGGTCTTGATTCCGGGTAGGCTCTTGATTGCATATACTGTTCCGTATTCAGGTTTTTTCCCCTCTGGCATCGGGGGTATGTTGGTTGACAGGTGGAAGTTGACGAGTGTGGTTTGGCTGCCCTTGATGGCCGCACCGACAATTCCAATCGGCGTGGTGTCGTTAGGAGTGGTGCTTCTGAAATAGACGGCTGCCGGCACCTCGATGTCGGCGATCTCATTCTCCACCGGGGCGCCAGAGTCGTTTTGTGAGACCATGAACAGTTTGTATGAGCCGACTGGTGCTGTCAATGTCGCTGTGCCTGAGAGGTCGGTGTTTGCATTGATGGTGTTTCTTGCTGATAACCAGATGTTCTCCTCAGATGGCCTGAGTTCCAGTGATACATGGCGGACAGGGATTTTGGACTCCATGTCCATGTCGTTTCTAGCCGCTTCGCCTTCGGGTGACTGGTATTCGTCTTGCGAAATCACCCCATCTGCGTTCCTGTCGGCGTTTTCCCACAGGAGAGAGTGCTTCAAGCGCGATAGTTTGATTCGCAGCCGGACCTTCTGGTGACTCGGAAGCTTGTGGGCATCCGTGTATGTCGACCATTTGCTGACTAGGTTCCCCTTTCCATCATAGACCAAGTGGTTCGGTATGGGTTCTCTGTAGACTGGAACGCTTACTTCCAACTTTGAGCCAGGGCCTCGGAATGTGAAGGCCTGTGATGTGAGGATTGTTCCGGCCTTGGCCTCTATGATTGAGCCCCTGTCATTCACAGTCTCCGGCGAGCCCGAATATGCTTTCAGACGAGGATTGGCCCAGGGGGAACCCTTGTCAAACTCAGGTAGGATTATCTGGACTTTGAATGAACCTCTGTGCGGCACTTCCTCGTTGATCTTGTAGCGGTACAACTGATGTGCGCCGTTTGGCGCCTCGGTACTGCCTTCGAATAGCGTTGCACCGGAGGCGAAGTTTGCTGGGTCCTTCCCCGCATTCGTCTTCATGTAGGCCTCGCGGTAGTTGATTGCCCCCCGCACTGATGCGATGTAGGGCAGGCTCTCCAGTTCTTGGCCGGTCTGGTCGATGAATCGGACTGTGAATGAGGCATAGGTGCTGTCGGGTAGCAGAGGCGTGCTACCGTCTGTCGAGAAGTCATTCAAAGAACCCTCGAACTCCGACATCTGGTATGCCTTCCTCAGGACTCTGTTGGCGCGGATGATTTCTGCCATGACGCCGGGTTCCATGACAGGAATGAGGATGCTCTCCCTCATGTCCTTGAGTGCTGCTATTCTGGTGTCCTTGGGGTATGAGCGGTAGTAGATTGCGGCGTCGGTCAACAACTGCTCCTTGTCCCACATGATGGCGGACTCGGGGTATCTGAGGTCGAGTGCCTTCTTTCTCGCCCCGGTGTCGTTTATTCCTGTTCTCTGAAGCTCGATGACTAGTTCCTTGCTCATTGCCTGGCCCGAGGTCAGTTTGGTATCGAGGTCTTCGAAGGAAGTTGCCTGGAACGAGTGGATGCCGCCCTCTGTGTCGGCAGTACCGACTCCAGAAGACACTAGGGCCTCGAAATGCGCGTATGCAGCAGAGGCGTCGCGCTCGACTTCGGCATTTCCATCCTTAGCCTTGTATTGAGGCGTTGGATAGATCTGCTTCTCGTATGCGGTAGCGTATTGCTCGACTATCTTGTAGCAGAGTCCTCCGGCTGGATGGCGGGACGACAGCATTGTCACGCCTGCGTTCTCCTTGACGGCGTTCCAATTGTGCTTGGAAGTCGATGCGCCTGCGGTGGCCCTGCCCAATAGTAGAGTTCTGAAATCGGCTTCCATCTATCACTCCCACCTGTGCATGATTCTCGGGTCTTCGAAGCGGTATGCACCGCTCGTCCTAGATGAGGAGGTCGTTGAAGTCGAAGCCCCAAGACCGCTTTCATCATATCGGTGGAATCTCCGAGGATCATGGCTGGTGGAGGTGGAGGTTGTTCCGAGCTTCTTCCTTGTTTTCCGACCTTGGGCATTATGTGTCTTCGGGGTAGGCATAGGTCTACCACCCTTTCCAATACCAATGTCTGCTGACCGTTTTGGTAATGTCTTGACTACCCTATCTACATTCTGTTGAGAAGGTAGTCTGGCTAGTGCGTTCGCTACCTTCTGAGATGGGCTTCTCCTATTGACTGGGGCTGGTTTCGTAGTAACCTGCTGAGGGATAATGAACTCCTGGATGATTGCGGGCTTGGTTACCTGTGCCTTGACTGGTCCTGGTTTCGTCACCTTCTGAATCTCACGCATTATGCTGGCGTTGACTGGGGGCGGCGAGACCGCGACTGTCTGGCGATTGGTGATTGCATTCGGCCTCCACTGGTTTTCCTCGGTGGTGAGTTGTGGTGGCCTTGCCTGCGCTGCGGCCTTCTTGGCCGCTTGGTTGGCGAACCGCTTTTGCTCTGCGGCCTGCGCTGCGGCCTTCTTGGCCGCTTGGTTGGCGAACCGCTTTTCCTCGGCGGCCTGTGCTGCGGCCTTCTTGGCGGCTTCTTCCTCGAGGCGTTTCTTCTCGGCGCGTAGTTTCGCTTGCCTTACTTCTTCCTCAAGCATCTTCTTCTCTTGAGCTTCTCTGGCTCTGCGAGCGTCGTTCGCCTTCTTCTTGGCAAGGGCGTTCGCGTCCTTCTTCGCCTTATTGGCTGCGGCCTGGCGGGCTTTCTCTTGAGCCTCCCTCATCGCCGCTGCAGCCGCTGCTTTCAGGGCCGCTTCCTCTGCGGCCTTCGCCTGGTGCCGTTTGTGTTCCTCACTTAGTTGGTAAGCCGACCATGTTTTCGCCTCTAAGTTCTTGTGCAATTGCTCAAGCTCTGCGTCTGCCATGTTTGGTAGTGGAAAGGGTCGTCCGCTGGGGAGGGTGTCTCCCGATGGCATCGCCTCTTGGTACCATTTGATGAAGGCATCTCCTGTCAAGGGTGAATTGAGTATCTCGCGTATGAGGGCTTTCGCCTCGTCAAGGGCCGAGATGGTGTGCGGATCTTGCTGGACTATCTGTGTGGGCATCCCATCCCCTTGGTTCGCCTTGGTCGGTTCCGTGCTTACCAACACTTGATGAGTTGAGTTCCCTACGATGACTTCCTTCTGGTTCATTCGTTGGTTCAGTGTGTTGTTGGCGTCCTCTACGAATGAGGCCGCCCATTCTAGTTCATCCTCAAAGGCGAGAGGGTCGGCGAGTGTGTCCAATGCTGCGTTTCTGACTTCCACTATCTCTTGGACTGTCATGCTCTCAGCATTGACTTTCGCGGCATTGGGACTTGGTGTTGGGTGGGTTGCGTAGTTTGCATTGTTAGTCACTACTGCCCTTGTAGCGTCGCGCAGATCTCCAGACACGATGTTCTGTGCTGCTATGATTGAGAGTTCGCCATTGATGACTGATTTGACGACCTCGGCGGCGCGCTGTCTGTCGTAGCCTTCCCTAGTTAGGGCGGCTCCGGCATTTCTTGCGTTGCTGAGGATGTAGTTCTCTGCGGCAGAGACTGGGAGGCCCTGTGCTATTACTGACTCGACCCTGGTCTGGACCGTTTTGGACAGGTTGCTTAGTGCATTCACCACTCCCCGCGAGTTGGCTATGTCGGCCCAGACCCCCGCTAATTGTGCGTTGGTCGGTTCCCTTCTCGTACCTAGGAGTTGGGAGATTTGGACATTGTTCACGGAGGTGAGTGCGGCTTGAAAGTTGCTCGGCTTCCTCGAAGAGAAAGCCCTGTCATTCCTGAGTGCTGCATTATCATGGAGGGCATCCATTATGGAGGCGGTGTCCACCTCACTGTATGCATCTTGCAGGGCTGCTTGGCGTATCTGGGACTCAGACGCCTTGCGCATCGGTCCATCGAGTTGTTGAGTTGCCTCCAAGGCCTCTCGATAGCCTGTTGGCCTTGGGCTGAGGTTGAGTTCGTCTCTGGCGTAGAAGGCCGTCGGATTGGTCGCAAGGGGAGTGGGGGAGGAGAGAACCCTCTCTAGGTTCTTCACTAGCCTCTCCCTTCTCGACATATACATCGCCTTCGTCATCCGATTGGACTGGTATGCGCTGTCTAGTTTGGCTAGGGCCATCTCCGTGTTTGCGAGCTCATTCTTGGTAATCTCGGTGTAGGCTCTGTTATCGAACATTTTCTCACTCCATCAAGGTGTCCGCTAGGTGCTCCAGCAGATCGGCGACCTCATTGAGAGGTTCTGATTTTCCAATCTGTAGTGGGCCAATTTTCAGAGGGCTCTCCCGAGTTCCGTGAGGGTCTCGCACCCCGAACTCAAGCATCTCATCGATCATGTTCTTGTAGGCGTCCTTGCGTTGCCTGTAGCTCATGTCCCTAAGGGCCATGATTCTCGAAGTCCCTGGTAGGTAGTTCATCAGAGTGCCAAGTCTCGCTATCTGCTCGAGGACCTTCACTTCGTCTGAGTCGAGATGGTCGGTGACTGTGTCAATCGAGGTTAGGAACTCCTCCATCTCGGCGATTCTCGATGCGTTGACTGCTTTCTGCATGTAAATCGAGCTTCCTTGGGCGCCGATTGCTGCTTCTTGTGCGATTCGTAGGTTGTTGAACAGGTAGGATTCTGCATCCCAGTACACCCCCGACAGGTGATTGACCCAGAGGCGGACCATTTCTGATTCGTTGCTTGCGACAACATCGGATTGTGAATTCTTCAACTTGGAAATCTTCTTTGCTAACCTCTCAATGTCTGCGGAGAGCCTTGAGCCGGCCTTCTGAATGCCGATCATCTCACCCTCTATGTTCGCGTAGGTTTGTTCCTGAGTAGCGTATGCCTTCTGAATGGAGGAGAGTTGCTTGATTAGTTGGCTGGCGTCCTTCTGCATTGCAGTCCGCGACCTCTTCATGCCGCTTGAGTCGGTGTCTTTGGTCTGTAGTGTCATGAGTTTCTGGCCCAGTCCCGTTATTGACTGCGACAGGGCCTGGTTCGCCTTGTTCAATTCTGAAAGTCTGGCTGTTGCGTTGGCGACGGTGTTTCCGTTGTTGGTATTTTGACCGTTCCTCAACTTGGTCTGCCAATGGTGGATTTGTTGGAGGACAGTCTTGTGGTCTCGCTCCGCTTTGGACAGTTGAGCGCTGACGGACCTTATCTCGGCGTTCAACTGGTCCGTCATCTCGATTCCGGTTGAGATTGATGCTATCTCGGTTTGCTTGACGGCCAAGTCACGCTTTACTGCGTCGTATTCTGTGCGGGCTGCGTCAAGTGAGTGCAGAGGAGTCCATTGCTCCAACTCGTTCATTCTCGCTCCGACCGTTCGCATCAGTTCCATCTTCTCCTCATACTCGGATTCGAGTTCTCCGAGTTCTTGACCGATTTTACCGGACATAGAGGCTCGTTGTAGGATTGCGTTCAGCATCGGTTCCATGCATACTGCGGCGATTTCCACTCTGCCGCCGTCGTTTGATTCGGTGATGTAATCGAGGGTTGTCCCACCCCTTCCGCTTGCAGGGATGTATTGATTCATCGAAAGGAGGGCTCCTATCTTCCAGAGCTTCTCTCCGACTATCACTTTGTATGGTCCGTTCGCCAGGTTCTCAATCTCAGTCAGTGCTGCGGCGATGTCGTACTTCGTGAATCCGGTCCTCGTCTCAATTGCCGGTGGTAGTTGCTTGTAGATCTGTTGCCAGAATCCGTGATAGGGGAATTGGCCGAGTGGCGGAGCCTTGTCAGGGACATCAATGGTCGCGCCTGAAACTTGGTCTGCTTTCTTCATCTCATTCCCTCCTCGGCTCCAACATCGGCCAGAGGCGCCACAGCCTCGGCCCAACTCTTGCGATGAGAAGCAATGCGAGGACAACCCCTGCCCCCTTGGCAGCCGTACATGGAATGTGGCCACCGAGATGACCTGGGCCACAGTCTCCGAGTGTAGTTGGATATGGTAACGACCTCTTGATCTTGCTGTGGGATATGGTGAGGTTGTTCTCCGGCGTCTGCAGCCCCATGTTGGAGCCGAAGAGGTAGTCGCTGCTCGTCGTGCTTTTCACGGAGAAGACGCCAGGCCTACTTGCGAAGTTGTTTGGATTGATTTCATCTGCGTTAGCAGTAGTCATATTTCCCATGAATGCCATTACTCTTCCCACCTCGACCTTGCTATTCCGGCGACTACCGCCATTGTTCCGAGTGCTAGAGCCTTGTTGCTCGCTATCGTCTGGATTGCGCCTAGGAATGTGTTCATTCGTCGTCCTCCTGGTTCAGGTATCTGTGCCCCATGAATGTCAGACCCATGATTGCGGCGAACAGGCCGCCATACGCAACCCACCCCTTCAATCCCCGCAGATTGCCTCCGGCGACTCTTGGGCGGTCTATTGAGCCTAGATTGACGGGTGCTTGCTGTTGGGGCGGATATACAGGCGGTTGCCTAAAGGTGAGTTCGGGTGGAGCTGGTCTCGGCCTGACCTCTGGTGGCTCGAAACCGATCCCCGACATGGATATGGGCTCTCTTGCGGCCTTTGCAGGCCTTCTGTCGACCATCATTCCCGATAGTTCGAACGGCATCTCAACATCTTCTGCGGTTCCATTCATGGCAGCGTAGTGTCTATTCATCATGTCATCTGAACTCCTTTGGTATCAGTCTCGCTTCCTTTGGAGTTAGGTCGTAGTTCTCCACGAGGAGGGGGATGTAGGATGATATTCGGACTGACTGCCCGAGTTTGAATGGGTGGATTAGTTCGACGGGGAACCAGTTTGCCCCGAACTGAGGGTTGGCGCTGAATGTCTTGGTGGCTAGCATAACATGCGAATAGGCCCCCTTTGGGCCCCCCGCATCAACTATCATCAACATAGAGGGGTAGCCTGCTGCATTCAGCGCGCAGGCACACGCTGCAGCGATGTCGTCGCAGTCTGCCCCTGACTCCCCAGCCTGGATGTCCCTGATGACTTTTGGCGGATATTGGAAGAGTTCTACGGAGTAAGGGTCCTTCTGATAGCGATATGCACCTTTGTCGCCATAGATCATTGCTTTGCCCACATCACTATCGGGCGTTGTTGCGGTGTGGGTTCCCTGGAAGTATGAGATAATTCGTTGGATTTCCCCCAACTCGTCGTGGTTTCTCAATCCGAAGCGTTCCTTTCCGACCTTCCCATTGAACAGCCTTCGTGTGAATTGGATGACTTCGGGGTCTGAGACATACTTTGAAGCCATCTCCTGTAGGGTTCTGACCGTTATCTCAAACGCTCTTGGGTCGCCGTTGAATGCGAATCTCGCTTGTTGTCTGATCCCGCCGGATGTCGATACCTCGAATCCCTCTTTCGCACCCCACCTTGCTCTAGCAAGTGGGTTCGAAAATGCAGCGACGGCACCCGACATGGTCTGCGCATAGGGGTAGGGGGAATAAACTCGACCCGTCACACCGTTACGCTTGGTCGAAGTCTGTCAGGAGCATTTGGCCTTCCTCCAGAGTAATCCCTCGTTGCCTCAAAGCCTCTTCAAACCGCGTCACAGCCCGATTCATTCTGTTCACGAAGGTTGTTCTGTCCTCTTCGAATGCATCATTCCATGCTTCGTTGCGCCGGCCTTCTTCG
>PVBE010428915.1_pt1 | contig 12467 bp, 13 predicted proteins | sample 1631181 | NCBI WGS metagenome assembly PVBE01 (sample SAMN08397723, study PRJNA350692) | Marine metagenome, whole genome shotgun sequencing project. | isolation source: water | place: Pacific Ocean | collected 2012-04 | reverse complement strand
TGAAGAAAGTGTTCACCGTGGAAGGCCGGTCCGGTAAGGCACACCTGCCCAACTGGTCAAGGATCTATGAGGAACTGTAACCCGTTATGAGAGGCCGCGGGTCACCCGGTTCATTGAACCGCCCCGTACCGAGCGGCCACCTCCTCCCAGTTGATCACATTGAAGAAGGCAGCGATATAATCGGGCCGTCTGTTCTGGTAATTGAGATAATAGGCATGTTCCCAGACATCAAGCCCCAGAATTGGAGTACCACCGCAGCCGATTCCCAACATCAACGGGTTGTCCTGGTTGGCCGTGCTGCAGACCTCCAGCGTTCCCCCGTTCTTTACGCAGAGCCATGCCCAGCCCGAACCGAACCGTGTGGCGGCCGCCTTGCTGAATGCCTCCCTGAATCCATCGAATGAGCCGAAGGATGCATTGATGGCATCGGCCAGCACCCCTGATGGTTCACCGCCACCGTTGGGGGACATCACTTTCCAGAAAAGGGCGTGATTATAGTATCCGCCACCGTTGTTCCTCACTGCCGGCATGTCAACGCCCTTGGTGAGGATATCACCGATGGACGCATTCCCGAGATCCGTGCCGTCAATGGCATTGTTCAGATTATTGGTGTAGCCCCGGTGGTGTTTGGAGTGATGGATCTCCATGGTGCGTGCATCAATGTGCGGCTCCAGGGCATCGTAAGCATAAGGGAGATCGGGTAGTTCAAAGGCCATAGTATCTGTATTGATGGTTAAAGATTAGGAGTGTAAATATATGTTGAAACCTCGCGATCGGCTTTTTGTTCCCGCATTCCTCCTACGCTATGTGACATGAGCCGATATTGAGAAACGTGCGTCCTGTCATTCTCACCTTCCCATTCCCCCTTTCACTTTTCCTATTTACCAAGACTTACTTTTGCCGCTAAAATACAGCGGTCATGTACGGAGAATACGGGAACTTCCTTGCCAAGGAATTGAAAGCCATTGAAGAAGCAGGGCTCTACAAACAGGAACGCATCATAACCGGCCCGCAGGGAGCCGAAGTGAAGGTCGGCACCGGGGAAGATGTGGTGATCATGTGTGCCAACAATTACCTCGGCCTGTCCTCGCATCCGGATGTCATAGAGGCTGCCAAGCAGACCCTCGACACGCACGGATACGGCATGTCATCGGTCCGTTTCATCTGCGGAACCCAGGACATCCACAAGAATCTGGAACAGAAGGTCTCAGACTTCCTCGGAATGGAGGACACCATACTGTATGCCGCGTGTTTCGATGCCAACGGGGGCGTTTTTGAGCCGTTGTTCACGGCCGAGGATGCCATCATCAGCGATGAGTTGAATCACGCTTCCATCATTGACGGGGTGCGGCTCTGCAAGGCAGCCCGTTACCGTTACCGGCATAGCGACATGGCCGACCTGGAGGAGCAGTTGAAGGTCTCGCAGCAACAGCGCCATAGGATCATCGTTACGGACGGTGTGTTCTCAATGGATGGCGACATAGCCGGATTGGATGCCATCTGCGACCTCGCAGAAAAATACGATGCGCTTGTCATGGTGGACGACAGCCATGCCTCGGGATTCATCGGCAGCACCGGTAGGGGCACCCACGAATACCATGATGTGATGGATCGGGTCGACATCATTACGAGCACATTGGGAAAGGCACTCGGTGGCGCCATGGGCGGTTTCACCTCTGGCAGGAAAGAGATAATTGAAATGCTGCGACAGCGCTCACGTCCTTACCTTTTCTCCAATTCGCTGGCCCCGGCCATCGTAGGGGCCGCCATCAGGGTCTTCGGTCTGTTGAGTTCCACCACCGAATTGCGCGACAGGCTCGAATCCAACACGCGCTATTTCAAGGAAGGCATCCGCAAAGCGGGATTTGAACTGAAGGAGGGCGACAGTCCCATCGTGCCCATCATGTTGTACGATGCCAGACTGGCACAGCAGTTTGCCGACCTTCTCCTGGAAAAGGGGATCTATGCCATCGGGTTCTTCTACCCCGTGGTGGCCAAGGGCCAGGCGCGCATCCGTGTGCAGATCTCGGCCGCCCACAGCACGGAACACCTCGACCGCGCCATTACCGCATTCAGCGAGGTGGGCCGACAACTCAGAGTGCTGACCTGAAGTTGTTCTACAGACCCAGGGGCAATTGTGCGGTCATTGCAGGGCAATCGGGTCTGAATTTGGTTGTTCCGTGCTTGGAGTGCATTCGCTTCTCGCCTAAGGCGAGACGAGCGTACTTTTCTCTCGGCATCCTGCCGAAAAAATGATCCGAGGCCAAAGAATCCCACACTCGCGAGATGCGAGCGAGTGCGCAAATAAGACCCGATTGCCCTGGCGGTCATTGCCGTAGGCTTGACCGCTCGAAGATTTCTGTTACCTTTGCGCACGATTTGAGGAAACATTGACGGAGGGGACCCAACAGGTCCCTTTTTTAATGATGATAGCCGAGAGCACGATACGGCAACTGGTGGAGCAGAAGATCGAGGGAACGGACCGTTTCATCGTATCGCTCAGCGTGCAGCCATCGAATAGCATCAAAGTGTTCATTGATGCGGTGGAAGGTTTGGATGTGAACGACTGCATATCCGTAAGTCGGCATATTGAGGGAAACCTTGACAGGGAGAAGGAGGATTTTGAGCTGGAAGTGTCCTCACCGGGGCTTGGCGAACCGTTCATGCATCCTCTTCAGTACAGGAAGAACGTGGGCAGAACAGTAAAGGTGATCACCACTGGGGGAAGACACATTGAGGGAACGTTGACCGCCTTCAATGATGAAAAGTTGACGGTACTTCCTGATAGGGCCGGCAACGGAAAAGGAAAAAAGAAAAAACCTGCCGGCCGAAAGGGCAGGGAGGACGCGGGGCCGATAGAACTCCCGCTAAGTGAAATACCAGAAGCAAAGACAGTAATATCGTTCAAATAACATGCAATGGACAGTGTAAATCTGATAGAGTCGTTCTCAGAATTCAAAGAGTTCAAGAACATAGACAGGGTAACCATGATGAACATCCTTGAGGATGTCTTCCGCTCAATGCTCATCAAGGAATACGGCACCGATGAGAATGTTGATGTCATCATCAATGTTGACAAGGGCGACCTCGAGATCTGGCGCAACCGCATCATTGTTGCCGATGAAGCCCTGGAGGATGATATTCTTGAGATCCCCCTCTCAGAGGCCCTGAGGATCGAGGACGACTTCGTGGTGGGCGAAGAGGTATCCGAACAGGTGAAGCTCAATGACTTCGGCCGCAGGGACGTGCTGTCCATACGGCAGAACCTGGCCTCAAGGATCATGGACCTTGAGAAGGACAACGTATATAAGAAATACAAGGACCGTGAGGGCGAGATGATAACCGGTGAGGTCTATCAGATCTGGAAACGGGAGATACTCATACTCGATGATGAAGGCAATGAACTCATCATGCCCAAGACCGACCAGATCCCGAGTGACTATTTCAAGAAAGGCGATTCTGTGCGGGCCGTGATCAAGGAAGTGGAGATGCGCAACAACAACCCGGTGGTCATCCTTTCAAGGACGGACGGCCGTTTCCTCGAACGCCTGTTTGAGAACGAGGTGCCGGAGGTGTTCGATGGCCTTATCACCATAAAGAAGATAGTGCGCGTACCGGGCGAACGCGCCAAGGTGGCCGTGGAATCCTATGATGACCGCATCGATCCCGTTGGTGCATGTGTGGGCATGAAAGGATCCCGGATACATGGCATCGTGCGTGAGCTGCGCAACGAGAACATAGATGTGATCAACTACACCAACAACTCACAGCTGTTCATTCAGCGGTCGCTCAGCCCTGCCAAGATCACACGCATGGAACTGAACGATGAGACAGGCAAGGCCGATGTCTTCCTGAAACCCGACCAGGTATCGCTGGCCATCGGAAAGGGCGGCTTCAACATCCGACTGGCAGGACAGCTTACCGGTTACGAGATCGATGTTTACCGAGATTCAGATACCGACACCGAGGACGTGGACCTCGAGGAGTTTGCAGACGAATTGGAGGGTTGGGTACTTGATGCCCTGAAAGGCATAGGCTGTGACACGGCCAAAAGCGTACTGGAGATAGGAAAGGAGGACCTGGTGAAAAGGACCGACCTTGAGGAGGAGACCGTTGACGAGATACTGAAAGTGCTGCAAGAAGAATTCGTGGACTGATGTGAGAAGTCGGTCAACAGGAAGAACGACAAATACAATAACATTAGATGGCAGAAGGAAATACAAGAAGACTAGGAGCCGTTGCAAGCGACCTCAATGTGGGCAAAGGAACCATTGTTGAATTCCTCCGCAACAATGGTCACGAGGACATTAAGCCGAACTCCAAACTGGATGATGGAATGTATGACCTGCTGCTGGGCGAGTTTGCTGCTGACCGCAAACTGAAGGAGGAGGCCGAGGCCAAGGCCGAGGTGCTGCAGAAGCGCAATGATGAGCGGCTCGCAGCCGCAGAGGAGAAGGAACAACCTGTGGTCATCAAGGCCACGGTCGAGGCAAAGGGTCCCAAGGTCATGGGATCGGTGGCACTGGAGGACATCGACCCTGCCGCCAAAAAGAAGAAGGGGGAAGAGGAAAAGACACGCAAGGAGGCCGAGAAGGCAGAATCGGCCAAGAAGACAGCCGAGGAAGATGCCAAGGCAAAGGCTGAACAATCTGCCGCAGCAAAGCAGGCTGAAGAGGAGAAAAGACAGCAGGAGGTGATACGCGCCTCAGCCGATAAGCTGGTGGGTGCCAAGGTGCTCGGAAAAATGGACCTCCCCGTTGAAAAGCCCAAGAAACCCGTTGCCACATCCACCGATTCGGCAGATAAGAAACGAAAGCGGAAACGGGTACGCAGACCGATAAAGGGAGAACCGGGAACAGGCCAGAGAGGCCGTGGCCGCGAGAAAAAGCCCGAACTCTCTGACGAGGAGATACAGAAGCAGATAAAGGAGACCCTGGCCCGCCTGAGCGGAACAGGAGGAAAATCGAAAGGAGCAAAGTACCGCAGGGAAAAACGGCAGGCCATCCAGGAACGGATGCAGGAGGAAGAGGTACAGCAGGAAATTGAGAAAAAGACACTCAAGGTCACAGAATTCGTAACGGCCAACGAGCTTTCAAGGATGATGGAGGTTCCCGTGAACGACATCATCGCGGCCTGTATGACCCTGGGAATGTTCGTATCCATCAACCAGAGGCTGGATGCCGAGACACTCACCATTGTGGCAGAGGAATTCGGACATGACGTGGAGTTTGTCAGTGCCGAGGTGCAGGATGCGGTCATCGAGCAGGACGACAACCCCGATGCCCTGGAAGAGCGTCCGCCCATTGTCACCATAATGGGCCACGTTGACCACGGAAAGACATCGCTGCTCGATTTCATCCGCAGTGCCAATGTCATCGGTGGCGAGGCCGGTGGCATAACCCAGCACATCGGTGCCTACGGGGTGGAGTTGGAGAGCGGCAAGCGCATCGCATTCCTCGATACACCGGGACACGAGGCATTCACCGCCATGCGGGCCCGTGGAGCACAGGTTACCGATGTGGTCATCGTTGTGGTGGCCGCTGACGATGCGGTGATGCCGCAGACCAAGGAGGCCATCAATCACGCACAGGCCGCCAGCGTACCCATCATCATTGCAATAAACAAGGTCGATAAGCCGAACGCCAACCCCGACAAGATCAAGGAAGAACTCTCCAAGATGAACATCCTGGTGGAGGACTGGGGCGGAAAGTATCAGTGCGAGGAGATCTCGGCCAAATCCGGTCTCAACATTGACAAGCTGCTGGAAAAAGTGCTGCTCGAAGCGGAGTTGCTCGAACTCAAAGCGGATCCAAGCAAGAGAGCGGTGGGCACGGTCATAGAAAGTGAGCTTGACAAGGGCCGCGGCTACGTCTCCACCATGCTGGTGCAGGCAGGCACGTTGCGCGTAGGTGATATCCTGCTCGCAGGCCGGTACAGCGGCCGTGTAAAGGCATTGTTCAATGAGCGCGGACAGTCCATGGAACAGGCGGGCCCCTCCATGCCGGCACAGGTGCTCGGCCTTGACGGTGCCCCTACTGCAGGCGACAATTTCAACGTGATGACAGACGACAAGGAGGCCAGGGCCGTGGCCAACAAGCGTCTGCAACTGCAAAGGGAGCAGGGACTCCGCACTCAGAAACACATTACACTTGATGAGATCGGAAGAAGGATAGCCATAGGCGATTTCCAGGAACTGAACCTCATAGTAAAAGGTGACGTGGACGGATCGGTGGAGGCACTCTCCGATGCCCTGATCAAGCTCTCAACCGAGAAGATAGCGGTCAACATCATCATGAAAGGCGTAGGCCAGATCTCAGAATCTGACGTGCTGCTGGCCTCCGCATCGGATGCCATTGTCATCGGTTTCCAGGTGCGACCGTCCGTCAGCGCACGCAAGGTAGCCGAGCAGGAACAGATCCAGATCAGGCTCTACAGCATCATATACGATGCCATTGAGGAGATAAAAGCGGCCATGGAAGGCATGCTCGCACCGGAATTTGAGGAGAAGATCACCGGGAACATTGAGATACGCGAGGTCTTCAAGATCACCAAGGTCGGTACCATTGCCGGATGCATGGTGCTTGACGGCAAAGTTACACGCAGCACCAAGGTGCGTGTCATACGCGATGGCATTGTGGTCTATACGGGCGAACTGGCCTCACTCAAACGCTTTAAGGAGGATGTGAAAGAGGTGGCTACCGGTTACGAATGCGGACTGAACATCGACAAGTTCAACGACATCAAGGTGGGCGACATCATAGAGGGGTACGAGAACGTGGAGGTCAAGGCGCAACTCTGAACCATATATCCGCAGGAGCATTGGCCAAGGAAGAAACCGTAGCGGCAGCTTGGTACATCGCACGATCGCAGAAGATCAGAGACTATTCAGAGTTCCTAAAACTCCGTCTGGCCTCGCTCGTTGTTCTTTCTTCCATCATCTGCTACGGATTGGCCGCAGAGGAATTCAGCCTACAGGTCATGGGTGCGCTCATCATCGGGGGTACACTTCTCACAGGCGCCTCCAACGGATTCAACGGCATCATTGAAAAAGACCTTGATGCCCTCATGGACCGCACGCGTGACCGACCGCTCCCGACATACAGGATGGGAATGGCAGAGGCCTGGGCGGTCTCGGGTATCTGCGCCCTGGCAGGTGTCGGCATCCTCTGGTACTTCATAAACCCCTTGAGTTGCATTCTCGGTATAGCCGCATTGCTGCTCTATGCAGTTGTCTATACACCCTTGAAGCAGAAGACCCCGTTCGCGGTTTTCGCAGGTGCATTCCCCGGATCCATACCGCCCATGCTCGGATGCGTGGCCGCCACCGATGGTTTCGGACACATAACCCTGCTGGCACTGCTCATGTTCTCGGTTCAGTTCATCTGGCAGTTCCCGCATTTCTGGGCCATTGCCTGGCGCATGCATGACGATTATCTGAAAGCCGGTTTCCGTATGCTCCCTTCTGCCGGTGGCCGCGACAGGGCCAGCGCGTTTCAGACCGTGGTCTATACCATCGGGCTGATTCCCGTAAGCCTGCTGCCGGTGTTCTTCGGTTTCACAGGGTACATCTCTGCGGCCGTTGCCATCATTGCCGGAGCAATCTTCATTGTGCAGGCGGCCAGGCTTTTCAGGTCGCTCTCTTCAGAGGATGCGAAGAAACTGATGTTCGGCTCGTTCGTCTATCTGCCCATTGTTCAGTTGGCATATCTGATCGATAAAATATGAAAGCCGGTAAATGAAAGAGGACATGTCGGAACAAACTCTCGCAAGCCCGTCTGCCGGCAGGCCTGCAACGACCCGAGACCCGCAACTGACCACGGATTCCGAACGTGAGAAGACAGCGAAGGCCAAAAAGATGATGGTCTGGATAGGTGTGGCAGGGATCGCCATGTTCTTTGCCGCGTTCACCAGCGCCTACATCGTACTTCAGGCCGATCACTTCTGGGTGCAGGACCGGCTGCCTTCCATGTTCAGCATCAGTACGGGTATCATCATACTCAGCAGTCTCACGGTCTTTCTGGCCGTGCGAAGTGTAAAACAGGGGAATACGCAGGGACTGACACGCTGGATGGTACTCACGCTGCTGCTCGGTATCGGATTCACCGCTACCCAGTACATGGGTTGGGCAGAACTCCGCAATGAGGGCAAGTTCTTTGTCGGAAGCATAAGCGCGCTGAAGGGGGAATATGGGAGAGACCATGTAGTGCTGATGAAAGGCGAGCCCCTGTTGTTTGCCGATGGCAACTACTACCGCCCCGATGACATTGACAGACTGGAACCCATCAACGACCGGGTAAACGACACGTTCAACATCAGCGCATCCTTTCTTTACGTACTTTCCGGCCTGCATCTACTTCATCTGCTGGGAGGTCTCATCTGGCTGGGATCGCTGGCCGGGGGTGTGTTCAGGGGCAGGTTTTCAGCAGAGGACCACCTCGGAATTGAGCTCGGTGCCATCTATTGGCACTTTCTTGATGTTCTGTGGGTTTACCTGTTCCTGTTTCTGCTATTTATTCGTTAAAATTGCGCTGACAAAAATCAGTTCCGAAAACCATCCTGGTCATGGCATCTCACGTAAGTCAGACAGCAGCAGCATCACACAGCGATCACAGTGCAAAGGCATGGGCCGGTGGCACATCACCCTTTAAGATCAGCTACGGCAAACTGATGATGTGGTTGTTCCTCGTCTCGGACGCCTTCACCTTCTCTGGCCTGTTGACCGCCTACGGTTACATGCGCCACAAGTATGCGGAGGTCTGGCCGGTGGCCGGGGATGTCTTCACACACGTTCCGTTTTACGATGGGCACGTGGAACTGGTCTATGTGGCCTTTATGACCTTCGTGCTCATCGCATCTTCGGTTACCATGGTGATGGCCGTGGAGGCCGGGCACCGGATGAAGAAGAAGAAGGTGCAGTTCTGGCTCGTACTGACCATTGTCGGTGGTCTGATATTCGTGGGCTCACAGGCATGGGAATGGTATCATTTCATTCACGGAACCGAGCACGGGGCCTATCTGTTGGAGGACGGTGTGACCGTTATGCGGCACAAGATCGATCCCCCAACGCATCATCTGGAGGAAGGGGTTTTCATCGTCCCTGTATCGGATGGCAGCGGATTCAAAGAGGTGGTGGGCAATGAGGCCCGGGGCATGTTGGCCGGGGCAGAGCATATCCATGGTGCCAACCTGAGGCACAATGAGTACGGGACACCCCTGTTCGCCAACTTCTTTTTCTTCATTACGGGCTTTCACGGGTTCCACGTCTTTTCGGGCGTGATCATCAATTTCATCATCTTCCTGCTTGTGGTGAGCGGGAAATTTGAGAGGACGGGTCATTATGAGATGGTGGAGAAGGTAGGACTCTACTGGCACTTCGTGGACCTTGTATGGGTCTTCGTATTCACATTCTTCTACCTGCTTTGATAAATGCTTCAAGACCTTAATATTATCTAATGGAAAGAGACGACATATACGAATACAGCCTCGATACGCATCACGGAGAAGAGGAAGGGAAGAACGTTCGCGGCCTGTTCATCAAGGTGCTCATCGCGTTATCTATTGTCACTGTTGTTGAGGTGGCAATGGGAATGACCTGGTCGCGTGATGAATCGATGGCCGCATTCCTCAAGTACACCTTCATCTTCCTCACCCTGGTGAAGGCGGCCGGCATCACCTGGTACTTCATGCACCTCGGTGATGAGCGCAGGAACTTCCAGGCCGTCATCCTGTTGCCCTATTTCGTTCTGATCGGCTACCTGATAGCCATCTGTCTGAACGAGGGCGTGTACAACGGTACCATCAGACCCGGGCTCGAGGCCTTTTTCGGATTCTGATGAAACCCTGGGCAGGTACGAAGAAGTTCAGTGTTCTCTTCGCCATACTTCTTCTACCGACCATCCTTTACCTTCTGTTTGTTCGCGGAGAGCACAACTTCGCCCACCTGCCTTTCGTCACCTACACCGATATTGATGGGTCGGAGCAGAAACGGGCAGTCCCCACCTTCTCATTCATTGATCAGAACGGGAACAGGTTTACCGATGCCGATATGAAGGGAAGGATCCATCTCGTGGATTTCTTCTTTACCACATGTCCGAGCATCTGCCCCATCATGACCGCCAACCTGATGAAGGTCCGGGACAGGTTCGCCCATTACGATGAATTCGGGATCCTCTCCTTTACCGTGGACCCGGAACGCGACACACCTTCTGCGTTAAAGGAGTATGCCGAAAAAAGGAGGATAGACACTGACCGGTGGCATTTTCTGACGGGCGAAAAGGATTCGCTTTACAGGGCGGCCTATGGCCTTCTGTGCAGTGCCATGGAGGACAGCCTGGCCGATGGCGGCTTTCTGCATACCGAGTATTTCGTGCTGGTGGACAAGGAAGGCCATCTCCGCTCGCGCGAGGATGACAATGGGAACATCATTGCCGTCTATGACGGAACGGATGCCCACAGCATCCGAGATCTGATAGACGACATCAAGGTGCTTATTGCGGAGTATAACTTGGCCTTAAAGAAGAACGGTGAATGAGGTTGATGGCAAAAACCCGCATAACCCAGAAACCGGATCAGCGCGATGGCTCTCCACCTGGAAAGGGGGAGTACCCGAAGGGGGAGGGGGTGAGTTGCCCAAGTAAGTTATTCCCTGCGGCCCTCGGCAGGATCAGCAGTGCAAAAAATGACTGACAAAAAGGTCTTCCGGATCATTGCAGGACTGTCCATTGTGGTTGTCGGGTTGATAGTGGTGCTTTACTCGTTGCCGAAGGCAGAATCAATCCCGGAATGGGCCACCATGCTTCCATTGCTCAACGCTGGTGTCAATGGCACTTGTTCCATACTATTGGTCGCCTCTCTCATAAGTATCAGGAACAAGAGGATCCAGCTACATAGGGGATTGAACATCACAACCTTCGTGTTGTCCGCGGTTTTCCTGCTCTCGTATGTGGTTTTCCATTCTTTCGGAGTTGAGACGAGATTCCCTGCGGACAATCCCATGCGGCCTTATTATCTGACCATCCTACTGACGCACATTCTACTGGCCGCCATCGTTCTGCCTTTGGTGCTCATCTCGTTCTATCTCGGTCTTACAGGCAGAATGGATAAGCACAGAAAAGTGTCACGGTTCACCTATCCCATCTGGCTCTATGTCACCGTTTCCGGTGTTGTGGTCTATTGGATGATATCGCCTTATTATCAATTCTGATATGCGGAACGGATGGGCAATAATAGGAGTGGCAATTGCTTTTGGGCTTACGCTGCTGGCATCCGAATTTGCCCGTTCCCAATGCAGCATGTGCCGCGCGGTCACTGACTCCAATCAATTGGCAGATGATGCCTTTGCCATCGGCAGTGGTCTGAACAACGCCATCATCTACATGATGTTGACACCCTACGTCTTTGCGGCCATTTTCATCTACGCCTTCTTCCGAAAGGAGATAGGGGCCTGGCTGAAGGGGCTGGTTTCCTGAAAAGAAAAGGCCCTGCATCTGCAAGGTCTCCACAATTCCGATTCGTACCCGGCTATCTGAGCGTGAGAGCCGCAGTACCGATCAATGTTCTCTCAACATAGATCTCAACCGTATGCTTTCCCTTTTGGAATTTCGTTGTCGGTGCCGGGTAGTAGATGCACAGGTCAAGCTGCGTATTATCGTAGTGGATGTCCTTAGAGGTGCTGTAGGTCATGGATCCCCCCTCAAAATCAAACTCCTCTCCACGGCCTTTGGTGAGCACCTTCCCGTCCGGTCCCACTATCCTTATGAAAACCGTTTTCGACCCGGCTGTGGCAATGGGATTCTCGCTCACCGTGAAGCACATGCGCAACTTCTCAACGCGGGCCGCCTTGTTGTTCACCTTCTCCTTCTTTCCCCTAACTCCTTCAATTGCGATCTTATAGGCCGTTAATACAGAACCCATGGCCACCTGGTTGGCCAGGTCCATATTCTCGTCTGTCAGATCCCTGTTCAGGTCTGTCTGTTTCGAGTACTCTCCCTGTAGCGATCCGAATTCGCCTTGCAGAGAGTCATGTTCTGTATAAAGGCTGTCGTACCTCGCCTCAAGCACCGCGTACTTCTCTTTGAACACCCCCATTTGGCTTCGGTACCACCCCAGCTTTTCGGCATCACCCTTATATTTCTCCACATCGGCCTTCAGTGAGAGGATCTCCTGTCGCTGCGCCTCCAACTCCTCCGAAAGCTGTCCGTTCTCCTCCTCAAGACTGTCGTACTTGCCGAGCAGATCATCCAACTCCGAGTTCAGCTCATCCTTCTCAAGGACCAATTGCTGCTTCTCGGCCACCAGTCTGTCATTTGCCGCCTTATGCTCAAACAACTGCCAGCCCAGTATGCCCGAAAGCACGAGCAATATCACGGCAAGAATGAGGAATACCTTGTTGTTCTGCGACTTCTTCTTGTCTTCCATTTAAGATAAGATGTGTTAAGACGGTAAATGTAGAAAAATCGGCTAATTTG
>PVBE012762696.1_pt1 | contig 12468 bp, 18 predicted proteins | sample 1631181 | NCBI WGS metagenome assembly PVBE01 (sample SAMN08397723, study PRJNA350692) | Marine metagenome, whole genome shotgun sequencing project. | isolation source: water | place: Pacific Ocean | collected 2012-04 | reverse complement strand
GTTATATTTATCATAAAATATATGTTAGCGAAAGCATTTTAAATAACTTTTCATTTAAATTGAGATTATGTCAAAGAAGAAAATTACAATGAAGAAGGAAACAAGTAGAGTGAAGAAGATCATGGCTATTTTTATTAAAGGAAGAGTATTTGCAGAAAAAAGTAATGAAGCTACTAATTTACATAATAGAAATAGATATGGAGAATATGTAGAAGATAAAGTTCAATATACTTTAATGGAAGCTTTGTATTTAATAGAAAGAAAAAAATTAAATTTGAAAGATACTAAAAATAAAACTATTAAAAAAGAAGAGTTTAGAAAAAAAGGTAATAAGTTAGAAAAGAATTTTTCAATTAAATATGTTGTTTTTAAGGATTTAAGGAATAGGGGTTATATTGTTAAGACGGCTTTTAAATTTGGAGCGGATTTTAGAGTTTATGATAAAGGAGTGAAGCCAGGAGAGGATCATGCTAAATGGATTGTGTATCCTTTAAAGGAAACTGAAAAATTGACCTTGTATGAGTTTTCAGCTAAGAATAGAGTGGCACATAGTACAAAGAAAACTTTACTTCTGGCTGTTGTGGATGATGAAGGAGATGTGAGTTATTGGAATAGTAGCTGGGTGAAGCCATAAATTTTTATAAATTATTAATTCTAACCTGAAGATATGCAAGATGCTTTAACTATAAAGAGAGATAAGATTATAGAGATTGTAAAGGAACAAGGGCCTTTGTTGCCCATGATTATTATGAAGGGATTGGAAATAGATTCTACTTATGCTGGAGCTATGTTAAGTGAGATGGTGAGTTCTAAGATGTTAAAGATTACTAATGTGAAGAGAGGAGGCAGTCCATTTTATTATTTAGAAGGGCAAGAAGAAAGATTAGAAAACTTAATTGAGAATTTGAATGAAAAAGACCAACAGACTGCTGAACTATTAAAGAAAAAAGGTGTTTTGAGAGATAAAGTTTTAACTCCGTTACAAAGAGTCAGTTTGAGACAGATAAAAGATTATGCAAAAGAAGTGCAAGTTAAGCGGGGGAATGATGTGGATTTGTTTTGGAGATGGTATTTACTGGAAGAAGGAAGAGTTAAAGAATTAATAACAGGATATTTGAAAGAAAATATTCAAGAAAAGAAAATAGAGCCAGTATTACCAAAAAAAGTAGAAGAACAACCTTCTTTAAAAAAGAATGTTGACGAAGAAAAAGAGATTTTACCAAAAGAAGAGAAACAAGCGCCTTTAGTGGAACAAAAACCTCTTGTAGATAATAGTAGAGATCCTTTGGGAGGTTTTTTTGTAGATAACGATATTGAAGTTTTACAACAGGATATTATAAAGAAAAATAGAGAATTAAATTATTTGATAGGGTTAGAGACTAGAATAGGGAAGAATTTGTTTTTTTTAAAATATAAATATAAGAAAAAGATAAATGAGGCTGATTTGAGTTTAGCGTTGCATGAAGCTAAAAATTTACCTTTAATTTTTGTAACTAATGGAAGTTTAACTAAAAAAGCTAAAGAAATGATGAATAAAGAGTTTAGAGGAATGATGTTTAAACAGATATAGGAAGATATAAAAGTTTGAAATTCTCTTTAGATTTATGAAAGAATATATTTTTATTCTTGGAAGGGAGCCAGAATTAAGTTTTCTAGAAATAATTAGTTATTTTAAAGCACAAGGTGTTGTCTATAAAGTTGTAGAGTATAAAGAAGAAGTTGCAATTTTTCTATTAAAAGAATTTGAAGCTGAAAATTTGGTTAAAAGATTGGGAGGAACTGTTAAGATTGCGGAAGTATTTTTAGATTATGAGTATAAAGGAGAAGAGAATAAATTAAATTGGGGAATTAGTGTGTATAAAGGAGAAGGGGGAGATTTGAGGAAGTATTTAACTAAAGAATTTAAGAAAGAAAATATTAAAGCTATGTTTAGAAGAGGTAGAGAAAAAACATTTACTCCAAGTGAAGTAAGTGCTAAAAATTTATTTGAGTTTGTTGTATATGGAAAGTATTGGGGAAAGACAATTGCAATCTTCGATCCCAAATGGTATAAGGAAAGAGATGAAACTCGACCTAAACAAATGCCCTTACATCAAGTTAGTTTAAGATTAGCAAGAATCTTAATTAATTTGTCTCAAGCTAGAGAAAATTTATTAGATCCTTATTGTGGGGTGGGGACTATATTACAAGAAGGTTTATTGACACATTTGGATGTAGTTGGAGTAGATATTGATAGAGAAAGTGTTGAAGCAAGCAAAAAAAATTTAAATTGGTTAAAAGAGAAATATAATTTAAAAAATAAATTCAAAGTTATAAATGGGGATGCTAAGGAATTAACTAGGAACTTTAAAAGGAATTCTATTCAAGGAGTAGCTACTGAACCTTATTTAGGACCTTACCATAAAAAATTGCCTACTAGAGAAAAAGTTATGGGGGAAATAAAAAATTTGGAAAGATTATATTATGAATTTTTAACACAATTAAGACAAATATTGAAGAAAAATGGAAAAGTGGCAATAGTAATCCCGAGATTGAAATTTCATAGAGGAAGTGAAGATTTGGATATTAAGGGGATTTTGAGGAATTCAGGATTTAAAATAAGTGATATAGATGAGAGGGTTAAATTGCCAATTGTTTCTGAAGGAAGGTTTTTAGATAGATTGATTTATGTCCTAGAGTAAACTTTATAAACTTCATATTAGGGAATTAGGGGTATGGGAAGGATTAAAACACAATTAGTGAAGAGAGTAGCATTAAAATTAATGCGAATGGATTCTGATAGATTTAAGAAGGATTTTTCTGAAAATAAGAAGATTTTAACGGAAGTAGCTGAGATAAACTCCAAGAAATTAAGGAATATTATTGCCGGTTATTTGACTAGATTAGTTAAACAGCAAGAAGCAAATTAAATTCATTATAGTAAAATTGGAGGTCGGATAAAATGAGCGAAGAAGTTAAAGATAAAGAGACTACAAAGGAACAAATAAAAGAAAAATTGGGAGATCATGTGGTTTTTATTGGAGATAAGCCTTTTATGAACTATGTGACTGGAGTAGTGATGCAATTTACGACACAAGGTGCAGAGGAAGTGGTTATTAAGTCTAGAGGCAGATTTATTTCTAGGGCAGTAGATGTAGCAGAAGTGGTTAGAAAGAGATTTTTAGAAGGACAAATAGACCTTGCACCAAATGGCATAGAGATAGGTAGTGAAGAATTTGATAACAAAGAAGGTAAAAGAATTCGAGTTTCATATGTAGAGATAAAGCTTGTTAAGAAATAAGCTTTTTTTATTTTTCTAATAAACTTTAAATAGTAATAAAGAGATTTTTACTAATAAGAGGGATATAATGGTGTTAGAATTACAAACTAATTTATTTTTTAATATAGGGGTTGTTATTATTGCAGCTACTATTGTGGGCTATATTGTAAGAGCTTTAAAACAACCTTTAATCCCAGCTTATATTTTAACAGGGTTATTAATTGGGCCGGTGGGTCTTAAATTAATTAGTGAAAGTGAAGTAATTTCTTCCTTATCAGAAATGGGTATTGCGTTCTTGTTGTTCATTGTGGGACTGGAAATTAGTTTGAATAAATTAAAAGAAGTAGGTTTTATGGGGGTTATTGGTGGGAGTATTCAAATTGTATCGATATTCTTTGCAGGATTTTTCATTGCGTTACACTTAGGGTTTAGTCAATTACAAGCAGGTTATATTGGGCTTATTTTGACATTTAGTAGTACAATGATTGTGATTAAATTATTAAGTGACAAGAATGAATTAAATACCTTACACGGAAGGATTATCTTAGCAATATTAATTATGCAAGATATTGCGGTTATTTTTGCATTAAGTTTAATAGAAACATTAGATCATTTAGCGTTTGATTTTATTTGGATTTCTTTATTGAAGGGATTTATTTTAATTGCGATTACTCTATTGAGTGGTAAGTATGTGCTGCCTTACTTGTTTAAGGTGAGTGCAAGACATCAAGAATTGTTATTTTTAAGTTCTTTAGCCATTGTATTCTTTTTCGCAGGGCTAGCTTATGCTTTAGGATTTAGTGTGGCTATTGGGGCTTTCTTAGCAGGATTGAGTTTGGCTAATTTACCTTATAATTTTGATATTGTAGGTAAGGTGATGCCCTTGAGGAATTTCTTCGCAACTATCTTTTTTGTATCTTTGGGTATGGAATTGGCAGTGGAGAGTTTCAAGGGACTATTATTCCCTTTAATTGTTTTTTTAGCAGTAGTTATATTTTTGAAACCAGCAATTCTCTTTATATTGGGAATTTTATTTGGTTACAAGAGAAGAACAAGTTTTTTAACAGCTTTATCTTTGGCACAAATAAGTGAGTTTTCTTTAATTTTAGTGAGTTTAGGGTTAGGGTTAGGACATATTACAAACAATATTTTTACTATTACAGTATTATTAGCGATCATTACAATTACTTTGACGTCTTACTTTATTCATTATGATGAGAAGATCTATAGTTTATTTGCCAAGCCCTTGGCTTTTTTTGAAAGATTAAGTTTGATAAGATCCAAAGAATTAGAGCATTTTCCACATCATCCTAAAAGGGAAGTAATAATATTTGGGGCTCATAGAATGGGAGGGATTTTCATTAATACATTTAGAAAGTTAAAGGATGATTTTGTAGTTATTGATTTTGATCCTGAAATTATAAAAAATTTGATTGAAAAGAAAATTCCTTGTATTTATGGAGATTTAGGCAATTTTGAAATTTTGAAGAGATTAAATTTACATAGTGCTAAAATGGTAATAAGTACTGTGCCTAATGAACAAGATAATGAATTTTTAATAAATTATGTTAAGAAACATAATCCTAAAGTGATTGTGATTGTAATGAGTCCTCATGGTTCAGGAGCAGTTAAAATGTATGAACATGGGGCAGATTATGTTATTGTTCCGCATTTATTGAGTGGGGAGATGGTAGCGAGATTCTTAAGGGAATTAATGGAAAATAAGAAAGATATTGATGATATTCGATTAAGGCATATAAAGCACTTAAAAGATAGAGGATATTAAGTGCCGCTGCCCGGATTTGAACCGGGGATCTTTGCCTCATGAGAGCAACGATGTAACCGAGCTTATCCACAGCGGCTTTATAGAAGTTTTAGGATTTTTATTTTAAAAGGGTTTTGATTTTGTTTGCTATGTTTTTTGTTTCTTTTTCTGAAAATTTTTTAGGAGGTTCCCATTTTATTTCTGCTTCATGAATTCTAGGGATTAAGTGAAAATGGACATGAGGAACTACTTGTCCAGCTACCTTTCCATTGTTTTGGATTAAATTATAGCCTTTGTAAATTTGACTAAGGGTTTTTGCAATTTTTTGAACTGTTTTAAGAGTGGATCGAAGTTCTTTTTCTTCCATTTGGTCTAAAGTTTCAAAGTGTTTTTTAGGAATAACTAAAGTATGGCCTGGATTTCGAGGATTAGCGTCTAAGAAAGCTAAAGTAGAAGAATCTTCATAGACTTTATCGCAAGGTATGTCCCCTGCAATAATTTTACAAAATACACAGTCAGTCATTTTTTTTCAACCATTTAGGTAATTCATTTAAAGATTTTAAAATATTTGTGTTCTTCAATCCAATTTTTTGGAAATCTTCTTTAGAATAATGTCCGGTAAGAATAGCTACAAAATTTAGTTTTGCGGCTATTGCAGCCTTCGCGTCATAGATTGCATCTCCCACATATAATATTTCATTTGGTGGAATTTTTAATTTGTTTAAAGGTTTATTGAAGACTCTAGGGTCGGGTTTATGATATTTAACATCACCTGAAGAATAGATAAATTCAAATAAATCTTTGGAAAGATGAATTTGTTTTAAATGAGGATACATTAAAATTGGAGATTTAGAACTTAAAAGTCCTAATTTATATTTTTTTGAGATTTTTTTAATTATGGAAATAGCTCCTGGAAAAGGTTTTACTTTTTGAGTGAGTATTTTTTGATATGTCAATCTTTTAAAATTTTCTACATTTGCAGAAGGCCATAATTTTTTAATAAATTTTTTAGAAGGAGTTCCAAAACATTTAGCAATTTCTTCTAGAGAATATTTTTTTAATTTTAATTTTAAGGCAGTTTGTTGGAAACAAAGTGTGGCCACCTCGCTATATCTAAGAAGAGTATCATCCACATCAAATATTATTGCTTTTATCATTTTTACCTCTTTTTATGGACCTGCCGAGAATCGAACTCGGATCTCATGACTGCCAGCCACGTATTCTACCATTGGATTACAGGCCCGAATATAAAATAAAATAGAAATATCTTTTTTAAAAAAGTATCGAAAGAAAAAATTTGGAGAGGTTATCTTCTCCTTCTCTTTGCGGGTTTTCTTTTTGTAGCTTTTTTCTTTTTTGCAGCTGGTTTTTTCTTTTTAGTCATTTTTGCTTTCTTAGCTGCAGTCTTTCTTTGTTTCTCTAATTTACCGACTTGTTTTTTCAAACTTTTAATTTTAGCTACGATTTGTTTTAGTGTTGGCATTTAGTTATCACCTCTTTTGTAAATAATTACTTTTTTAAAATAGCTTTTTCTTTATAAAGTTTGTGATAGTTATATTTTAGTGAGAATTAGTTTGTCGTCGAGAAATTAAACTCTTTTTCCAGTCTCTTCAAATTTTATTTTAGAATTAAAGAGGTTTTGAAAATTTATACGATATGGATGACATGTAATCGTAAGGTTTATAAATCTAATAAAAATATTGCATTTATTGCTAGAAAATTTAATATCCCGTGGGCGACTGTGAGAGATTGGGTTTATGAAAGGGCTAAACCCAGAATATTTCATAGTTCTTGGATTAAGGAATTAAGAAAAAATATTTAATTAATATATTTTCCGAATTTGGATAAATTTTCTCCTTCTAATAATTGTTTTATTACTTCTTTTAGATCCTTTATTTTTATTCTAATTTGTTTTGTGGTGTCTCTATTTCTAATGGTTACATCTTTTTTCTTTAGAGAATCAAAATCTATTGTGATATTAAATGGGGTTCCAATCTCGTCTTGTCTGGCATAACGTTTGCCAATGCTTCCAGTTTCATCATAGAGACAATTAAATTCTTCTTTTAAAGAGTCATAGACTTCTCTTGCGTTTTTGACTAAAGGGGGTTTGTTTTTTACTAAAGGGAATATAGCAACTTTTAAGGGAGAGAGTTTGGGATGGAGTTTCAGCACTACATTGTCTCTTTTAGCGTCATAATCATAGGCATCAAACATGAAAACTAAAAAAGCTCGGCTTACACCTAAAGAAGGTTCTGCAACAACATGGGGAATTAGTTTCTTACCTGTCTTTTCATCGAACAGACTAAGATCCTGATTAGAATGTTTTATATGTTGTTTTAAATCATAATCTGAGCGGTCTGCTATGCCTTGGAGTTCTTTAAATCCAAATGGAAATTTATATTCTAAGTCCCAGCAATCTGAAGAATAATGGGAGAGTTCTTCTTTTGTGTGTTGTCTTATTCTGAAATTTTCTGAAGTTGCTCCTAAATTAATGAACCATTTGTGTTCATGGGCTAACCAATAGCCATGCCATTCGTTTTTAATAATTTTTTTGTTTAGAGCTTGTTTAATTGTCATTTCTTTGTCTTCTTTGTTATGTTTTTGCATCTCTGTGGAGTAGATTCTGATTTTGTGGTTTAGAACCTCATTAATGAAAGGACATTTTTCATCTGGTCTGATGAAATATTCTATTTCCATTTGCTCGAATTCTCTACATCTAAATAAAAAATTCCTGGGAGCTATTTCATTCCTGAAGGCTTTTCCTATTTGGGCTATTCCAAAAGGTAATTTCAACCTAGAGTTCTCTACTACTTTTTTGAAATTTGCAAAAATTAATTGGGCTGTTTCTCCTCTCAAGTAAGCTATAGAAGTTTTGTCTTTGTTTGCACCTAAATGAACCGGAAACATTAAATTAAAATCTGAAGCTTCTTTAAAATCATTACCACATTTTAAACATTTTAGTTTGTTCTCTTTTGTTATTTTGTTTATTTCTTTTACATCTAAGCCTTCTGTTGAAATTTTTAATTGGTCTTCTATGAAAACATCTCCTCTTACTTTCTCTTTGCATTTTTTACATTCTAGGATTACATCAGAGAATCCAGATAAATGTCCAGAAGCTTCCCAAAGTTTTTGATGAGATATGATTGCTCCGTCTATGCCTACTATTTCTTCTTTTTGTTGAACATGGGTTTTCCACCATTCTTTTTTTATGTTATTTTTTAATTCTACTCCTAAAGGACCATAGTCAAATATGCCGGCTAGACTGCCATATAATTCAGAACTGGGATAGACAAAGCCACGTTTTCTGCAGAAAGCAGCCATTTCATCTATTGAAATCGGAGTTTTTTCTGTTTTGGTTACCATAAATTTGTAAGATAAGGTGGATTTATAATGTTTTTGATAAGATTTTTAAAGTAGTTCCTTCAATGTATAAGTATGGAATATGATTTTGAAGAGGAAAGGATAATCAAAGAAATTAAAGAAAGAAAAGCCAAGAAAGTTTTAATTCAATTGCCTGAAGGAGTTAAAAAAGAAGGGTTGAGATTAAGTAAATTAATTGAAAGAAAAACTAATGCTAAGGTGTTTATTTCTGGAGGGAGTTGTTGGGGCGGATGTGATTTGGCTATTGGGGAAGCTAAGAAAATAAATGTGGATTTGTTAGTGCATTTTGGTCATGCTCCTTTTGTGAATGTTGAATTTCCGGTTCTGTATATAGAAATGAGGGCTAAGACTGATTTGATTCCTGCTTTGAAAAAAGAAATTAAAAAAATAGAAACAAATAAATTGGCTTTAGTAGGGAGTGTGCAGTACAGAGAACAATTAGGAGATGTTAAGAGTTTTTTAGAAGATGAAGGTAAGAAAATTATTGTTCCGAATAAAAAAGGTTTTTCTGCATTTGATGGTCATGTAATTGGATGTGAGTTTGGTGGTTTAATAAAGATAGGACACAAAATTGAAGGATGTTTAGTTTTAGGAAATAAATTCCATGCTCTTGGTGCAGCTTTGACTTTAGTAGATATACCTGTTTATTTATTTGATGAGCATACTAATAAAATTGTAAATGTAGATAAAGAAAGAGATAAGTTATTGAAACAAAGAGCCATTTCTTTGGATAGGGTTAGAAGAATAACTAAGATTGGGATTTTGGTGGATATGAAACCTGGCCAGTATAATTTAGAAAGGGCTGAAGGGCTTAAGAAAGATTTAGAGAAAATTGGGAAGAAAGCAATTATAATTGTGGTTAAGGAGTTTAGTCCAGATAATTTAATGAACTTTTATGATATTAAAGGTTTTATTGATACAGCATGTCCTAGAATTGCAATAGATGATTACTCTCGATACGATAAACCTATGATTAGTATGAGGGAAGCTCAAGTTTTACTTGGGAAGATAAGTTGGAAAGAATTACTAGAAAAAGGCCTAGTTGGTTTTTAATTTTTTAACTTCGGTTTTTTGTGGAGAAGTTTTTTCTGTTCTGTAAGTAAGGATTCTTTTATTTCTTTTATATCTTTGGGGATGGTTTTTCCTAGGTATTTTTCTTTGGTGATTACTTTCTTTCCTTTTCTGTAAGAGTATTTTAGATAATAATATTTTTTCTTCTTTATTATTTGCATGTAAATTCATACCCTTACATTATATTTAAATTTTGTGTCTTTGTTCATTTTGTAGGGGGAAAGATTTAATTATGAGAAAATGAATTTTAAGGATTTGGAGCGGGTTGGGATGTTTCTATTTTGGAGGAATGATGGAGAAAAAGTTAAGTTGAAGTTGTGACCTTTTGATTTTGAGCTTGCTGACCTTGAGCTGGTTTCTGCTGGCTTTGTTGTTGGCTTGGTGTGGCTAATTTGTTTAATTCACTTTGAACTATAGCTGGCATTATTATTGGCAAAATGATATGAACAATAAACCATAGTACTGCGTGGTTGTCTTTTTTTACATTGACTGAAAAGCCTTCATAGTATTTATATATCCAATAGATGTTGGCTATAGGAATTATTAATAACCACGCTGTTGGGATCTTTGCTCCTAGTCCATTCATTTCATTCTTTGTTGAGACCAACCAATAGAGTCCGTAAAATCCAAAAGTTATGATGAGAAAGAGATAGACCAAAACTATGTTTCTTTTCTTAACTGGCATAAATTATTATAAAAGATTGTTATATTTAAATTTTTCCCTGGTGGAATAATTTATAAAATCTAGAATTATATGAAAGGTTATGAAATGGAATGCGTTTGACTTGTTTGATCCTGCTTTTAATAAGACTAAAGAGCTTCTGTTTCCTATAGATTTGAAATACTGGATAAAATTGGCATTTGTGTCTTTGCTTTCTTCTGGGAATAGTTATGGGAGTGGTTTAAGATCCTCTAGTTTTAACCTTCCATCTCAAACTAGTAGAGAAAGTACAAATGAAATTACAGGGAATGTTGTTAGTGGTTTAGATAAAGTGACTTTTGGACTTATTGGGGGTTTGTTAGTAGTTGGGACTCTTCTTCTTTTGCTTTTTAAGTTTATAACAAGTACGTTCACTTTTATTTTCATAGAAGCTGTCATTAAAAAGAATTTTACTATTAAAGAAAGTTGGAGGAATAATAAGGGAAATGGTCTTTCATTTTTTGGATTTAGATTAATTTCTGGGATAGTTTTTTTAGGAGTGTCTGCCTTGATTTTTTTGCCTATCTTGGTTCGGATTTTTAAAATTGGGTTTGAGACTTTTTTTGATACTCTGTCTATAACTTCATTAGGGGCTTTTATATTATTTTTTATTCTGTTTTTAATATGGGTTTTTCTGTTTAGTACTTTTATGACCTTTGTTTCGAATTTTTCTTTGATTGATATGTATAAGAACAGTGTTGGGATTACTCGGGCTATAAAAAATACTTTTGGATTAATGAGATCTCAGAAATTGGAGAGTTTTGTGTATTTTGTGGCTGTTATAGTTTTTGGGGTTGTGGTTGGGATAATTTCTTTATTAATTTTGTTGCCTTTCTTGTTGGTATTTGGGTTAATTGGCTTTGTGTTGTATCTTATATTTTCCTTTATTTCTTCTGTTGTTATGGTCGTTGTTTTAGTTATCTATGGGATATTTCTTATGTATTTACTAGTGATGGTTTTTCTTCCTTTTAGAGTGTTTTTGAGATATTTTTCTATATTTGGATATGAGAAATTGTATAATACGAAAGTGATTTAGATAATTTTAATTATCACCGAGATATGATTGAAAGTTAAGAAGTAAAATATACGTTATTGTTTAAAAAGGCTTTTATAGGGTTATTTGTGCTAGCAATTATGTTTAGAAATTCTATAGAAGATAAAATGATTGGTTCTGAGACCGAGTATGGTCTTACAATTTATGATGAAATGACTCTTTATTATTTAGATAATTGGGAGGATATTTTGGAAAGAATTACTAGAAAAAGGCTTAGTTGGTTTTTAATTTTTTAACTTCGGTTTTTTCAGAAACAATAGCAGAATTACCAGAAGGATCTTCTATAATAATTTTTAATGGAGCTTCTCCAAGTTCCACTTTCCAAAGTTTTTTTAATAAATTTTTAGCAGCCTTTCTTATCTTTGGATCGTCTGCAGCATCGCGTTGTTGTTCAATGATTTTTTTGAATCTTAATAATAAACCTTCAATATTAGAGATATAACCAATAGAAGCTACACTTGGACGTGAATCCATTTTTAATTGAGGAATTTTAATTGTAGCCTCTGAGGATCTAATAATTTTTGTATTAAGGTCTTTTTTGTTTTCTATTTTGAAAGTTTGACTAGTAGGTTCTTTACGTTCTTCAGCTTCAACATCAGACTTATAGTAGTTGCAGTTAGAACATTTCATAGATAATAAGAAACATCTACCAAAATTAGGAATATTATAGGTTTCTTCAATCAAAGTAAGTTCTTTTTTATTACAAAAAGGACAAGGTTGTTTTTTTAATTCTGACATAATTAATTTATAGAAAAAAAGGATTTATAAAATTATTCCCTAGATCCTTTCTAATTCAGAAGTAGAATCTTGAACAGGATTTTGAGGTTGTTGAGGTACAGTAGGATGTCTACGGACTTCAGCAAAACTTGGAGTAACTACAATCCAATCTTCTCCGAAACCAGCAATATCTCCATCAATAGCATCACAAGTCTTTTTTAATTTGTTAATAGCTCTTTTTAACTCTACAATATCTTTATCCTTTAAAGGTTTGATATTAACTAAAGCGATTGTATAACCTTCTCTTAAGGAATCTAAAGCAGGTTTAATGTCTTGAAATTCATTTATAATAAAAGGTTTAACTATGACTTTAGCTTTGGCTTTTGTAGTCTCAGGAGTATTTAATTCTATATATTCTTCTGCAGGAGAACCTTCAGAAGTATCATCAAAGAATTCTTCGTCTCTTTCTCCCATCAATTTGTCCTTGAAATTGTCTAAAAAGCCCATCTTAAATTAAATTT
>PVBE011087453.1_pt1 | contig 12469 bp, 7 predicted proteins | sample 1631181 | NCBI WGS metagenome assembly PVBE01 (sample SAMN08397723, study PRJNA350692) | Marine metagenome, whole genome shotgun sequencing project. | isolation source: water | place: Pacific Ocean | collected 2012-04 | reverse complement strand
CATTACTGCAATCTCTCGTATCGGCATTGTGTAAGAAGACTGTACTTGAGCTTGACGCATAAATAATAAATATCCTGTATAGCTTATTGCGGTCAAAAAACCAAAGATGACACCAATCTGGAAATCCGGTCTCGAAGCACTCCAATCAAAACCTACCGCCATAATCAAGCCAGTCAATGCTATAGGGACAGCCACTATCTGTGTATTGCTGGGTCGTTGTTTATATATTAATGCCCCAGCAGCCATCATGAAAAATACCTGCATATTGGCAAGCAATGTACCTAATCCAGGACCAATATACAGAACGCTCCTGTGCCAAAACCATAAATCAGCGGCAAAGAAAGCGGCGGCAGCTATTATAGCTATCCAGGTTGCATAAACGAAATTAAATCTGCGTCCACTAACCAAAACAAACAAAGTCAATACAATGCCGCCAATAAATACACGATAAAACCCACTGACCGTAGGAGAAACGTCAGCTAAGCCAACAAAAATGGGAGAAAAGCTGATTAAGAACGCACCAACAAATAAACGTAATCTCGGGGTTAATAGAAACTGTGAGAAATTCATGGCTATTTAGTTGATTTAATAACGGAATCGATAAGTTTCAAAGTCAAGCATTTTGCGGAACCTCCTGCCTTTATAAACTCTGAAAGATCAATTTCAATCACCTCGAATCCAAGTTGATTAAGCTTACTTTTTAAATTATCAGAAGCTTTATTCACGATAATTTTGTTATTGATGTTGACGGCATTACAGGCAAAATTTCCGGCATCCTGCGTATCAACAATAATTCTTCTATTTGCTGGTATCCGTGTTTCTATTGCGATCCTTGAGTCATAATCAAAGGCTGGCGGATGATACATGACCAAACCTCCAGTTAAAGGACAAAAACAAGTATCAATATGATAAAAACGCTCATCAACCAACCTTATTGGCACGACTTCAACTTCAAAAAATTTTGCTATCTCTTTATGCGACTCAATTTCAGTACGAAAACCATATCCTGTCCAGAGCCAAGGACCCCCTCGATCAAAAAGACAATCACCGCCGCCCTCAAAACCGATCTTTTCATCAAGATCTAATAAGTGGTAGCCATTCTTCTTGAACCAAGATTTGAAATAAGGCTCTTCCGGTCGCCTCTCATGCGGAACAAAATGACTAGCAATGGCTTTATTTTCAGATACAACACCAGCATTTGCCGTAAAAACCATATCGGGCAAATCGGGTTGTGGCTTTATAATTTCAATGTCAGCGAATTCCACGATGGTATCCCTCAAAGACTCCCATTGTGTATATGCTTTATTTTTATCCGGTGGTTCTGTTAAACCGGACATCCAAGGATTAATAACGTACTCCACCGAAAAATAATCAGGCGGGCACATAAGGATTTTATTCCTTACTTCACTCATTAATTTTACCTCTTTACCCTTTTCTCTTGGGTAGATATATCTCTGCCATCATACAGCGAACACCACCGCCAGCCGAGGCTTCAATATTATTGATCGGAACCGCAATAATTCTTGCGTGTGTATTGATGAATTTGAGCTGCTCTTTAGAAAATGAATGCATGGCTTGATTCGACATTAACAATAAATGCTCCCCAGTATTAGATAAAACCTCCAATACATTTCCTGCAAATGCTTCCATTTGCTCAAAAGTAATCTTTAGAATTTTGTGATTAGTTCTTTTAAGACTGCTCAACACTTTCTCTCTCTGACTATTTGATCGGATTGAGTCATCACAAATAATTGCCAGTGATTCACCAACACTCATCATTACATTCGTATGATACACAGGTGAATTAGAACGATCCATTGCATCAAAAGAAACTATTGAATAGTCCATCTTGCTTGCAAATTCAGATAATACATTAATATGCGTTCTTGAAGAGAGACAAGCGTAGGCAATCTTATTTGCATGATCAAGCACCATGCTCCCAGTGCCCTCAAGATATCTTTCCTGTTCCTCGTGATGGGTTAAATCAACTATTTGTTCAACACTAAATCCATGACCCTCTCTCAAACTAGAAATTATATCTTCACGGCGTTCAGTGCGTCGATTCTTTGCTTCCATTGGATAGAGGACCACTTTGCCATTGGCATGAAAAGAAACCCAATTATTTGGAAATACTGAGTCTGGTGTTGGTGGCTCTGGTGTATCATCAAACAAAACAACATCAACTCCAGCCTCCTGAAGATTAGAAACCAGTGCATCAAATTCTTTTACAGCATATGCATGAAGCTGTTCCTCAGATAACGATGACTTACCCTGGAATTTGTTAGATTGAGCGGTTTGTGGATTACTGAAAAATCGATACGGCCTTATCATTAGAACAGAAGATGCAAGTTGGTTATTCAATCTGAGAGTCATCTGCTACCTCGCTTATAATTCAAATATTCTAACAAGAGTCACAACCATATAACAGGTCAGAAACCATTACCCTCATGCGAATATTCTTAAAAGATATTTTGGGTAAAAAAAACCCCGCAGAAGCGGGGTTTTAATCATTGGACGTTTGCTTTATTCAAGCGGCATCCAATTATTTCTTAGATCACTTAACTATTAGAAGTTAATTTGACCTCTTACGTAGTAGTAAGTACCTTGCCAATCCTGAATAGAATCAGATCGGTATGTACGTCCACAACATGATCCATCACCTTCGTCAACATCTGGCATTGTATCAAAGATATTGTTAACACCAAGTGTTAAACGATATGTCTCAGATAAATCCCAAGATACGTCTGAATCCCACTGAGTAACACGACCGTATTCTACGATGTCGTCAGCAGTTAGTGACCCTGACTTAGAGTTCTTGTAAGGACCATAGAGATTACCACGAACGCTGACAGTAACGTCATTATTCATAGTGTGGCGAGCAGAAAGGTTCATACGATATTCTGGATCGCCATGCTCATTGTCGTGCTTAGATTCGTCGTTAATGAAGTATACAGGCGAAGCTGCTGTACCTCTGTTAACACGATCTTTGACCTTAGTATTATTCCAGTTACCTGCAGCTGAAAGGACAGTATTACCACCTGACCAATCCATGTTGTAGGTAGCAACCAGATCAACACCACTTGTCTCTGTTGTCAAGTCATTAGTAAAGTAACTAACTTGAGCAATGTCAGATTGGAACGGAATTCCAGCTGCAGTCAAAGCAGCTTGAACTGCGGCATCTACTTTGAAATCTGAAGACAATACGATACGATCTTGCAACTCAACGAAGTAGTAGTCAAGAGTAACTACGAGGTTCTCTGAAGGTGTAGCACTTAAACCAACAGTAAACTGTGTAGAAGTCTCAGCATCTAATGGCTTCGCACCGAGGTACGCAGTCAATGGATTTGTTGCTGGGAAAATACCCTCTGCTACTGGTTGACCATTTGGATCAATACGTGTTGAAACGTTCTTAGTAGAGATCTGACCTGGAGTCGGAGCACGGAAACCCGTACCAGCTGATGCACGAACTGTCATGTTATCACTGACAGTGTAACGTGAAGCAATCTTCGCACTGAAGTTATCTCCGAAATCAGAGAAGTCCTCATAACGACCGGCTACGTTAACCAAAAACTCATCAGTAACGTCAACTTCAAAGTCAGCATAAACAGCCACGGAATCACGTGAATACTTACCTGTGTAAGCGGCTGGATATCCAGGGAAGCCATTTGAGCCCACTGGAAGTGCGTTGAAGATTGGATCCTCTGGATTACAGAAGTGTCCAGCTGTATTCACAGCGTCTACGGCTTTAACATAATCCGCATCACCCTCTTCGCCAACGCCTTCAACTGCTACAACAGTCGCAGTATGCATTACGTTAGTAGACGCTAAACCTGGAATGTAGCAACCAGCGGCACGTGTTTCACCGTCAAGCGCTGCTTCAGCAGCTGTTACGTCAAAGTTCCATGGATCTTGTGCAGCATATGGTCCGATAGTCCAAGAAGGTGTATCACCTTTTGTAATTTCGTAACCTTCTTCACGCCACTCAAGTCCAAATGCAAAGTTCGCGTCGTTTGCCATGCCCACATCAAACTCTTTTGAAAAGTCCGCATTGAAAGCAACTTCATCATTGATGAGGTTACCAGGACGGAAAGTTTGAGGTGATGCAGCACCCATTGAAGGGTTAATGGTGTTATCTAAGATGTAACGGATTTCGTTCTCACCGTAGCGAGTAGCAAAATCGTAGTTCCATCCATTCATATCACCACGAATACCGGCAGTTAAACCTTCATCAATTACGTTACCGTGGAATCGAGGTGTAAATCCACCAGGATAACGATCACGTGGGTTGAAGATTCGACCAGTTTGATCACGACTTAATTTGAACTGTGAGATACCAGGACGACGATGGTAGAAAGAACCGTCTGCGTTAGTGTCTGAGTAGTTAAAGAAAGCATACGCTTCAGAAGAATCTGAAAGTGTAACACCTGAGTTAACAAATACTCGAACTCCATCACGAGTTGGCTCACCCCATACCATTTCATTACAGTCACCAGCACCGATTTCAGCATTACAGAGGTTATCTCTGTAGCGGTAATCAGGATCATCAGGAATGCCATCAGCATTGTTTGTGATAGTCAACAAAGTTCCCTGAGGATTCGCACCAGTAGTTGTAGTTTCATAGACATGAGTCAATGCATCAGGTCCCATACGAGCTACTTTAGCTGTGCTTGCAATACCATCATGGTCATACAATGCACTTACTACTTCAGCAGCTTGCTTAGGTTTTTGACCTGAGCCCCAACCTTGGATTCCACCTTCATAACGGCCACCACGACTAGTTCCCTCAGCTTTATATATCTCTGAGCTCACGTTGATGAAGCCATCTTCGGTGAAAGGCATACCAAAGTTAAGTTGCACTTTCCAGTCTTTTTCTCCACCTTGACCTGCAAGAGAATCGCGTCTGCCATATCCCATACCACCTGGTCCACCGGCAGTATCAGAATATTGACCATGCTGCATGCGAATTGTTCCGCCTTCAGCCGCATCTCTAAGGTTGAAGTTCATCACGCCTGCGATAGCGTCAGACCCATAAAGAGCCGATGCACCGTCACGCAATACCTCAACTGATTTCAATGAAATCGCTGGAATTGTAGCCAAATCCGGTCCATGAGCACCAAAACCACCAAGGTTCACAAGGGCAGCACGATGACGTCGCTTACCATTGATTAATACCAAAGTTTTATCAGCATCAAGTCCACGTAACTGAGGAGGACGAATCATTGTCGATCCGTCACCAATTGGAATCCGGCCTACGTTAAAAGAAGGTACCAATGTTTTGATGACGTCAATCAAGTCAGATGAAGACACTGAGTCTAAATCTTCCTGATTAAATACATCAATCGGCACCGCGGTGTCGAGAGCGGTACGTCCTTGCCGCCGAGTACCGATCGTTACGATCTCCTCAACAGCGTCGTCTGCACCCTGTGCAGATACACTAGTCGGCAATGAGCCGAGTGCAAACAGTACCGAAGTTATCGCCAGCCAAGCCGGCTTGGTAAAGTTTTTCATCGTTAAAGTTCCCCCAAACGATTAGTTTTGGATCAGTTTCCCAATCCGTGAAAGCAATATTGGTGTTAACCGCAATAGCTAATAACGAAATTCCAACATTGACAACAACCGCTTTGAGAGATTTATTCAACCGCCACAGCCACAGCCTTTGAAGGCATTTGAATAAGATTGAACCAAACTTAGAGAGAAAAATAAAGCTTTTTTAAAGAAAAATGGGTGTTTTTTAGGTTTTTTTTTCTTAACAATTGTTGTTTTTATGCAACAATCCTATTTAGCTCGCAAAGCTAATAAATAATTGAGGTTTACTGAGAGCCCTGAAAGCCATATATATAAGAGTTGTAGAGTTGCAACAGTTTTTATGCTGTATTTTGCAACACAAAACTAAGTATCATTTTAAATATATCTAAAGTGATAAAAATTACCCCATTTTTGATCTATTTAGGCTTGATTTTACGAATTTGTCCGCAAAACCTTTTATACCAAGTCTTTATTACTGCTTCTTTTACGAAATTTACTAATTACAGCAATAGCTTCAAGTATCACCATCAAGCTTGTGATGAGCACGACAACGTCAATCACAACCAATAACCAATTCTCAGAAGCCCAAAATTCCATTAATTTCAATATGGCCGCCCAACAAGATGTTATTAAAACAAATATCATTGGAAACAAAGTGTATCTCGCGGGACGTCCCATCTTGATTAACATTACTGAGATCACCAATAGAGTCATGCCTGCCAATATTTGATTGGTTGAGCCAAATAACGGCCAAATGGCTAATCCGCCCGAACCAGAAGCACCGCCAGCACCAAAAGCAAGCAATAAACAGCATGTAACAGCAATAAGCGTAGCGGCAACGCCTTGCTTAAATAAAGGGATACCATAAATATCACCCCATTCCTGGATTATATATCTTTGTAATCGCACACCTGAATCCATTGTGGTGCCAGCAAACAATGCAACCATCGTAGCCAATAAAGTAGTTGAAACATTCACCGGGAGGCCCCAACCATTTGTAATCATCTGTGCCCCACCTTGAATAAAGGTTCCCGCACCTGCCGAACCGTATTTATCATAGATTTGATGCCATATCTCAGGCGTCGCAGCTAATGCTGCGCCACTAACGGCAACAATGGTAATCAACGCCAAAGATCCTTCTCCTAAAGCCGCAAAATAACCCACAAAGCGGGCATCAGTCTCCTTATTAAGCTGTTTCGAGCTCGTTCCAGAGGAAACAATGCCATGAAAGCCAGACACTGCACCACAAGCAATGGTTACAAACAAAAGCGGTACCAAGGATGGCGCATCGGCTGTCATGCTATTATTAAACGCTGGCGCAGAAATATCTGGCAGAGAAAGGAAGACAGCACCATAAAGCAAGAAGAGTCCAACAAAAAGTTGCATGCCATTTATAAAATCACGTGGTTGCAACAACACCCATACCGGTAACATCGATGCAATTGCCGCATAAATAAATAATATGATTATCCAATTGGCATTTGCTGAGAGGCCAAACATACCGGTAGGCAATTCGATGGGCAAGACGCTGCCCACATAGATAGAACAATACAATGCCATTACACCCAATACAGAGAGCAAAGTAAGATTGAAATTACGATGGATCAATTGACCGATAATTAACGCCACAACAATCGCGGACCAAGCTGGAAATACGGCATTCGGTGTATTTACGAAAGCGCCTGCAATGACCACACCAAATACAGCATTCACCATTAATAATACCAAGAAAATAACAATCATAAATAATGCGCGCGTACGCTTACCTATGACATCCTCAGATAAAGCGCCGATTGACTTTCCTTTATGCCTTGAGCTCGCCCACAAAGCACCGAAATCATGCACTCCTGCAAAAAATATTGAACCAATAGTGACCCATAATACTGCCGGTACCCAGCCCCAATAAACAGCTATCGCTGGTCCTACAATCGGTGCAGCGCCGGCAACTGAAGTAAAGTGATGTCCCCATAACACATATTTATTTGTGGGCACAAAATCAACCCCATCATTAAATTCATTTGCCGGTGTTACGAAATTCGGATCAAGTTGATAGATCTTGGTAGCAATAAATTTTGAGTAAACAAACCACCCAAACGCCATTCCAACTAAACCCAGCAAAACGATCATTAATGATTGCATGTTATTTCTCTCCTTAGGGATCTTTAATGGATATTTTCTTTTTTACGGAACTTTTCTCAAGTAATAAGAGCTTACCTTGAAGTAATTCCTTAATAAAGGGCATGTTCAAAAAATTAAGCCGATCAATCAACACTAGGTTGACTTTAAGAATTTGCCAAATAGGTAATTCAACAACACAAATACAATTAAGATGATCAGAAATAATCCACCCCAACTCAAAAAGTCCGCAAATTCAATACGATCAAAAGAATTGGTATATTGATATGCACTCAATATCTCAAAACGATCTAACATCCAATGCCAAGCAGTATGAGCGATCAAGACCGAAATAATCATTGGGCCTATTTTATTTGTATTGGTTAAATGAAAAAATTTGCTCATCAATGGAACAGCAATACAAACAAGAGCTATTTGACCAATCTCGACCCCCAAATTAAATGCAAACAAAGAAGTCAGCAAATGACTGCCAGCAAACTGCATTGTTTCAGAAAGTGCAAAGGAGAAGCCAAAGCCGTGTATCAAACCAAACCCAAAAGCAATTGGCCATCGTTTTTCAAAGTGTGATCGAACCATGTTCTCAATAGCCATATAAACGATAGACAAAGCTATCAACATTTCTATTAATGGAGGAAACCATAATCCTTTTGGGACAACACCAAAAGCCGAAGCAATCAAAGTAAGAGAATGAGCAAACGTGAACGAGGTAATGATGACAATTAAAGATCGCAATCTCCGGCATGGAAGAATCAAGCACAAAATAAATAAAAGGTGATCAATGCCACTCAATATATGCTCTATCCCTGAGTTCACAAAACGCAAAAATGCACTATGCCAAGTCGGATCAAGTTCAACCAATCCAGGGCTTCCTTTAAATTCATATACTCGACTAACATCTTCATTGCTAATGAAAGTCATTATTGTTGTGGTATTTAACCCTAAGCCACCAAAATTAAGATCGATTGAAAACGCTGAATCTCTAGATTTTATGGGATAGGTAATCAACACATCTAAAAGTGCTTGTTCGTGATGCAGTAAAATTTCATTGGGTAATGCAGGTGAAAAGATATTCTCATACGCTGAGTCATAATCATAAAATGATCGATTTGAAGGAAGTGAAATTCTGGTCGCTGAGATTTGCCAATTCTCAATTTTTTGACTCCCCTCATAGAGGTCCACAAAATTACCAAGCCAAATCTCTGCGGCATCCATTGAGTACTCTTGCATTTTATCAAGCTTTAGATAACCTGGACCAATAAGAGGAAAGTTCATATCTCGCATGGCCTCAAGAGGCACTCTTATGAGGAGATTGGCTGTGGCTTCATTTGGCTTTAAATACGAGTTAATAACAACATCACTTGGAATTTCATGAGCGCTGACATTCTTTTGAATCCCTATAACTGACAAGCACAAAAGAAACGCAATCACTGTAAATGTAGATTTTATTTTTTTTCCTATATTTGTCTGGCTCATAGACTCATTATACGTAACTAAACCAATGGATTTTTTGTTTTTTAAGTAAGTGAATAATTCTTTTATCTAAGAATCTTTAGTAATTAATATTAATAAATGGATTTTTTTGATAGATTATTAAAAATAAAATTAAGAATTGAGGACATAATGATCAAAAAATACTTTACTTATACTCTGATAGTAATTGCCATAATTTCTCTATCAGCTTGCAACCAACAAACCGAAACTGCTCAGGCTCAAGGAAAACAAGCACCTATGTTTGAGGTGGACCCATTCTGGCCAAAACCTTTACCCAATCACTGGATACTAGGATCGACAATTGGTCTTGCGGTCGACTCAAGAGATCATGTTTTTATTATTCATAGAAGAGATAGTTTCAATGAAAGAACTGAGATTGGAGCGACGGCCGACCCCAAAACATCCGATTGCTGTATTCCAGCGCCTAATGTTCTCGAATTTGACCCAGCAGGAAATCTAGTGAACTATTGGGGAGGACCGGGTGAAGGTTATGATTGGCCGTCCTCAAACCATGGGATTAGCGTCGACCACAAAGACAATATATGGATAGGCGGAAACGGACGCGGCGACTCACATATCTTAAAATTTAGCCGCAATGGTCAATTTCTCGCGCAATACGGCACAGCTGGTTCACCGGCTGACAGTCACAGTCAGGAAAATTTTGGACGCGTCGCAGAAATTGCATTTCACGCAGAATCAAATGAAGCATTTGTGGCTGATGGTTATAGTAATAAACGTGTCGCAGTGCTAGATATTGATTCCGGCCAATTAAAGCGTTATTGGGGTGCGTATGGAAATGAGCCAGATGATGCAAATCTTGGCCCTTTCCAGCCGGGACAGGAACCTGCTCAACAGTTCCGTAATCCCGTACATTGTGCCGAACCTTCATACGATGGATTGGTCTATGTTTGCGACAGACCCAACAATCGCCTCCAAGTTTTCAATCAAGATGGCACATACATACAAGAATTGTTTGTTAAGAAAAATAGTCTTGGAGATGGATCGGTCTGGGATATTTCATTCTCGAGCGACCCTGAACAGAGATTTATATATCTTGCTGATGGAACCAATAGAAAGATTTTCATCATCGAACGAGAAACAATGGAGATTCTAACTAACTTTGGTGATGGAGGCAGGAATCCAGGTCAATTTTTTGCAGTACACAATATAGCTACTGACTCAAAAGGCAATATCTATACTACAGAAACATACGAAGGGAAACGTGTACAAAAATTCAAATATATGGGCATGGGTCCGGTTACAGTTATGAATCAGGGCACTCCGTGGCCAGCAGACAAAAGGCTAAATACACCCGAACCGATTGCCAGTAATAATCTGGACGCACCAACCCAAAGATCTTCCGCAAATTTCAATAAAGAATTGATTTCAGAAGAATACGCCTATTAATTAATATATTAAAAATAAGAGAGACTATAAAATGAAAAAATTATCACTTTATCTTTTTGCAATTCTCATGACATCTAGCGCTTTTGCAGAAGTCACCCGCCATGCGCTTCCAAATAACTCAACGTTCCCAATATCAAGAGCAGTTGAGATTACTCCAGACACAACACTTATATATCATAGTGGTCAACTTCCTTCGCCTGCCAACCCTGATGCAGAAAGAGGGACGCGTGAATGGAGAGGAGATACGGAAGCACAAACAATGAGCGTCCTCAAGAAATTTGAGAATTCATTTAAGTCGCTTGGTGTTGATTTTGGCGATGCCGTTAAATTAACTGTCTTTCTTGTTGGTGATCCTGAACTAGACGGAAGAATGGATTTTTCTGGCTTCATGAAATCATACAGCAAATTCTTTGGCACCGAAGAGCAACCCAACAAACCAGCACGCTCAGCAGTTCAAATTAATGCACTTGCAGGTGGATGGTTTGTGGAAATAGAAATGGTTCTGGCTAAACCAAAATAGAAGGCTCAATAATTCAATTCTCCGGTCTTCTTTGTAAACTAGAAATTACGATTGACGGTCACGCCTAAGTAGCTGTTTCTTTCTGGAGCGGGCTCATAATACCTTTTTCCATAGGCGTTAATTCTGATATTACTGCTAAACTCAGTATCAAAGAGGTTATTGATGCCTGCATAAGGTCTAAACTGCCAGTCTCCTCGGCTTATTTCGTAACTCATTCGGAAATTAGATACCGTGTAAGCTCCTACTTTCACTGAGTTCGCGTTATTGGTGAATAGATCACCTGTATAATTAAGATTGAAGTTAACACTTAAACCATCATCATTTTTATAACGAAATCCTAAATAAGCAAAAGATTCAGGCAGGCCAGGTAATTTTGAACCAGAAAAATCTTTGTTATTCTGATCAATGAAATGGTCAAAAGAGAAATCCGACCAGGTATAGGAAGCATCTACTATTAGATTGGGTTTGATATTCCAAGCTACCAGAGATTCGATACCGGTTCTCGAAGACTTGCCCACATTTGAATAAAATGTTCTGCCTGGCGAAGCTTCCAGCTCATAGGGAACCAACTCATCCTTCAGGTCAATCTCAAAGACCGCAATCTCATAATATAGGTTTTGTGTATTCGCTTTAAAACCAACTTCAAAGTTTTTTGCATGCTGTGGTTTTAGTGACTGATTGAATCCCCCTAAATCACTCGGATTAGCGAGCTCTGTTGTCGTTGGGGTCTCAAAAGAACTGCTAATTGCGGCAAAGATTATTCCATCATCCAGTTGAAAATTCACACCGAAAGACGGACTAAAAGCATCGAAATCAACTTCCCCTGAATCATCACCATTGCTTAAATATCGATCAAGAATGTCAAATTTAATCTCATCATATCTGATGCCAGTAGAGATAGACCAACGATCTCTGTGGTATCTACTTTGAATAAACAATCCGTTACTGCTCACTTTCTCCTGTTGATCAAAAACTATAGGGCCAATAACTCCAGAATCATTATCGTATCGTTTGCGATCATCATCTTGACGATCAATATCAAAGCCTAATGTCAGTGCATAATTTTCAGGCAATGATTCACCGAATTCATACTGCGCACCAAACCCATAAAAAAAACGATCGATATTAACTGAACCACCACTTTTAAAAGGCAGTTTATTTGAGAAATCACGTGCCACATAATAATTCCTCAGTACTAAGGTCCCTTCAGGTCGATCTCGCTCATAAACAATACCGACTCGTTGTTGGCTCAATGATTCGCCAGAATCGTAGGCAACATTTCTATCTCGTGCTGACCGTCTGTCTGCAGTGGCTTGCTCAAGATTTATACCACCTGGATCTTGTGACTTTGGCTGATCGGTGTAATTGACAGATACATTAAGCTGATCT
>PVBE011027368.1_pt1 | contig 12470 bp, 12 predicted proteins | sample 1631181 | NCBI WGS metagenome assembly PVBE01 (sample SAMN08397723, study PRJNA350692) | Marine metagenome, whole genome shotgun sequencing project. | isolation source: water | place: Pacific Ocean | collected 2012-04 | reverse complement strand
GATTTCATCCAACGACCGCCGAGCTCACCTCGCTGGCAACCCGACCCCCGGAGCGAGGCCAGGATGTTCCGGAACCTCCTCCGCGGCCAGATCCTCATCTGGTTCGTCTACTCGACCGTCATAGCCTCGACCGCCGTCGCCGTTATCCGCCCCTGACCCGCCTACTTCCCGTTCGCCCTGAGCCCGTTGAAGGGAGAGCGGCAAATCGACGCCGCGACGCGCCAAATCGGCCCTCCCCACCGGTGCTACAATCGTCAGTGATGCCTCGGTGGCTCTAGCGAAGTTGACCCACCCGTTCCCATCCCGAACACGGAAGTGAAACGCTTCAGCGCCGACGATACTGGGGGAGCAGTCCTCTGAGGAAAATAGGTCGCTGCCGGGGCTCTTACGGAAGCTATCGCCGTCCGCGCACCATTATGGTCCGGGCGGCGTTTCCGTTTCCGGTCTCAACGTGACCGATTCCGAATTCACCGCCGACACAAACCTGTTTCAGGCCGGGGACTTGGCCCTCCTCATCGACCGCAAAGGGCGGCGGCGTCTCATTACGCTGGTCGACGATGGGACTCTCCACACCCACACGGGAGCACTGCCCCACGTGGAAATCATCGGCGCTCCGGAGGGCACCAATCTGAAAACCGCGGGCGGCGCCGCGTACTTAATCGTCCGGCCCACGCTTGGGGATTACATTCTCTCGATGGGCCGGTCCGCGACCCCCATCTACCCGAAGGACCTCGGGGCGATTATCACTTATGCCGACATCTACCCCGGCGCCACCGTCGTCGAGGGCGGAACGGGGTCCGGTGCGCTCACCATCGCACTCCTGCGCGCCGTCGGCGAGCTAGGCCACGTCACCTCGTATGACGTCCGGCCTGAATTCGCCGTGAAGGCGCTGGACAACATTCGCGCATTCGTACAGCCCGGGTTGGCAGCCCGGTTGGAAGCGAGAGAGGGGAGCCTTTATGAGCCGATTGTCGACCGGAAAGTCGACCGTATGGTGCTCGACGTCCCCGAACCCTGGGAGGCCGTCCCGAACGCCGAACTGGCCCTGCGCCCCGGTGGAATCTTCGCCTGCTTCCTCCCAACCACCATCCAGCTCCACCACATAGCACAGACCCTGGACGTCACTCCCGCCTTCGGCATGGTCGAGCAGTTCGAGATCATCTTCCGTGAATGGGACTCCGGCCCCATGACCATGCGCCCCGCGCACAGAATGGTCGCCCACACTGGCTTCGTAACCACCGCCCGCCGATTGGCGTATCAAATCGACGACGACTCAACGACCCACACGTCTCTCGAATAGCGTAACCGAGGGCCAATTTCCTCTGGCTGAAACCTACTCCCGCTCCACCGGCACCCGGAACCGGACCACCGTCCTTTCACTAACCGAACTCGTAACTAATACCCGCCCATAGATCGAATCCATCCGCCCCCGCATGATCCCCATACCGCTCCCATGGTCCGGAGTGGGTTCCCCACCAGTCGAGTCGAAACCAACCCGTCGTCCGCAATCTGGATCAGCGTAATCAGCCGCATCCGCTCGTCGTGGGTTTCGGCGCTCGCGAGAGCACTTGACGGCGCGGCCACCGCACTGAACGCTTCATCGTGGGAACTGTCGGTCGAAGCCGTCACGGTCGTCCATTCTTGCCTCACGGTCCCCTACCGTCCAATTGCCACGCGTGTCGCATGCTTGACACCGTTCGGGAGCATTACCAGACTCCGATAACTGGTCGGGACAGCCACCACGGGGGGTAGGCGTCGATGGCGGATACGGTCGACGCGACGGAGGATGGGGTCGTAGCGCCGGACGCATCGCGCGCTACTCCCCGAGTCTTCCGCGGTTGGTACATCGTCGCGTCGGGGTTCTGGATGATGTTCTACTCCACCGGAGTTGGGTTCTACGGCTTCTCGGCGTTCATCGACCAGATAGCGGACTCCGTCGCTAATGGCAGCCGGGCGGTTGTTGCCGGCGCCGTGTCGGTCCAGCGCCTTGAATCAGGAATCATGGGCCCCATCATCGGTTTCCTAGTCGACCGTATCGGCCCCAGGATCATCCTCATCGTGGGATTCGCCATTGCCGGGCTGGGATTCATCCTCGTTTCGCGCGCCACCAACGTGTTCCAGTTCTACGCGGCGTACCTCTTCCTCGCGCTGGGCTTGGGCGCCGGGTCATTCCTCGTCATCAGCACGGCGGTATCGAACTGGTTCATCCGGTACCGAGGCCGTGCCCTGGCCATCGTCTTCCTTGGCCCCGGGTTCTCGACCCTCCTCGTCACCCTGCTCGTCTGGTCGATCGAACAGATCGGCTGGCGCGATACTCTTGCACTCGTCGGCGTTGGCATGTGGATCGTCTGCATCCCGCTCTCGTTGGTCTTCCGCCATCGACCGGAGGACGTCGGTCTCCTGCCGGACGGAGACCTTCCCGTCGAACGGGGACCAAACGCTGATCCTGGCGCCCGCGACGACGATCCGTCGCCTGGAGGGGAGCACGCCGCTCTGCCTACCGCTGCCCAGTCGGAGGTCAACTTCGAAATCCGCGCCGTGCTCCGCATGCGGAGCTACTGGCAGTATGTCATCGCCACATCGATCCAGAGCGCCGGGTTCTCCGCCCTCGTCATCTTCCAGATCCCGGCCCTCAAGTCCTACGGGCTCACACCGTCCGTCGCGGGTTCGGTCGTCCTCCTCTGGGGGATTGGCAGCATCCCCGGCCGCATCGTCGGAGGCTATCTCGCGGACAAGTTCGACAAGCGACTCATCTTCGGTGGGTCAATCATCGTTCAGATGGTCGGTATTGGTTTCCTAGTCACTGCCGACAACTTCGCGGAGGCACTGCCATATGCGCTGATCCACGGTGCCGGCTGGGGTGCAACGACCCCCAGCCGACTTGCCCTCCAGGGCGAGTACTGGGGCCGCAGCATCTTTGGACGCCTCATGGGCCTCCAGATGGGTCTCTCAGCGTTCGGCGGCATCCTCTCTCCGCTCTTCGTCGGGTGGATGTTCGACCGTTACGGCACCTACGACACAGCGTTCGTCATCCTCTTCGTGCCGCTGGCCCTGTGCTTTGGCCTAGTGGTGACGATGAGGCGGCCCCGGTTGTCGGCCGCCTGACCCGGCCCCCCAATCGGCCTAATCTGAACGCATCATGTGTGGCAGATACAGCATCACCACCGCCCTCGGCGACCTCTGGACTCGCTTCCCCCTCCGAGACGAGAACCTGGCCTATCAGGCCCGGTTCAACATCGCCCCGGCCGACCCCGTCCTCACCGTCACCGACGAAGGTGACCGCGGCGCCGGCCAACAGCCCCATGGCGAGATGCTCAAGTGGGGACTTGTGCCGTACAACGCAAAAGACGCGAAGAGCGGGGCCCAGCTCATCAACGTTCGCGCCGAGACGGCCGCACGAAACTACTCGTTCCGTGTTCATATGGAGCGCCGCCGCTGCCTCATCGTCGCCGATGGCTTCTACGAATGGCGCAAGGAGGGCAAGGCCCGATACCCATTCCGGTTCGTCTTAGGTGATGGCGCACCGTTCGCGTTCGCGGGCATCTGGGACGAATGGCGCTCCTCGGACACCGACGTTGTCCTCCGCACCTGTTCGATCCTCACCACCGAGGCCAACGCCCTGGTCGCACGGGTCCACGATCGTATGCCCGTCATCCTTCGCCCCGAGGACGAAGACCGCTGGGTAGACGCCTCCACGCGAGACCCCAACGACCTCGCCAAACTCCTCGCCCCGTACCCCGCCTCGGAGATGGACGCATTCGCCGTCTCCACCGCCGTCAATTCAACCCGCAACGACGTCCCCGAATGCATTGCACCGATCCGCGACGGCGAGCGCCTTCAGCCTCGCTAGAGCGTCCGCAAAAACGCCACCAACGCTTCCAATTCCTCCGAACTGATCCGCCCCCCAACCGCGTGAGCCGGGTCAGAAGAAGCGCGCCCGTCGAACACCGCCCTCAACGTCGGCGCACTTCCGTCGTGGAAATACGGCGCCGTCATCCGGACCCCGCGTAACCCCGGCGTATCGAAACTCGTCCGGCGCCCATGCGAGTTCCGTTCCAACGCCGGATCGCCGGTACCCACGTCGTGCAACGAAACATCGGTATACAGCGGCCCCGGATGGCACGTCGCACAGTCGAGAGCTTCGAATAACGCTCGCCCCCCGCTGACCAGCAACGACTCCGTCGCTGACGGCCGGGGAGCGTCGAGCGTCGTTAGGTACGTGGTCAGCGCATCCAAACGCTCCGACCGCCCTGCGTACGCCGGCCCCAGCGAATCAAGGGCGTCGCCGTCGACCAGTCCGGCTCCCTTCTGGATCGCTCGGACGGTCAATTCCACGTCGTGGAGTTCGTCCAGGTCCCCCGACCAGTGGATTGGCAGCGTCTCCCGGACTCCCAACAGTGAGGGCGTATTCCGCGGCCCGTCTGAGAACCCCACCCACGTGCGACCGTCGTGCTTCCCATCGAAATGGCAGGACGCACACGAGACCCACCGGTCGCGTGCCAGCGCCGGGTCCGACGAGGTGTTGAATAGCTTCTTCCCAAGCAGCACGGGCCCGTTCAACGGGATCTCCGTCAGCACCACGGTCTGCTCGACGAACAACGACCGTCCGTTGATGACGGACAACGTCCCGTCCAGCACGTTGTTGACGAACAAACGGCTCCCGTCCGGCGTCGCCGCGATGCCTCGGGGATTGGCCCCAACCCTGATGTGCGCCAATCCGAACCCTGTCTCTAGGTCGATTACCGAAACGTCGTTACTCCCCGCGTTCGCCACGAACATCGTCCCACCCTCGTCGGTCAGCGCGACCGAGAACGGCATGTTCACCGGCTCATCCGCCGTCTGCAGCGTGACTCGTCTCTCACGCACCACCCGGAGTTCCGACAGGTCCACCACGGTCACGATCGGTAGCACCGTGTTGTCGAACGTCAACACCGCGCTGTCCGAGTTCGACCTCGTCTGCGGCAGATATGCCGTCCGGCCTTGGGGCCCGACAGTCACGGATTGCGAAAGGTTCGCATCCACCCCGCTCGAGAGCACCGAGATTCTCCGCATCGACGGGAGATCCATCACCGTCAGATCTGCGGATAGCAGGTGTGCCACCAGGAGCGTCTGGTCCGCCCCACCGGTCAGCGCCAGTCCCGCCGGGAATGCGCCGATTTCGACGCGGTTCAGCACCTCGCCCGTCTCAGTATCCAGCGCTGCCAGCGTTCCCGAGACTAGGTCGCTCACGTAGGCCACGCCTTCGGACACGACGATCCCATACGGCGTCGCACCCACAGCCCACTCGCGGTCGGCGGACCCAGAGCGCATGTCGATCCGCGTCACCGTCCCCGACCCGTGGTTCGCCACGAACGCTACCGAGCCGCCCGGCCCGAACGCCACGGTTCGAGGGTCCCTCCCTACGGACGCCTCGCGGATCACCTCCAGGCTTACGGTGTCGACGATTGTCACCGAGTCGCTGTCCGGGTTTACCGCGATCACTAACGTTCCGTCCGCCGATACCGCAACGGCCGACGACGACCGTGATGGCAGCTCGGGCGCGAGCACGTTCGCAACAGGACCAGGCGTAGGCACTTCGGCCGGGACCGGGCTTGGCGCAGCGACGAAATCCCCGTTACCAGGAACGGAGGTCGGGTCGGCGATTTCCGGCTCGGACCCGTCACACCCCGCCAAGGTCCACGTCAGGCCGAAGACCATCAGGGTCGCCCAGGTACTCCGAGCCTTCATATGAGGAGAGCTAAGCAACCGGTATGGGCGCTGAAGATGGTTGCTTCTGACACGATTGGCAGCATCAACGCCAGCGTTCTGCGAACCAGCCAGTTCCCATCACCTGTCTCCGGCTGGCTAGGGGCGGTTTCCAAGCCCACGATCCTAGTAACTTCGTTGGCTGTAGATACACGCACGAGAGCCGACGAAATCGAGAACGCGAGAACGCGGTCATTCCGGAACCCGCCGAAACACACTCCCTAGCGTGGCAAACGCAATCCGCGCTGCGCCACGATGTTCCGCTGGATCTCCTTTGTCCCGTGGCCGAACGTCCGCCCGGTGCTCATCAGCGCGTTCACCCCGATGAACCCGTCCAACGGGGCTTCGCTCCACGAATGTGGCGATACCAGCGACGCCTCCCCAATAATCCCGGCGAACCCGCGCCAAAGCTCCTGCACCAACTCGCCCGAAAGAACTCGAGAGATCGAGGCCACTCGGCTTACGTCCTCGCCCAGGCTGCTCTCCCAGACCCCCTGATAGCAGATCGCCCGGAACACGGCTAGCTTCACGCGAATGTCCGCCACACGGTTCCGCGCCGTCGGGTCGTCCAAAACCGAGCCTCCGTTCACGCGGTACCCCCTCGCGAAGTCGACGAACTTCTCCCACTCGCGTAACAGTGCCGCCGGCGACCCGATCTCCACTCGCTCGGACGTGAGCGATGCCGCCATCATGTACCACCCGCGGTTCGCCTCTCCGAGCATGTTGCGAGCAGGCACCCGCACGTTGTCGAAGAACTCCTCGCTCCACCGACGCCGGCCCGCCATGTCGTACAGCGGCCGCACCGTTACGCCGGGCGAGTCCAGTGGCAGATAGACGATCGAGAGCCCACGGTGCTTCGGCGCCTCCGGGTCCGTCCTGACCAGCATCCGGATCCAGGTCGAGTGATGGGCAGTCGATGTCCACATCTTCTGGCCGTTGATCACCCAGTCGTCGCCGTCCTTCACCGCCCGTGTTGTCACACCCGCCAGGTCCGAGCCATTGCCCGGCTCCGAGAGGCCGAGAGCGATCGGCATCTCCGCCTTCGCGATGTCCGGCAGCCAGTTCTCCTTCTGCCATGGAGACCCGTGGATGATGATCGCGTCGCCACTCTGCGCACTCGTCGCCGGCGCGCCCCGGTACGCCATCTCCTCGCGGTAGATCAGCATCCGCTGCAGAGGGGCGTCCTGGCCCCCGTGCTCCTTCGGCCAGTGCATCGTGTACCAACCCTTGTCGACCAACTTCTTCGCGAATTCCTGCGAGGCCTCCAGCGCCTCCGTGTTGTCCAGGTCCCACGATGCGTTCGAGACGTCGTTCAGGTGGTACTGGTTAGCGTCCCACTCCTTCGCGACGAAATCACGGACCTCATCGCGGAACGCCTCGTCCGCGGCGGGAAAACGAAAGTCCATGGTTCGGGTCCCCCTTGCGTCGGTGGCGGGTCAGTGGTTCCTAGTCGAAATCCTGCGTGACAAGTTATCAGACAGGCCACCAGCTGCATCATCCGATGCTTCACGAGCTACGTCGTTTCGTCTCCGGTAACCTGCGTCAGGTCTGCCAGCGCCGTGACGAACTGGTTCAGCGAGTCGTTCAAGATATCCGGCGCCTCCACTTGAGGAAAGTGACGCGCCAGTGGGATGACGTCAGACGACACATTGGGCATCGCCTCCAGTAGCTCTGGCATCTGCTGACGTAGCGGGTCGTGTTCGCCGTACAGCAGCAGAGTCGGTGTCTGGAGGCGCGGGAACCGGCCAGAGGCTTCCCATTTCGCGCAGGCCACCAGGTCCCGGATCGCCGCGTGCGGCGACGTCGCGGACCGGGCCGCCATCACCTGTTCTACCGCTGACGCGCTTGCGTTCTCGCTCAGGCCCCGCCGGCCGTTCTGCGCCCGGTAGCCGTCCGTGTCGGCCAGCAGATCTGCCGCCGAGTCCGCCGCTCCGGGGAACGTGCCGCCGAAGTCCATCAGCACCAGCCCCTCGACCTTGCGCGGATTGTTCACCGCGTAGTCCAGCACGATGGCGGCACCCAGCGCGTGACCGCATAGGATCAACGATCCTAGTTCCGCGCCCTCGATGAACCCTTCCAATGCCATCCGGTACTCGACCACGTCCTCAAGCGCGTCCCCGGGACTCTGCCCGTGCCCCGGGAGGTCGATTGAAATAGGCGTCTGAGCACCGGAGAAGAACCGCAGTTGGTCCGCGAAAAGCCGGTGGTCCACGCCAGTCCCATGGACGAACAGGATCCGAGCGCCAGGAGTCTGCCCCCCAAGTTCATGAGGACTCTCGTAGAAAATCCGCTCCCCGGACCCTGTCTCGATTGTCGGCATCTTCCCCCACCGGGCCGACCCGCGGCCCGACCCGTAGTATAAATGTGCGAAGCAGGTGCCAATTGGAACCGATTCGTAACTCTCCGCCATACTTGTATGTGAAGCCCCGAATCACAAAACCACCTCTTGGCGGGAGCGCGAGCATTGTTCGCGACGATCGTGTTATATGGGTGCGAAACAGACGCTACCGCGCCTTCGCGATCCGCTCATTTCGGTTATCCGTCGCGGCGTCTCTGTTCCTTTGCCGCCTTGACCAGGCCCATGACCATGGTCGAAAGGGTGAGCGGAGTCAGGATGAGGATCGGTAGCAGGATGAAGGGGCTGACGCCGTCACCGTCGTTGAAGAAAAGGGCGTACACGAGCAGGAGAAAACCCGCAGGGACGCCAAACAGGGCAGCGATGGCCAAGTACCGTGTGCTCGACACGACCGGAGATTACCATCCGACGTTCACTTCCGGGTGGCGGAGGGATTGGCGCTATTGGGCAACCGATCACGAATTCGTAAACCGCAGAGCACTTAGTTCGCGGACGGCACACCGAACAGCGGGGCGTTCGGTCGGAAGGCGGCGAACGCGAACCAGTAGGCGAGGTGCCCTGGCACTCTGGCCAACTCGATCGCTTCATCGTTGGAGACGAGTGCGCGCTCCGTGACGATCCACGTCGTTCCTTGGTCATCTACCAACCGGCCTTGTGTCGCGGCTGCCGGCTCGGAAGAGAACTCGCTCTGACGGGGGCGTTCATACGCACGGATACCACCGCCGGCGTCCCGTACGATGACGACCGGACGGCCACCGACCGAATCATTGATGATGCCGAGTTGTTCGAGGATGAGGATGAGGATGGGGTAGGCCTTCGCGGTCTTTCCGCCTCGGCCCTCCGCGATGACAAACACCTCCGCCTTGGCCGGCAGCGGTTGGGACGCGTTGGGCAGCGACGTTGGGAACATGAGGAATGGGCTGGCGAAGTACTCGGCGTAGACGGCGCCCTGGGTCTCCGGTTTCAGATAGGCGCGTTCATATCCGGTCTCCGGTGCGAGGACCATAGTGTCGGGATGCTCGCGCTGCCATTCCTCCCACGTCGTCCGGACGACGGCCAGCATACGCAACTGGACGTCCTGACCAACGAGCTGGCCGACGACGGGGGTACCGGCGAACTGGTTCCACAGCGAACGGGTCGAGGAGTCGAACATCAGCTTGTTAGACCGGTAGAGCAGCCCGGAGGAGCCGAACGTTGGCGTGTCGTCGTCGATTCGACGGTTGAAGAGGATGGCGGAGTTGCACAAGGTGCAGTAGGCGAGCGCGACCGGGATGTCGCCAACCGTGTCGTTGGCCATCTCGTGCTAGTTCATGATGCGGAGGGGATAGGCGCGGGAGTCGCCGTTGATAGAGACGCCAAAGACGTGCTCGTCCGAGTCGAGGTAGTCGGCGTCAGCTATGGCGATGAATGGTGGGTCGTCGAGCGAAGGGATTCCGTCAATGGCCGGCACTCCGCTCCAGACGACCTCTTCGATGCGGATCGTGTGTAACGCATCGTCGGGCAAGAAGGCCGCGAACCTGGGATCGAGCGAGGCGAGGAGGGTGCGCTTCCAACGCGGGTAGGCAGGGCCCGGTTCGAGTTCCGGATGGTCCGCGATCCACTGGACCCAGACGAACCAGTCCCCGGCATATCGTTCCCCGGTTAGGCGATTGAGGACGTCACCCGCATGCTCGCGGTAGAAGATTCCGAATGGGGTGACGCCCATCATGTCGACGACGTACGGGGCCAGGTCGATGTCGTCGCTCATCCCGATGGTGGCGAGGCCACGACTGATCGCGGGGGCGGCCGGGTCTTCCGAGGCCTGGATCGGGTCCGTGAGGATCTGGGCGAGAGCACGGGCGAGTTCGCCCTGGGTGAGACCCCTCCGGTCATCGGAATCACCATCTGCACTAGGCGTGGGTGTTTCGCGGGTGGGCGTTGCCGTTGGATGGCTGAGATCGATGGTCGATGCGGCACGCTTCACCGGCTCACCCGGTTCAGAGGCGACGGACCCGGGCGTCGAAGGTGCAACAGCCTCGGGCGCGCCGCAGGCGGTGACCAGGAAGATCAGACCCGCGAGCATGACCAAGGAACGACAATACATAGCTTGACCCTCTGAAGCGGCGGCAGATATCATTCCCGCTGGAATCCTCTTCGATAATGCTTTCGAGTCTCTGCGAGGTCCGACACAAACCATGGGCGTGTTCGCCAGTTTCTACGACGCGGTGAAGCCGCACCGTGCCCGCGGGAAGACGATTCTCTTCGTCACGGACGTGGTGATTCTGACGGCGATCATGATTGCCACTCCGTTGATTCGGAAGTCCGCGTACGGATCAATCTCGTTGGGTGTGGACATTCTCGGCGGATTCCTCATCGGGTTCACGGTACTGATCAGCTTCAATGCGATCGTGTACGCCGGCTCACTTGCTTCCAAGTCTCTGGAAGAAGGAACGTAACAGCCGGCTTTTCGGATGTGCGATTAGATAATCGTGCCGTTGGTCTTCAGATCAGCGATCTGGTCCCAGGTATATCCGAGTTCGAGTAGCTGCATCTCCGTGTGCTCGCCAAGGGCCGGGGCCGCGGTAGTGGCGACCCCAGGGGTTCGTTCGAGCTTTGCGGGCATCGCAACCACACCGAACGAATCGTCGCCGTCTTCCCGGCGGAGTTGAGCGAGGTAGTCGTTCGCGCGGACCTGAGGGTCAGCCGCGATCTCGTCGACGGTCTGCACGGGTGCCCAGATGCAGTTTTCTCGATCGAATCGGGGACCCCAGTCATCTCGCGTTCGACTGGAAATGCGTTCTGCAATCAGCGAGATGAGGTCCCTGCTGTTGGCAGCGCGGTTCTCCTGAGTTGCGAACCGTGAGTCCGACACCAATGGGTTGAGTTCGAGCGCGCGGCAGAACCCGGGCCAGAACCGCTGGGAATCGAACATGACGAACTGGATCCACCGCCCGTCACCAGTTTCGTAGTAGTTCGAAAGCGGGTTCGGGGTGCCCGTGCGAGAGTGGCGTTGGACCGGTTGCCTGTGGTCGAGCGCTGCGCTGACGTCCATCCCGAGTACCCAGAGGGCGGTGTGGAGGAGGGAGCACTCTATTCGCTGGCCGAGTCCGGACCGCTCTCGCTCGAACAGGCTTATGCCGATGGCAGAGGTGATGGCCAGGGACGTGGCGTGATCGCCCATACCGGGGCGCTGCTGGACCGGAGGTGAGCCTTCTTCGCCGATGGACGCCATGATCCCGGAACGGGCCCAGAAAGCTGCGTAGTCGAATCCAAGCCGGTCGCGTTCCGGCCCGTCGGCGCCATATCCAGTCAGCGCCACGTAAATCAACCGAGAGTTGGTGCCCTGCACGTCCTCGTAGCTGAGGCCATAGCGCTCCTGGCGCTCCGGGACTAGGTTTGTGACGAGGACGTCGACCTCGGCGGCGAGCTTCCGGACGATTTTCTGCGCGTCCGGATCTGCGAGGTTGATACCGAGGCTCTTCTTACCGCGGTTCAGGTGTTCGAAGGATGGATTTAGGTCAGGAGTATCGGCGACGATGCCGGAAGGAGTGACGTCGATACTGCGGACCGGGTCGCCGGTCTGCGGGTGTTCCACCTTCACGACATGAGCGCCGAGGTCGGCGAGCATCGCGCAAGCCGCCGGCGCAGCCACCCAATTGGCGACTTCGAGGACTTTGATTCCTTCAAGTGGACCCGGCATAGGGGGTGTCCTCCTTCAATGCCCTGATGAGGGCGATGCCCGATGGGGGGCGCAGCGGCGAGTGTAGGTCAGCTCCGCGCTACAGAAATAAAGAAGGCCCCGCCGGGCAGGGCCATTTGAGGCCTTGGAGTATTGATCGGACCTACGGCTGCTGGAGGCCTCGGATGTGCCAGATGATGGCCCACCGCTCTTCTGTTGTCAGGAGTTTCTCGAACCGGGGCATGTTGGTGAGCGTCGCCCATGCGGCGGGATTTGCCGCACCTTCCGGAGGATCTATGGTGCCCTCGCCGTTAGTGACCACGGCGAAGAGCGCGCCATCCGATCTGGCAGTAGTGGCCGGCGAGGTGAGGTCTGCGGGGCGCTTGCCTTCGGGGAAGTTGAAGACGAGAAGCGGGGCGCCGTTCCCGTCCCCTTCGATGCCGTGGCACATGGCGCAGTTCCGATCGAACAGCGCTCTCCCGACCTCGCGAGTCCGGGGATTGTCCGCTAATCCGTTCTCCGTGATCGCGATGAGTTCCGCCGCCGACATGGTGTCGTACGGGGGTGGCGCCGCCAGCGTGCTCTCTGGCATGCTGAACCCACGGTACGCGACCGCATCCACGGGCACGTTCATGATGGGGGGTTCCTGTCTTCGGACCGAAGGTGAGTAGTGCATCTCCTGGAAGAAGTCGACCGGGTAGGCGCCAACCG
>PVBE012564108.1_pt1 | contig 12471 bp, 12 predicted proteins | sample 1631181 | NCBI WGS metagenome assembly PVBE01 (sample SAMN08397723, study PRJNA350692) | Marine metagenome, whole genome shotgun sequencing project. | isolation source: water | place: Pacific Ocean | collected 2012-04 | reverse complement strand
GCTGCTAAGCGTGACAATCCGCCTCGGATGGTCCGCGCGCAAGATCTGCGTTTGTTGATCGAGAAGCTCGCGATACATGTTGAACGACAATTCTGGATGCCCCATTCGGCGGTGCAACCCTGCCAGATTTGAGAGGATCGTCTGAATGTTGTCGTCTCGTTCATCCAAGATACTCCGAGCTACCTGGAGTGTCTTCTCATAAAGGACAATGGCCTCATCGTACTGCGTATCGAGTTGAAGCTGATGCGCCAGGTTATTGGCGGCAGTTATGGTATAGACGGATTCCATACCTCTCTCATCAAGGTTAAGGGTAAAGCAGCGTCGGAAGTGCTTGATCGCTTCCTTATACCGCCCAAGGCGCTGAAAAACCGTGGCAATCGTGCGCCGCAACTTCGCCTCAATCAGAGGATAGTCTTTGAGACGCCCGTCCACTCTTGCCGCTGCTCGCTCGAACAACTCCAGAACCGTCATTTTCTGACCAGCCTCTCCCGGCTGAACCTGCGAGAGAATGTCATGGTTCAAAAAGTCCGAGACCGCCATGGCGAGATTCTTCTCGTCCTCGGCGTTTTCACGAGCATCCTCTGCCCTCTCCAGCAATGACTCAAGCCGTACGAGAGCGGCTTTCAAATCGACTTCAGCCTGCTAGGCACGCGTTCGTGCCACCCGCGCTTCATCGAGACGATACACCGCGACCAACTCAGAACTCTCTGCGCGTTTCCTCGCGCGATTGACTACAACCAGTGCGCCCAGAAGAACAACGAACACCAACAGGGTTGCCACAGCAGCTGCGCGGTTCCTTTGCATCCATCGAGTACACCGCAACACAACGCCTGCTGGACGCGCCAGGATTGTCTCTCGCTTGAGGAAGCGACGAATATCTTCGGCAAGCGCCAACGCAGTGCCATAGCGGCGATCCGGGTCCTTTTCCATCGCCACGCCAATGATGACCGACAAGTCACGGGGAATCGAACGGTTGATACTGCGGGCCTGAGGTGCCTCCCCATCAGCGATGAATCGAAAGAGAGCCTGTCGAGTCGGTGCAACAAACGGACGTTTCAGACACAGGCACTCGAACAAAGACACTCCCAGCGACCAGATGTCTGTGCGTCGATCGAGACGGTCACGTCGACCAAGCAACTGCTCTGGTGACATGTAGGCAGGTGTGCCGACGAGGTTGCCATCCTCGGAGAGAGCCTCCTCGCCAGCCTCCTGATCAAGGACCAACCCGAAATCAAGGAGAACGGGTTCACCATCGTCACTCACGATCACATTGCTGGGCTTAATGTCTCGATGCACCAGCCCACGTTCGTGGGCGTGGTGAATCGCCATGGCGATCTTCTCAAAAATAACGCAAATCGATCGGATCGTGTCGTGCCCCAGAGTGATGCCAGGCGTCGATGAGGGTGAGTCTGACACTTCGCAATCATCCTGCGTTGCAGAGGAGAATGATGTCAACTCAGAGTGGTCGCCGGTGAAGCCGGACAATTTGATGACTTCACGAAGGTCGCGACCGACGATGAAGGGCATCACAATGAACGGAATGCCCTCATGCTCGCCAACCTCGACGATGCTGCAAATGCCAACATGATCCAGGCCTGCCGCCGCCGTTGCCTCGCGAAAAAACCGACGGCGGGCGTTCGGAGACATCGCCGCGGCTCTGGAGAGAATTTTGATCGCGACCTGCCGCTTGAGCTTCTGATCCTCTGCCGCGTAAACCACACCTTGCCCGCCGCGCCCGATCTCTCGTGTTAGGCAGTAGTGCCCTATGACCTCGCCTGTCAACTCTGAGTCAGAATCCAGCGTGGCCATAGTGACATCCATTTCCTCGTCAGTCGGTCTCACATGAGCAGTCTCATCTTCTTCGTGCATGGCCGATGATAACCTGTCTTTCGCGCAGACGAGTGTTTCTGTTGCATTTTCTGATTCCTCCTGTTGAAAGAGACGGGCAGTGGTGCTTTCGCCACATGGGGACCACAACGCGCGCTCTCAATTGGCTTACTTCCCTGTAGGTCCCACAGCCGAGTCAACCGCATCCCACAAGAGAACTCCCGCACAAGAAAACGAGCCGACAACGTGTGACTCGCTGTCGGCTCGATCAAAGTCAATTGAGTTAGGAAATGCGGTACTCAGCTCTTGACGGTGTAACCACCCTTCTTGAGAGCATCGGCGGCAGCCTTCTTACTGAAGGTCTGACCCTTTTTCATCTCTACGGTGGCACGCTTCTTGCCGAAGTCGACATTGACATTGGCGACGCCAGGCATGCTGGTGAGGATCGCACGGACCCTCTTGGTGCAGCTATTGCCTCATGACATCCCGCCGATACCGAATGAGTGCTTGACGAGTTTGGTCGAACCCTCGCCACGCTTCTCACCCTTGCCGCGACGGCGACGCAAAGGTCTGACCTTCTTCTTCGCAGGCTTGTTCACCATCTTGAAGCTCGACACGCCAAAGCCAAGATCCTTGATGACTTTCGTTGTCGATGATTCGCCCAGCTTATTGCCGGATTTCATAGTGACGACTGCAGTCTTCTTGGAGAAGTCAACGTTAACTGTCTCAACCCCACTTACTTTTGCAAGAGTCGCACGGACCTTGCTTGCACAATTTTTCTGTCACCGCATGCCCGTCACGCCGATAGCGTAGACGGTTTTCGCGACGACCTCTTGTGTGCGCGGCCCCTTGAAAGACGTTATGCCATAGCCGCGCTTCTTGAGCGCTTTTGATATAGCACGACGACCAATGGACACGCCGTCCTTGGTGACGATTGTGGCGGTCTGCGCCTTGAAGTTGACGGTGACCTTGGCCACTCCATCCATACGAGTCAGTGTCTCACGGACAGCTCTTGTGCAAGAGTTGCCTCACGTCATGCCTGAGACGCCGACGACGTATTTGTCGCCCTCGTCTGCGGCGCACACGTTGCCGACAAAGGCAAGCGCGACGATCATTGTCAATGCGAGGTACTTCATTTTTCTCATCCTCTGGCGAGTTCAAAAAAACAGCAGGGTTCGACGTCCGAACTCGTGCCATGCCATGCCATGCCAAAACACGTAAATGCTGGTCAGCATTCACTGAAAAAGACGGCCTTTCTCAATCGACCCTGCGACGGACATAAGCCCCTTCCAGAAAAGGGCTCCAGACCTCCGCGTCCGTTGAGATTTCCAACAGCATAGAGTATTTTTCCGATCCCGACCGAGCATAGGTGTAGCGAGAATGGCCAAATGGGCCTGATTGCTGCAGAACAAGGGCCTCCTCCACAAATATGCCCCGTGCGGGCGCAAGATGAGCACCACCACCCATGTTGTCGAACCACGTGAGCGTGTACTCCAATGCGACAGGATCGTAGCCATACACGCCATGCCCCCGATGACTGATGATGCCTTCACGCTCCTGTGCGTAGTCGGAGATCACAAAAAAACCATCGAGGTCCATTCGCGAGGCCACATGCCCGGTTGCCGCACCACCCTTGGGGTCCCAGATCGATGGATAGATCTTCTCCTGTCCCGTCCATCGTCCACAAAGGAAACTCAATCGCTCGTGTCCGAGTGTTGGTTCTTGCTTTTCCATGGTGTCCTCCTCGTAGTATGTCAACCGCCTCGAGTATGCATCTCAAGTCGAGGATCCAAGCCGAGGTCGTCAGGGTTTACCGATGCACCACGCCCTGGAAGTTCAAGCCGCTCTTCGGCACCGCGATCATCGCGCCCACACCAGGTGCGCTTGAGCACTTCATGAAGGTCGGTCGCAGTAGCACCCTCCCGAAGCAAGGCACGCAGGTCCACGCCGTCCCGAGCATAGAGGCAGGTGTACCAGGTCCCATCTGCCGTGATTCGGCTACGATCACATGTCGAGCAAAAGGGTTCGGTTGTTGAGGCGATGATTCCAAAGACAGTTCCATCGGGCAGAGTATATCGCCGAGCGGGTGCGCTACCACCTTCCTCACGAGCGGTGATGGGGCCGTAGACAGATGCCAGTTGCGCCAGCATTTCTCTGGCAGGAACGACCTTCTCCATCGACCAGTTTTGCGCACCTCCAACGTCCATGTACTCAATAAATCGCACCTCCGCGCCCCATCGCTTTCCAGCCTCGATCAAGTCGCCAAGCTCATCTTCATTGGTACCCCGCATGATCACAGAATCGATCTTCAAGCCGCTCATCCCCAGACGGACAACTTCCTCAACGCCTTCACAAACACAACCCAGATCATCACGGCGGGTCAGCGCCAGAAATCGATCGGCGCGGAGCGTATCGAGGCTGACCGTGAACCGGTGAAGTCCCGCTTCCATGAGGCTCGCTGCGCATTCCTTCAGCAGGATTCCATTTGTCGTGAGCGCGATATCCCGAAGTTCTGGCTGTGCACCCAGGAGCCGAATAAACTCGGGCAGATTACGCCGCAACAACGGCTCACCACCGGTGAGGCGCACCCGATCCACGCCAAGCCCGACAAAAGCCTCGACCAGCACTGAGAGCTCCTCAAAATCCAAGATGTGCAGCCTCGGCAGCCACAGATAATCCTCAGACGGCATACAGTACGCGCAACGGAGGTTGCAGCGGTCGGTTACGGAGATACGCAGACTCCGAAGCGGGCGTTTTGATGCATCAAGACAGTTCATTGGTCTGGGTTATTGTAGCCGTATCACCATCGATTTTCACCGACAGACTTGTCCCTCCTCGAAGGTGTGTGAAGATCCCCCAGAACAGGAGAGATTTCCATTGACCGACTCGATCCAAATCCAGGCACAACCGTCTGATCAGGCCTGCACCTTCACGGTGAGTGTGCCGGTCTATCCGAACGGTTCGTTCTTCTTCAACAGTGTGGAGGCTGCAGAGAAATCACCGCTCGCCGCACAGATTCTCAGCATGCAGCCCATTGAATCGGTGCTCATCAGCGAAGACACCATCGAGGTCAACAAGACTGGCTATCTGGACTGGCGTCCTCTGGCCACACAGATCGGTGCGATCATCCGCGCAGCTCTCGACGGGAACTCCCCTCCCATTGACCCTTCTTTGGCGGCGACTCTCCCACCGGCGGAAGAGATCAGTGCCTCAGTCAACAGCATACTTGAATCGGACATCAACCCGTCATTGGCCTCCCACGGTGGCTTCGTTGAGTTGCTTGAAGTCAAACGCAATGATCTCTATCTGCGGATGGGGGGCGGATGTCAAGGCTGTGCCTCAGCATCAGCCACACTCCGACAAGGTGTCGAGAAACTCATCCGCGAGCGAGTACCTGCAGTCGGCGCGATCTTCGATACGACTGACCATGCAGCCGGCCGCAATCCCTACTACTCCGGTTGATCGACGCAAGATGCAAGCCTTAGTCTGGTTGCATGCATCCCCGTTGGCCTCTTCTCACGCCGAAGGTGCTCACGCATCATTGAATTGAGCGAAGCAAGATTTCGACCCCTTGCGTACCAGCGGCGACGCCGGAGAGCTGGACAGAGCGATAGCCATCACGCCAGGCGAAGAGTGTGTGTTGACCATCAGTCAGAAATCTGAGGGTGAACCTGCCGGCAGCGTCTGTTTCTATCCCAGGGAAATCACCGGAGGCGATGCGAACCCCGGCGCCGACTACGGGAAGATTGGACTCGTCCACAACCCGTCCACTGATGGACGGCATGGGATCCGTCTTCAAGGTGATGTGTTCTGTCACGCCATCGGTGATGGAGATCTTCTTCATGAGGGAGTCCAGTCGGGATGAAATCCCCGATCGAATGGTGAGGGTCACTTCGCCCGCAGTTATCGACCTCAACACAAAACGTCCCTGATCATCGGTGACAGCGGCCACACCATCTGGTGCAGCGCACACTTCGACCCCAGCAAGAGGCCGGGCACGACCGGTCAAGAGAACGCCTTTGATCGTTCCTCCTCGCATGAGGACGATCCTCAACTCAGTGAGGCCTTCCTTTTCAGTTCTCGCTCGCCCTCCCGCAGGGTAGTCTGAATGCTGTGCCAGCACTTCAACAACGGTGCTGGAAGGAATGCCGGACAACTGGAATCGACCGCTTTTGTCACTGACTGTGACCACTCGACCAGACCCGATCATCTTGTCGAAAAAGGCGTTGCCGATAGACTTTGCCTTCCAGGTGACAGATGCACCGACCACGGGGTTTCCAGCCTTATCGATACAGAGGCCGACAATTTTTCGCCCAATCGACAGCTGCACCAACGGCGCTCTCACTTCCTCTGCGTTAACAGCTATAACGGTCACTGCTGACCCAGATGCACTCTTGCCGGGCAACACCCCAAGGCTCTGCGACTCATACCCACTTGCACTTACGTGTAGAACAATAGACCCGCCTTCAACGCCAGACAGATGATAGTCGCCCCTGGAATCTGTCAAACACTGCACGACACGCGACTGATCACCATTGCCACTCATCGCGCGAACGGTTGCACCGCCAATGCCGTCGCCGCTTTGAGCATCGGCGACACGCCCCCGAATGGAGCCGAGGGGTATCATAGGTATCTCTATGCGCGTCTTTTCCCCTGGTTCAACAATCCGATCGAATCGCGCCTCACCGAGGAAGCCGGTCTCACCAACAGAAGCTGAAAGAGCAAACCCTGCAGCCACGACAAAAAGCGAAAGGCTGTCGACCCGAGGCACTCCATCAAGCAAGTAAAGCCCGGCTCCCTGAGAGGTTCCATGAGCGAGCCAATTAGACTGCCAAATGGTCAGTTCCGCACCTGTGATGGCCTCACCCGTTGTCTCATCAAAAATATGCGCAACAATCTGACCGGGTGCCGCAAGGACTATGCGAATGTCCTCCCTGTCAGGATGGAAGCCTTCCACACCGCCTCGCGAAAATCCTCTCGCCCGCGCGAAAAGAAGGGTCTCCTGATCAGTCAATGTCGCAAAACGGAAACGGCCATCAGCATCAGTGACTTGCGTCATCGTCGGCAGTGTGTCGCGATAGTCATCAGGGTCCAGCACGGCCACAACTTCAGCGCCCTTGATCGGCTTTCCCGACTCATCCACAACAACTCCTGATGCCGCGTGACCAGGGGTGAGCCGCATACGAATAACAGGGGTGTGCATCCCCCGCGCAATCCGCACCACACCAGAGAAGGCGGCGGCAAGGCCGTCCTTGAAGGCCGCAACCTTGTACGAACCGCTCTTCAATTGATCAAATTGAGCGACACCGTGGGCATCTGTCATGGTTTGCGCCAAGGGCTTCTGATCGCGAAACACATGTCGAAAGAGCCCGACAAAACTGAAGGAGTGAGAAGTGCTGTCCTGTGTTGCCGGCATCAGGAAAAGCGGGGCACCCGCAACCGGTTGTCCGACACGATCACTCACCTCAACAATCAGTTGTTGACCTGCACTCTCGACAATCAGGACATTGCTCGGGGCTACCTCAATCTGAGGTTCCTCTTCCGCATCTCTGGCCCCCCGTTCCGCAGTGCTCCTGCGACGCCTGACGCCCCTCGCTTCCTCATCATCGCCGCTTCTGTCCAATTCAGAAGACTGAGTGAATGGAGGCGTATCATCACTGGAGAGTGAGTGCACAAGAAGGCCAACCAGTGAGACCACCATCACAACACCCAATGCGATCAGGATCTTCTTCATCATCCAACTGGAACCTCAAGCAGTCCTAGAACTCAATCCCTCTTCCTTGACAGTGTCAAAACGGTACCGGATGATCCGGCAATGGCTGAGACCGTCTCGGAGTTATTTCGTCCCCGACGATTTGCCTGAAGCTGATAAGCACCAGTGGTCAGGTTTGGTATTCTGAAGCGACCGTTCCGTCGTGATCGAACCGTCTCCGACGACGGGCCCTTGGCGGTGACAGTTGCTCGGCTAACAGGCTTGCCGTTTTCGTCCACGACAATCCCGGAGATTTCGAGGAGTTGAACACACCGTAAGGTGACAGAAGTGTCTTGACCGTCTACGACGGTAACTGTCACATCCGACTCTGCCATACGTTGGTTGGCGGATGGGTCAAGTGCCAGTAGGACTGAACCTGGCTGCACACCCGCGAGCAGAAACTGACCGGACGCATCACTTCGCGCGAACTGCCCCGCACTTGCGGACAAACGGACACGATGCGACTCTGATTTCTCGGCATGGGCTGTGACACTCCTCCACAAAACAGTGACTCCTCCAAGCGGTTCACTATTGAAGTCGAGGATTTTTCCCTTGATGGAACCACCAGCAGCTATGACAACGCGAACGCCCTCTATCGTTTCTGACTCGTCACTCACCGTCACAACGCCACCTGCAGGAAAGAACGGGTGTCGCGCCTTCAGTTCGATGTCGCCCTTCTCCGGCAAACCAGTTAGCTCAAACGCGCCATCTGCGTCGGTCGGTGTACTTTGACCTGATGTCCCAAGAAACCGTTCGATAGTCTTGACGTTCAATTCAACCATAGAGACAGCAGCGCGAGCCACCGGTTGTCCATTCGTGTCCACCACAACACCGTGAATCGCCCGCCCTGCTCGCAGGAGTATGTCCGGGACAACCGTCTCACGACCAGACACGACGCTGAACCCCACCGCTTCTCCTCGTCTCCTCCCTTTCAACGGTCCGATGATCTCGCTTTGGTAGCCCTTTCTGGTTGCAATGACTGAGAGACCCACTCCTTCAGCACTCAAGGAGTAGTACCCTGATTCATCGGTAAGCGCTTCCGATGCTCCTGTGCCCTGCATAAAACCATCCAGCATGGTTCTGACTCGCACACCCACCAAGGGCGTACTCGTTCTTGCATCCACCACACGACCTCGGAGTATTCCCAACGGCGCCATCAGGATGTCCTTCTGAATGACCCCGCCAACCTTGACCTTCTCTTGCAGTTTGACAGAACCCCCGAACTTCGACCTTTTTCCACTCCCCGCCGAGATTGAAAAGCCCTCTGCCTTGACAATCACCGAGATGGTCTCGTCCGAGGTGACGTTACCGGCCTCATACTCACCGTCTTCTCCTGATTCTGTCAGTTCAAACGACCTATCGATCAAGAACGCAACTGAAGCGCCTGAAATCCCCTTGCCTGTTGTCTCATCAATAACTCGGCCTCGAACAGTTCCACCTTTCTTCAGAGTAATGACATGGTTCTTCTTGCCTGTCTCTACACCATCCAAGCCCATGGTCGCAAAACCACTTGCGCTCACCATGATGTGATGATCACGTTCGGCCAATGTGGCAAACAAAAAATGTCCCTTGGCATCGGTCATTTGTTTCAGGGTCTGCAGATTCTCAGGAACATCTTGCATTTCTGGGAGCACCGCAACAACGGCCCCTTCAATAGGCTGCTTGTCCGAGTCAACAACAGTTCCTTGAAGTTCGTGTCCTCGATGCAACCGCACGCGAACAGGCATTGGCTCAATCGCATCCCGAATCGACACGACCTTGGAGTAGAGTGCCTCATAGCCATCCTTGAAGACTGCAGCCTGATACCGACCAGATGGCAATCCTCTGAAGAAGCACTGCCCGCTCTGGTCAGTCACGCCTGAGGCCTGCGCATCCCCCGACTTGAAAACCTGATTGAGCAGTCCAAAAAAATCGAACCCACTCACCTGTTGTTTGGCTGGCTTCACGAGGTAAACCGCTGCCCCCTCTATCGAGTCACCAGACGCAGTCTGCACATGAACTGTGAAAGAGTTGGGCCCTTCAGCTACTGCCTGAGCCTCACCATCCGATATAGCAGACGACTCGTGTGTTCTTGCATCGATTGAATCATCGACATCGTCGTCGTCGCGACCAGATCGCCTCGGAATCGTGGCTGATTCTTCAGAGATGCGACCCCGTTCATTTGTTGAGAAGACCTCATCCTCAGCTATAGACAGTCGCCAGAGGAGAACCAGCAGCAGGATTGTAAACACACTCCCGAGTACGATGATGAGCTTCTTCATGTCAAACCTCGCCAATTAGGTCGGCCGCTCGCTTACAGCCAAAAGAGCCAAGCCTTCTGCCAAGAAATAAGATCTACGCTGTAGGCCGATTGCACGGCGCGATACTGCAGCTCCAGCAGAGTCTCGGACTTGCTCTGAGTCTTCAAGACATCCACGAAGATCCGAAATGACTTTCTATCGAACGACATGAGGAACTCCACAAGTCCCCATGCTTCAATGCGTTAATCATACGTCAAATCGCCGACGTCCTGCTTAGAGAAAAGGGTGACAATGGGCGTCATTTTTCCAGAGCGCGCCCGGCGGCGCAGCCAAGAATGCGGAGGAACCCTTCGAGAAAGTAACCGATTCGCTCCCTCCCCAATGCACAACGTTACGGACTCCGCTTCCACGTAACGCTCAAAACAAAGAGCGTACCCTACGAAAAACACACTACACGCAAAGCAGACTACACTACCAGATCGTCAGGGGAGCGGTGAGATTAAGCCGATTGACCGAGGATCTCGGCGAGAACGGGGTCAGGCATTTCGACATACCCACGATCTACGAAGCGGTCCAGGCGTGCTTGGATATCTGAGATGTCCGCGTGATCATCTATCAATGTCCCCAGCAAGGTCCCCTCTTCGCGAATCTCGCTCAAGAGAGCTACATCGATCGCATCAAGGTCGAAAGTCGTGCAGGACTGGGCCACCAGCAAGATTGCCACAGAGTCATCAGGATCATCCAGCATCATGAGACGGTTTTCGGCCGCGGTGTGGACAATCCTCTCGCGCACAGGCGGCGCTTCAAAGGAGGTCGGGCCGACAATAGCAGAAGAACGATTCCTGGACGCGAGGTCAAAGTCTCTGGCGGTGTGCAGGAGCGACGACCCGGAGATCACCGATAGCATGTCGCCCCGTGAATAGTATGCCTGATGCAATGGCTCGGTGTCCCAGTCGCTGCCATCCAAACGGGTAAAGCCAGGAAGACCGGCCTCGCTGTAAACAATCTTGATCCCGTATTTCTCGGGTTCATTGTAAACGGGGACGTCATCCCCCAAGCCAAACGTGCCTGAGTAAAACGACTGGTGAATCTCGCCTGCACGGTCGCGCAGGAACTTCCAGGAAGTGCGCGCATCGGCTTCTGTCTCAGACGGAAAACCAATGAACCATGTCGTGCCGACCGCAATATTGTGTTTGCGCAGGTGCTTCACAATGACATCGATCTGCTCAAGGTTGTTGCCTTTTTTCATGTCGTCCAGAACGTGCTGAGCTCCCGACTCAAACCCGAACTGCAGGAATGTGCAGCCTCCGCGAGCAAGTTTCTTGACGTATTGTTCGTTGGTGTAGATCCTCTCGAACTTCACTTCAGCGAGCCAACGGACCGGCAGATTATCTCGTGCGATTCCCTTTGAAACATGCTCCAGCGTTACAGGCGGAGCGAGCGGGTCAAGGAACTGAATATGGTTGATTCCCTGGTCGAGGCAGATCGACTTCACGTCGTCATACACTCGACGGGGTGAGCGCTTACGAAAGCCGATCCGAAAGCTCTCGGCGCAAAAGGTGCACTTGTTGTAGTAGCAGCCTCGCGATGTCGAAAGCACGATCGTTGGCTCCGGGGCCATGTAGTGGGAGAAGTCGATATCGCTGAAGTCTGGAGTCGGAGTCTTGTCCATATCAGCGAAACGATTCACTGTCGGTGTGACAATCTCACCGTCCGCGACGCGGTAGAGACCCGGCACTTCATCAAATGCAGCCTTCCCGCTCAGCGCATCGAGAAACAAGGGAAGGGACTCCTCACCATCGCCGGTAATGACATGATCAACGTATTCGTAGAATCGATGGTCACCCAACAACAGATCCACGTACTCGGAGATACTTGTCCCGCCCATGACGAACTTGACGTCAGGCAATCGCTCGCGGATGATGTCCGCCAGTTTCAATCCACCGTAGATCTGCAATGAGAACGGACAAGTGAGTGCCACAACATCAGGGTTGAAGGCCTCCAGACGGTCCAGGAACTCACCGCGATAGAAGTCGCTGTAGGGATCGGGGTGATCCTGATCCAGATACTGGAACACCTGCATCGTGTACTGTTTGTTGCGTGGGTCGAGGTGCGGCGTAAATGAGTTGAGAAACTTGTGCGTCATTTCGACGACGCGACGCATATGCCGATACTGAATGGGATCGTAGTACTTCTCTGCATCGCGCAGCCCGCGAATGCAGTCCTTCGCAGTCAGCATGAGGTCGCGCGGAAAAACCTTCAGGCGCGTGTACTGCTTGAGCAGGGCCTGCGCCTCTGGACTCTTGTCGTCCTCCGCATCCAACGTCTTGTACAGAAGGTCAAACGCGTCGAAATAGCGACGCAGAGTCTCTGGTTGCGCCATGTGAGTGAACGCCTCGGCGCTGAGGTCGGCGACCATCGTCTCGTGGCCTGCCTCTTTCATGCACGCGTTCAACACGGCCAATGACCCAAAGGTCATTCCAGGCAAGCTCATGTCATGGGGATAGGCCAGGAAAACACGCACGTCTATTCCACTCCCAACAGTCTCAAACGGCGACCCACACGGCTCGGCCAATATTCAACAGTAACCCACGCTGAGAGGCACTCAAAGCCGATCCCGATATCAAGTCAATCGACCAATCAAGTCCCGTC
>PVBE012979912.1_pt1 | contig 12472 bp, 10 predicted proteins | sample 1631181 | NCBI WGS metagenome assembly PVBE01 (sample SAMN08397723, study PRJNA350692) | Marine metagenome, whole genome shotgun sequencing project. | isolation source: water | place: Pacific Ocean | collected 2012-04 | reverse complement strand
CGTTGGCAGGCATACCTCCACTAGCTGGTTTTTTTGCTAAATTTTATATTTTTTCTGCGGTGATAGAGCAATCAATGTATTTCTTGGCTATAACTGGCTTGCTTTCAACTGTTATAGCAGCTTTTTATTATTTAAGATTAATAAAGATAATTTATTTTGACTCTGAGAAAGAAAAATACGAAAAAAATCACAATATTGGTTTAAAAATGTCATTATTTTTTTCATCTATAATTATTATTTTTTATTTCATGTATCCTAGCCCTTTAATCGAAATAATAGAAAAAATAAATATTATTTAATGAATTTTAAAAAATTTTTTTATAAAAAAGTTAACAGCACAAATGATTTAGCGATTAAAAAAATTAAAAATGGTTTTATCAAAGGTATAATTATTGCTGATTTACAAAAAAAGGGTAGAGGCCAATATGGTAAAAAATGGTTATCATTTAAAGAAAATTTATTTATGACTATTTTTTTTGAAATTAAAAAAAATATAGAATTGAAAAAAATCACCGCTTTAAACTGTAAAATAATTAAAAGTACATTACTTCAATATATTAAAAAAAGCATAACCATAAAATATCCAAACGATCTATTGGTTAATAAAAAAAAAATTTGTGGAATACTTCAAGAAATTGTTTTTAACAAAAAAGTAAAATTTATAGTAATTGGTATTGGAATTAATTTAATTAAAAACCCAACGATAAAAAATTATCCAACTACTAATATTTTGAAAGAAACAGGCATTAAAGTTAAAAAACTGAATTTAATTATAAATATAGAAAAAAACTATATTAAAAATTTAAAACTATTTGTATAAAAGATTTAATTGATTAAGAATATAAATTGTACATTATTGGAGATATAGGAAATACAGAGACAAAGATTTATGTATATTCCACACAAAAAAAAATTATAAAAAAAATAAAATTAAAGTCTAATTTAATAAACAATAACTATCTTAAAAAAAATTTATCTTTTATTTTTAAAAAAAAAATTGATATAAAAAAAGTTGTTTTTAGCAGTGTTGTTCCAAAAATATTTAGATTAATAAAAATTTTTCTATCAAAAAATTTTAAATTAAAATGTTTTGAAATAAAAGAGCTTAATATTAATAAGTTAATCAAAATATTGGTTAATAGAAAACAAATAGGATCTGATAGGCTTTGTAACGCAATTGGAATTAATGATAATAAAAATAACTATATTATTGTAGACTTTGGTACAGCTACTACTTTTGATGTTATCATTAAAAACAAATATTTGGGTGGAATCATTGCACCGGGAGTGTCACTTTCTCTTAATACATTAGCGTCAAAAGCTTCACTTATACCTTCATTGAAATTAAAAAAAGTTAAAAATGTTTTAGGTAAAAATACTATTTCAGCAGTAAGATCTGGTTTTTACTGGGGCTACATAGGATTGGTAGAAAATATAATTGATAAAATATCTAAACATACTAAAAAAAAATATAAATTAATTTTAACAGGTGGATATTCACATTTATTTTTTAAATCTATTAAAAATAAAGCCATTATTGATAAAGATATAACTATTAAAGGTATTTTAAAAATTACTAAATTATTATGAAAGATGAATTAATATTTTGTCCTTTGGGAGGATCCGGTGAAATAGGAATGAATATGAATTTGTATGCTTATGGTAAACCTGGCTTTCAAAAATGGATTATCGTTGATGTAGGTGTTACATTTGCTGACGATACCCTTCCTGGTATTGATCTTATTTATGCAGACCCTGGTTTCATTGTTGATAAAAAAAATGATTTGTTAGGTATTGTTTTAACACATGCTCATGAAGATCATATAGGTGCAATAACTTATGTTTGGAAAAATTTAAAATGTAAAATTTATGCAACACCATTTACAGCTACGCTTATAACAGAAAAATTCAAAGAAAAAAAAATTGATATTATTCCTTATTTAAAAGTTATTGAGCTAAACGGAACAATCAAACTTGATCCTTTTAAAATAAATTTTGTAACACTAACTCATTCGATTATTGAACCAAATGGTTTAAAAATTGTTACTCCTGCTGGTACAATTTTTCATACTGGAGATTGGAAAGTTGACCCTAATCCATTGGTTGGAAAAAAAATTAATGAAGATAAATTAAAAAAAATAGGTAACGAAGGTGTTTTAGCAATGGTGTGTGACTCAACAAATGTTTTCAGTTTAGGCAGAGCGGGTTCAGAAGCAGATGTTAGAAAAAATATTCTTAATATAATGGAACGACAAAAAAAGAGAATACTTGTAACATCTTTTGCTTCAAACGTAGCTAGAATGGAAACAGTTTTTTATTGTTCTGAGAAAATAGGCAGACATATATCTTTGGTCGGTAGATCAATGCAAAGAATATATAAAGCCGCTAAACAATGTGGTTATCTTCAAAATGTAATTGAGCCCTTAGATCCAAGAGATGCAAAAAAAATTCCTAGAGACAAAATAGTTTATCTTTGCACAGGTAGTCAAGGTGAACCAATGGGAGCTTTAAATAGAATATCAAATTATACTCATCCCGATGTGCTTGTAGAAAAAGACGATACAGTTATATTTTCTTCAAAAATAATTCCAGGTAATGTAAGAAAACATTATAACGTCCATAACAAATTATTAAAAGACGGTATTAACGTAGTTACTGAAGAAACAGAATTTGTTCATGTTTCGGGACATCCAAATAGAGATGATTTAAAAGATATGTATAAATGGATTAAACCTAAATCTCTTATACCTGTTCATGGTGAACATAGACATATGAAAGAACAAATTAATTTTGCTAATGAAATGAAAATCCCTCACCCAATACAAGTAGAAAACGGTGATATAGTAAAAATTTTTCCAGGTGAAAAACCTTATGTTTATGATAAAGCACCAAGCGGAAGGCTCTGTGTAGATGGTGATATTTCTATAGAAGAAGATTCAGCATTTATTAAAGAAAGAAAAAATTTAGCAAACAATGGTTACCTTGACTTAACATTAATTATTTCAAACAAAGGCACATTATACAACAAACCACTTTTAAATATAAAAGGATTGCCAATTTTAGATAAAGAAGAATTTTTTGATGGTTTAGAAGAAGAAATAATGAAACTTACAAAAACATTTTCTTTAAAAAACACTAAACAAAATGAAAATTTAATTGATGGACTAAAAAAAACATGCAGAAAATATACAAAAGAAAAAACTGGAAAAAAACCTATAACTAATATTAATGTGATAAGAATATAAGAAATGCTTTTTTCAAAATCATTTATACCAATTTTAAAAAATAATCCTTCAGAAGCTGTCATCAAATCACACCAGCTAATGCTTAGAGTAGGAATGATAAAACAGTCGTCAGCTGGTATATACTCATGGCTACCTCTCGGTTTTAAAGTTATGAAAAAGATAGAGCAAATTGTCAGAGAGGAGCAAAACAGAATTGGCGTCCAAGAAATATTAATGCCTACTATTCAGTCTAGTGAAATTTGGAAAGAGAGCGGAAGATACGAAGATTATGGTGAAGAAATGTTAAGGATTAAGGATAGACAAAATAGAGAAATGTTGTACGGACCAACCAATGAAGAATTAATAACTGACATATTTAGAACTAGCATAAAATCTTATAAATCTTTACCGCAGTTACTTTATCATATCCAGTGGAAGTTTCGAGATGAACTTAGACCTAGATTCGGAATAATGAGATGTAGAGAATTTTTTATGAAAGATGCATACTCATTTGACTTATCAGATGATGATGCAAAATTTTCATATAATAAATTTTTTTTATCTTATCTAAGAACTTTTAAAAGATTGAAACTATCGGCAATACCCATGGCAGCAGACACAGGACCTATTGGAGGAAATTTATCTCATGAATTTATTATTTTAGCTGAAACTGGAGAAAGTAAAATTTATACAGATAAAAGAATTTTTGATGTAAGTAGTGACAAAACTGAATTGGAAAAAAAATCGTTAAACAATCTTAGAAAAAAATATGAAGCATATTATGCTGTGACAGATGAAAAATTTAATAAAAGTGAATTTGAAAAAAATGTACCAGAAGAATTTAGACTTAACACAAAAGGAATTGAAGTTGGACATATTTTTTACTTTGGTGATAAATACTCAAAACCAATGAAAGCATCAGTTGACTATCAAGGAAAAAAAGAATTTGTAAAAATGGGATCATATGGAGTCGGTGTTTCTAGGTTAGTTGGTGCTATTATTGAAGCTAAATATGATGATAAAAATGAGATTATGAATTGGCCAATTTCAGTATCACCTTACGAATGTGCAATAATTCCACTTATTAATAAGAATGATAATTCAAATTTGGAAAAGGCCTTTAATATTTATAAATATTTAAAAGAAAAGAAAATTGATACTATAATTGACGATACAGACGAAAATTTTTCTTCAAAAATAAAAAAGTTTAATTTAATTGGAATACCTTTTCAAATTATGATTGGTAAAAAATCTGAAGGGGATTTATATGAATTTAAAGAAATTGGCAAAGAAGTAAAAAACTTATCTATTGAAGATATAGCTAAAATTATAATTAATAAAAAAAAATAAATTGATTTCACAATTAGAAAAAGAAGTAACTTTAAGGTATTTGAACACAAGAAAAAAAGATGGATTCTTAAATATAATTTCCATTTTTTCTTTTATAGGAATAAGTCTAGGTGTTGCAGTTCTAATTATTGTTATGTCTGTTATGAATGGATTTAGAACTGAACTAATTGAAAAAATTATAGGTTTTAACCCACATGTTGTTATAAAACCATACGAAAAATCGATTAATGAAAATTTATTTAATAACAAAGATCTAAATATTTTATCCAATACATTTGTTTACAGCAATAGTGGAGAGGGCGTTTTAATAAACAAAAGCTATACAAAAGGAATATTGCTAAGAGGTTATTTGCCTGACGATTTTAAAAAATTATCTATTGTTAAAAGTGATAAATTTAATGGAAATAAAAAAATAATTCCAAAATTCATTTCTATTGGCAAAGAACTAAGCTTTAATTATAATATTAAAATAGGTGATAAAATTTTAATTATGTCACCAGCAGGAGTACAAACAATTGTTGGTAATTTGCCAAGACAAGAAACTTATATAGTTGATTCAATTTTTGATAGTGAGATTTCAAATTTTGATCAAAATGTTGCATTTATTAATTTAACCGATCTAGAAAGTTTGTTTGATTTAAAAACTACCAAAAGAAATCTAGAGGTTTATCTAAAAAATCCAAAAAATATTGAGACTGCCAAAAAAAAATTAGAAAAAATTTTTGAAAATTATTATGTCTATACATGGTCTGATTTAAATAAATCATTATTTTCTGCGCTTAAAGTTGAAAGGAATGTAATGTTTATTATTCTTTCATTAATTATTATTGTAGCTGCTTTTAACATCATATCTGGGCTAACTATATTAGTAAAAAATAAAACAAGAGAAATTGCCATACTTAAATCAATTGGAGTTCAAAATAAATCTATAGCAAAAATTTTTTTTATGGTTGGTTTTTTAATTGGCACATTAGCCACTCTAAGTGGAATAATTTTAGGAATTTTATTTTCATATTATATTGAAAATATTCGTGAATTTTTAAGCAACACTTTTAATATTAGCCTTTTCCCAGAGGAAATATATTTTTTAAGCAATCTACCTTCAGAAATTAATTTTAATTCAATTTTAATAATTGCAATTAGTTCTATATTAGTAACTACTATTGTATCAATTTATCCTGCTGTCAAAGCTTCAAAAATGAATACAGTTAAGGCGCTTAAATATGAATAATATGATTGAATTAAAAAATATTATAAAAATTTATAATTCAAAAAAGAAGATTAAAGTACTTAACAAGGTAAGTTTTTCATTTAAAGCTGGTAAAATATACTCACTAGTTGGGCCATCAGGTTCTGGAAAGTCAACTCTTTTAAATTTACTTTCTTTAATTGACACTCCCACGTCAGGAAATTTAAAAATGTCAAAGAAAATTATTGATTTTTCATCTAAACCAAATAATGACAAAATAAGAGCAAAAAAAATTGGTATTATTTATCAAGATAATAATCTTTTGCCCGATTTTACGGCAATAGAAAATATTTATTTAGCCAGATTGTCAATTGACGAAAATAAAAATAAAGCTCTGAAAGATGCAAAAAAATTAATTAATAAATTAGAATTGTCGAACAGATCTAATCATTTATCTACAGAACTTTCAGGTGGAGAAATGCAAAGAGTAGCTATAGCAAGAGCATTAATTAATTCACCTGAAATTATATTAGCAGACGAGCCTACTGGCAGTTTGGACTTTCAAAACGCAAAGGAAGTTTTTAAAATTTTGCTGAAATTAAAAAATAAAAATAGATTAATTATATTTGCAACTCATAATAGATTTTTTGCAAATATGGCAGATTGTAAAATTGAGCTAAATAGTGGTAAAATAAGAAGAGCCACTAATGCAAGAATCAAATAAAAATAACTTTAATCATCTTAAAATTCATACACAGTATTCTATATGCGAAGGAGCTATAAAAATTGACAATCTAAAAGATTACTGCCGTGATAATAATATCAAATCTATAGGCCTATCTGACACATCTAATTTGTGTGGTTCTTTAGAATTTTCAGAAAATATTTCAAAGTCAGGAACTCAACCGATAATAGGAACTCAAATCTTGTTTAATTTTAAAGGAGAAGTGGGTCTATTGTCTTTAATTGCGAAATCTGAAAGTGGTTATAAAAGAATTGTAGAATTATCATCTAAATCATATCTAAATAACGATAAAAATATTGATCCACAATGTAGTTTTAAAGATCTTCTTGAAGAACCGGATGACATAATATTGTTATCAGGTTCTATTAACGGCCTTATAGGAAAATTATTTAACAAAGGTAAATTTTCCGAAATTGAGGAAATATATAAAATTGTTAAAAAAATTTACCAAGATAATTTTTACATTGAGATTCAAAGACATAATGATTTAAATGAAAAATCATTTGAAAACTATAATTTAAATTTATCAAAAAAATTAAATCTACCACTTATCGCCACTCATGAGGTCTATTACTTAGATAAATCTATGCATGATGCTCATGAAGCTTTAATATGTATTGGTAATAAAACATATTTAAACGATAAAAACAGAATATCATTTTCTGATCAACATTATTTTAAATCATCCAAAGAAATGTACGAATTATTTTCTGATCTTCCTGAAGCTTTGGAAAATAATTTTAATTTGCCATTAAGATGTTCTTTCAGACCAATAGTTTCGAAACCAATATTACCAAACATAAGTTCAGACAAAAATGGAAATGCAGATGAAGAATTAATTTTTGACAGTGAAGCTGGATTAAAATTCAAATTTATAAATAATTTTAAAATTAAAGAAGAAAATATAAAGTCAAATCCAAAATACTTAATTTACAAAGAGAGACTAGATCATGAATTAAAAATAATTATTGAAATGAAATATTCTAGTTATTTTTTAATTGTTTCTGATTATATAAAATGGGCAAAAAATAACGACATCCCTGTGGGTCCAGGAAGAGGATCTGGCGCAGGATCTTTGGTAGCTTGGTGCCTATCCATTACAGATTTAGATCCAATCCAATTTAATTTAATTTTTGAAAGATTCCTAAATCCCGATCGTATATCTATGCCAGACTTTGATATTGATTTTTGTGAGGAGAAGAGAGATTTGGTTTTTGATTATTTAAATAAAAAATACACAGATAGTGTAGCCCATATAATAACTTTTGGAAAACTTAAAGCCAGAATGGTAATTAGAGATGTAGGAAGAGTAACTGGATTATCCTATGGTTATGTCGATAGTATATCAAAAATGATACCTTTTGATCCTTCGAGACCACAAAGTTTAAATGAATGTATAAATAATGAACCACGTCTTCAAAAATTAATAAAAGAAGATCCAAAAGTAAAAAAATTAATTGAATTATCTCTTAAACTCGAAGGTTTAAATAGAAATGTTGCAACACATGCTGCAGGTGTAGTAATTGCTGACAAAAAATTAACTGATTCAGTTCCCTTATATAAGGATCAGTCTTCTGAATTATTACTTCCATCAACACAATTTGACATGTACTCAGCAGAAAAAGCAGGGTTAATTAAATTTGATTTTTTAGGCCTTAAAACTTTAACAGTAATTAACAAAACAGAAAAATTAATAAATAAAAAAGACAAATTATTTAAAATAGAAAACATAAAATATGATGATCATAAAGTTTTTGACCTACTTTCATCAGGAAACACTGTTGGTTTGTTCCAACTAGAAAGTTCAGGCATGAGAGATGCTTTAACAAATATGAAACCCAATCATCTTGAGGATATTATTGCTTTAGTTGCACTCTATAGACCTGGTCCAATGAGCAACATACCAACATACAATGATTGCAAACATGGTAGACAGGAACCTGATTATTTACATCCAAAATTAGAGGAAATATTAAAACCAACATATGGAGTTATAATTTATCAAGAGCAAGTAATGCAAATAGCTCAAAAACTTTCAGGTTTTACTGCAGGTGAGGCTGATATTTTAAGAAGGGCTATGGGGAAAAAAAAGAGAGCAGAACTAGAAAGGCAAAAACAAAGATTTATAGAAGGAGCAGTAAAAAACGGAATTAATAAAGAAGTAGCTGTAAGTATATTTTTAAAGATTGAACCGTTTGCTGAATATGGTTTCAACAAAAGTCATGCAGCAGCATACGCAATAATTGCTTATCAGACTGCATATTTAAAAACTTATTTTACAAATGAATTTTTTGTAGCTTCAATGACAATGGATATTTCAAACCAAAATAAATTAAGTGAATTTTTTGAAGAACTTAAAAGATTAAATATTAAAATTATTAGACCCGATATTAACGACTGTTATGCTGATTTTAGGTCAGACGATAATAACTTTTATTATGCTATGGGAGCTATCAAAAGTGTTGGTTTTGAAGCAATTTCGAATGTTGTTAATGAAAGAGAGCAAAATGGAAAATTTAAATCAATTAGTGACTTTATAAATAGAGTAAACCCTAAAGATATAAACAAACTTCAGTTAGAAGGATTAGTCAAAGCGGGTGCTTTTGATAAGTTAATTAGCAATAGACAATCTATATACGATTCAATACCAAATTTAATATTAAAATCTAAAAATATATTTGAAAACAAAATAACTAATCAGATTGATTTATTTGAAATAAACGAATCAGAGTCAACAAAAGATAATAATTTAATATTAAATATTGATGATTGGAAATTTGAAGAAAGATTATCCAAAGAATTTGAATCAATAGGATTTTTTATGTCTGATCATCCAATAAATCAGTATAAGGAAATATTTAATGATTATAAAATTTTTAATTATAATGATTTCTCAAAAGGTGAATCAAATAAACAATCAAATATTGCTGCAACTCTTTTGAAAATACAAGAAAGAAAAACCTCAAAAGGAAACTCTTATGCAGTTATCAAACTTACTGATCTTTCCGGCGTATTTGAGCTTTTTATATTTTCAGAAGTTTTAGAATTAAATAGGAATATTTTAATAGAAGGCAACTCATTGTTAATAACTTTAAATAAAAATTTTTCAAATGATGAAAATAGATTTAGAAGAATTAATGTAAATAAAATTGTTTTGATAAAAGACTTATACAACAAACCAATTTCTAAATTAGAACTAACTTTAGATAAGATAGAACAAATTACTAGTTTAGATAATTTAAGTTATGATGGAAATACTGAGGTTATTTTAAATGTAAAGAATAATCAAAAAATATTAACTTTTAAGCTTAATAAAAATAGAAAAGTTGATAGAAATTCAATAAATTTACTAAAAAAAGAAGAAATTCTTACGCAAATTAGTTAAAATAATCCTTGTTTAATTATAAATTAGTTTGTAAATAGCTGCATAAATTAATACGCACACAATTTTTGGTTTAATAACCCTCCGGTCCTTAGTTGGAAATAATTGTGGTGGCATAACCGGGAAATATATATGAAAATACCTAGTATAACTATTCAACAATTATTAGAAGCTGGTGTTCATCTTGGACATAAAACTTTGAGATGGAATCCAAAAATGAAAAAATATATTTTTGGAAAAAGAGATTCAATCCACATTATTGATTTAACCCAAACTTTAGAATTGATCAATGTTGCCCTTGAAGAAATTTATAAAGTTATATCTGAGAATGGTAAAATTCTTTTTATATCAACTAAAAAACAAGCTTCTGATGCTATTGCAGAAATAGCTAAAAATACTGATCAGTATTATGTTAATTATCGCTGGCTAGGTGGCATGTTAACTAACTGGGGTACTATTTCAAACTCAATCAAAAAGTTAGAAAAATTAAATTTAGATTTATTTTCTGAGAACAGGGGTTTTACAAAAAAAGAACTTTTAAAAATGAGCGTAAAAAGAGATAAACTTCAAAAATCATTAGGCGGCATTGCAAAAATGAAAAAAATTCCAGATTTAATATTCGTAATTGACACAAACTATGAATTATTAGCCATCAAGGAGGCAATCAAACTAAACATACCTATTATTGCTATCCTAGATACAAATTCTAACCCTGAAGGAATCAATTTTCCTATTCCAGGAAATGATGATGCCAGAAGATCGATTGATCTTTATTGTAATTTAATCAAAGAAACAATTGAAAATGCAAAAAAAGAGGTTCCTATTTCCGAAGAAAAATTGCAAAAAGAAAAAGAAAAAACCATTAAAGAAAAAAATATTTGAATTAACTCTATAATAAAATGAGTGATTTAGAAAAAATTAAACAATTAAGACAATCAACAGGTGCAGGATTTAAAGATTGTAGTGCTGCACTTAATGAATCAAGCAGCGACCTTGATAAAGCTGTTGAAATTCTTAGAATTAAAGGAATTTCTAAAGCTTCAAAAAAAATGTCACGTGAAGCTAAAGAAGGCGTAATTGCATTGAGCGGCGATCATAGTAAAACTTCTGTATTAGAAGTAAATTGTGAAACTGACTTTGTTGCAAAAAATAATGACTTTATTAATTTTGTTAAGGAATTAAGTGAAATTAATAATGCAGTTAATGCTGATTTAGATAAATTAAAAAAATCTATAATGAAAAATAAAAAAAACGTAGAAGAAAATATAGTTTCTATGATTGCAAAAATTGGTGAAAAAATAACTCTGGGCAGATCCAAAACTTTACAGCACCAAAATTCAAAAAATTATTTTTATTTACACACTGTAGTGAAAGATAATCTATCTAAACTTGCTGTCATATCTTCATTAAGAAGTGCTGAAAAATCTGAAAAAGTTGACACATTTGGAAAACAACTATCTATGCATATTGCAGCTTCAAATCCATTATCAATAAATACTAGCGATATTAAAAAAGAAATTTTAGATAAAGAGCAAGAACTAATTACAGAAGAGCTCAAAAATTCAGGCAAAACCGAAGATATAGCAAAAAAAATTAGTTCTGGTAAAATGAACAAGTTTAAAGAAGAAAACAGTTTAATGACCCAACAATGGGCAATGGAACCAAAAAAAAAAGTTAAAGATATTATTTTGGAATTAGGAATTAAAGATTTAAGAATTGTTGATTTTTACAGAATTAAGATTGGTAACTGATGTTTAATGAAAATAATTACTTGATAAAAATGAGTAAAACTTTTGAAGTTTTTACAAAAGAAACAACATCTCTCAGGACAGGAAGAGCAAATGCCAATATGTTAGATATAATTAAAGTTGATGTATATGGACAAAAGATGCCGATAAATCAATTAGGAAGCATAACAACACCCGAACCTAGAATGATTAATATTCAAGTTTGGGACCTTAACAATGTCGCATTGATCGATTCATCAATAAAAAAATCAGAATTAGGTTTAAATCCACAAATTGATGGTCAACTTATTAGACTTCCAATTCCTGACTTAAACGAAGAAAGAAGAAATGAAATGAAAAAACTCATTAAGACAATGGGTGAAAAATGTAAAATTTCAGTAAGAAATATTAGAAGAGAAGCAAATGATGAATTAAAAAAATTATTGAAGTCGAAGGAAATTAGCGAAGATGACGAAAAAAAATTTGAAAAAAAAATACAAATCATTACTGATGAACAAATAAAAAAAATCGATGAAAAAGTTATTTCTAAAGAAACAGAAATAATGAAAATATGAATTCAGTTAAGCATGTCGCCATTATTATGGATGGTAACGGCCGTTGGGGCATCAAGCATAAGAAATCAAGAAATTTAGGTCATAAAGAAGGGCTTAAAACTGTAGAAAAAATTATCAAATTTTCGATAAAGAATAGTATTAAATATTTAACATTATATGCATTCTCAACTGAGAATTGGAAAAGACCTAAATTGGAAATTAAATTTTTATTAAATTTATTAGAATTTTTTTTAAAAGACAAAATAGAAGATTTTTACAAAAGTGGAATAAAATTAAAAAT
>PVBE011932693.1_pt1 | contig 12472 bp, 11 predicted proteins | sample 1631181 | NCBI WGS metagenome assembly PVBE01 (sample SAMN08397723, study PRJNA350692) | Marine metagenome, whole genome shotgun sequencing project. | isolation source: water | place: Pacific Ocean | collected 2012-04 | reverse complement strand
TTCCTGGGGGCACATCCCCCAGACCCTCTGGCAGAGGGGGACACCTCCTCTGCACTCCCCCGGCAAGGGTTTTTAGATCATTATTAAAAATTTTGGGGTTGGTTACCGATGGGACCCGCCGGCACCGCCCGGTCCCCTACCGTGTCACGGCGCCATCATGCAAAAGCGAGGACCCGGGCCGGGTTCTCGACAATTATAGAGTTGATGTCCCCTTCCGAGAACCCGCGTTTCCGCATCCGGGGAACGATGTTGTGAAGGATGTGGCCGTATCCGTGGCCGCCGTAGGCCACCAACCGGTGCTTGGTGCAGATGTCCTGGGCCATGACCACCTTCTCGGCGTAGCCCTCGGCCACCAGACGCTGGATGAAGTCCATCCGTTGGGCGTCGTTGAGCATGTCGAACTCGGCCAGCGGATAGTAGGACGACTCGTGGCCGAAGAGGTCGTACTCCAGGTAGCACCCGCTGCCGGCCAGCTCTTTTAAGACTTCAAAGTCCGACACGGTCCGGTCCAGGTGTCCCATGATCGTGCGGCTGAGGTCCGCTCCCGCCTCGGCCAGCACATCCACGATCTCCTGGGGCGCCCTCTCGTTGCGTCCGGGATGGATCAGGACGGACGCCCCCGTCTCCCTCTGTGCGGTCGCCGCGGCCCGCAGCACCTTGCGCTCATTATCCGTCAGCGGCCAGGAACAGCCGATCTCGCCGATTATCCCCGCCTTGACTCCGGTATCACCCACGCCGGTCCTGATCTCCTCGACGATCTGGGCCGCGATATCGGACTCGGCTCTCTCGTCCATGTCCTCCGGGTGGCGGGAACCGACGTAGTAACCGGCCCCCATGATGACGTGGAGGCCGGTGGCCCTGGCGATCCGGGTCAGCGCCAGCGGGTCCCTGCCGATGCCGATGGTGGTCGCGTCCACGATGGTACCGCCGCCGACACGCTTGTACAGCATCGCCTCGGCTATTGCCTCCTCCTCGTCGATCAGCAGGAGGTTGTCGAGGTTGCTGAACCAGTTGTACCTCACCCAGCCCAAGTTCTCCAAGGTGATGGCCTCATGGGCGCGAAACTGGTCGGAGGCCTCCGTCGGAGGGAGCAGCATGAACGCGAAGTCGATGAGCAGGTGCTCGTGAGTCATGGTCGGCCCCAGACTCTCGGGCGGCACAGGGCCCAAAACGGTCTGTGCCAGGCCTTTAAGCTCGCTGATGGACACTAAGCGCCTCCTGTGATTCGAATCACACCGAGGCTAGCACCGGGCATGGGCACAGTCAAGAGGAGGGCCGGGCGAAGCCCCGTTGGTACGGAGAGGTGAGGATAATTGCGAACGCAGCACGGGGTGGGTGGGCGGGAGGGTAAGAAAGCGTCAACAATAGACGCTTTCAACCGTCTTTGGTAACTCCTAGCAGGGTGCTGATCCACCAGAGGTGGACGACCATCCCCCTGTCCCCCTTCCTGGCCAGGAAGGGGGAAGAATTTATAGCTGAGGGACACCCCTTCGGCTGCGCTCAGGGACAGGCCCTCAGACTCCCGGCAAAGGGGCTTCGCCCCTCTGCACACCCCATTTTTCAGCACCCTGCTAGTTTTTAGTTTGATAAATACCGGTACGATTACCTGTCAAATAGCAAGACTTGTTCCTGGTCTGCTCGAGAGGGGGTTCCACGGGGGCGCAACCTCCCTCTGGTGATCCTCCTGGGGAAACAGGGGGTGAGGGATTTGATAGGGGTTTAGAGCCCCTAAGCCAGTTTCCGCATGCTGGGGGACGCGGCCGCAAAGACCAGTGTGAAGGCCACCAGGAGCACTCCGCTGATCAACAGCGCATCCGGAGTGCCGATGCCTTCGGCCACGGCGCCCAGCGGCACCGCGCTAAGTGGCATGACCCCGAAGGTCGTCATGCCGATGCTCATGATCCTGCCGCGCATCTCCGGGGCCGAGTGGAGCTGCATCAGCGTCATGGTGAGAGACATGAAGATCGAGCTGACAAGACCCATCAGCATCAATATCGGAATGGCCGCCGCGTAGGACGTCGTCTGCGAGAAGATTGACAGCGCGACGCCCCAGGCCAGGGCCGACACCAGCAGGAAAAGACCTTTGTGGCGCAGGCGTCCCAGCGCGGCCAGCGACAGGGTGCCGACCAGGGCCCCGACTCCCATCATCATCACCAGGAAACCCAGCCCGTCGGAATCCACGTCCAGGGCCTCCCTCCCCCAGGCCGGCAGCAGCACGAAGTAGGAGTAGCCGAACAGGCCCGGTATGAACAACATGATAATCAGGCTTAGCAGGGCTGAGTTCTTGCCGGCGTAGGCGAAACCCTCGCGGATGTCGCCTGTTATGCCCTTTCCGGACTTTGCCACCGGCTTGCTTCCTGCGCCGACCATGGTCATCGAGAGCATTGAGACACAGTAGATTCCAGATATCAGGAAGAACACGCCGGCGGTGTCCATGAACACGATCAGCATTCCGGCCAGCGCCGGGCCGGCGATACGGGTCAGATTCATGCTGGAGCTGTTGAGCGCGATGGCGTTCATCAGTTTGCCCTCGGGCACGATCTCCGAGATCATCGCCTGCCGGCTGGGCATGTTAGAAGCCATCATGGACCCGCTGACTAGGCCAATTACCAGGACGTGCCAGAAGTCCACCACGTTGGTCAGGTCCAGCGTCGCCAACAGAAGGGCCATCAGGGCGTTTCCACCCTCGCTCAGCAGCACCATCCGTTTTCTCGAGATCCGGTCGGCCAGCGCACCGCCAATCAGGGAAACGACGGTCATCGGCGCGGCAAAGGACATGATGACCAGGGCCAGTGCCAGCGGAGAGTCGTCGGCCAGCCGGAGGACCAGCCACCCCCTGGTGATCATAAGCATGTTGAACCCCATGAACGAGCCGAACATGCCCAGCCAAACCCATCGAAAGTCTCGGAAATAGAAAGACTCGAAAATGGAGGCCTGGCTCAGAGATTCGAGGGTTGTGCGTTTCGCCGTCCGCTTTTTCCCGCCGGTTTCGACGGGCGGTGCTGTCTGTAAGCTCATAATTGGGGGCCATGCCGTGGTCGCCTGTGGATACCACTGTGCGGTGGCCGGGCAAGACTACACTCGCACCCAGAGAGGGTCAAGGCAAAATGGGGTTTCGATTCGGTACCTGACCGGGAGAGAATGTGGGATTTGAGACGTCGCTTTCCGTGACGGATAGCGGCGCCGAGTAAATGCGTCGCCCGGAGCTATGGGGTATACTGCCGCCGGACGGCGGCCTAACGCGACTCTCATCCCAGCCCCACAGCATCCTTGTAGGCAGAACAAACTTGTCACAGCCATCGCCTTTGCCCACCGGCCAAAGACTCTGGAATCTCGATTTCCTACTGGTCCTCCTGACGGGCCACTTCCTCTTCGTCGGATACGTTTCTCTGTTCACGATAGTGCCGCCCTATGTCCTGGACCGGGGTGGCGAGGAGTGGCAGATCGGCGTGGTGGTAGGCTCCTTCGGCATAACCGGAGTCGTCGTGAGGCCCCTGGTGGGACGCTTGATCTACAGGGTCGGCACCAAACGCATGGCCGTCCTGGGCACCGCCATATTCGCCCTGGGCAGCGTTCTCTACATCCCGGCCCCCGACGTGTGGTGGCTGGTGCCGGCTCGAATGATCCAGGGCATCGGGCTGGGGATGGCGCCGGTCGCCGGCAGCACGATGGTCGCCAATCTGGCCCCCATCCGCAGACGGGCCGAGGCCATGTCCTACATGGGCAACGCCATTGCGATATCCAGCCTCTACGCCCCGGTGATGGGGTTCTGGCTGATGACGGAACACGGCTTCGCCGCGGGATTCCTGTACTCTGCGAGCAACGCGCTATTGGGCGCCATTTTGGCCCTGGGTATATCGTCTGCTCGGACCCGGGTGCCGGCGTCCACGACCTCGGGCTGGAGCGCCCCGCTGATCAGCCGCCAGGCCCTGTTTCCCGCGGCCGTGTTCCTGAGCTATACCATTACCACCGCGCCTATGAACACCTTTCTTCCTCTTCTTGCCGAGGACCGGGGCCTGGGCAATCCTGGCCTATTCTTTACCGTGTCATCGTTCACCACTATGTCAGCCATGCTGGTGGCCGGCCCTGTGGCTGACCGGGCCGGCAGGGCGACGGTAATCATACCCGGCCTGCTCTCGGCCGCCTCCGCCATGTTCCTGCTGACCGCCGCCTCAAACCGGTTCATGTTCCTGGGAGCGGGTTTCCTCAATGGAGCGGGCTTTGGCCTGATCCAGCCGGGGATCCAGTCATTTACCGTTGACCGGGTGGAGCCGCGGGAGCGCAGCTCGGCGATGGCCACGCTGCAACAGGCCTGGGACATCGGCGGCTCCGGGGGGGCGTTCCTGCTGGGCCCGATTGCCACAGCGTTGAGCGTCGCCGCCACATTCGGGATAGTCGGTGTGGGGGCTCTGGTGGGGACGGCCGGATTTGTCGTCGGAATCGCCAGGAACCGCAAGTCCACCTGACCCGGTCTTAGCCAGGAGACCGCCAGGGCTATGCGGCCTTCGGCCTCGCGACCCATGGCCTCTCCTTGACCAGCATCGTCGCGGCGACGGCCAGTACGGACAGTCCCAGCATCAGCGCGAACGCGCCGTCGTAGCTTCCCCGCCAGTCGAAGATGACCGCGCCGACGAAGGCGCCGATGCCTCCTCCCACGCCATGGACGCCTGAAATCAGTCCGCTGACAGTCCCCAGCCGGGTCGAACCGAAGATGGAGCCCGCGAAGTGCACTGAAAGCGGCGCGGTGATGAGGAAGGTGAACCCGTATAGCAGCGCGAATACAATGATCCCGGGAGTGTCCTGGTAGAAGAGGATGAGAGAGAGGACGGCGATCCGTACCAGAAAGCACAGCGCGGTGGGACGGGTCGCGCCGAACTTATCCGCCAGGAAACCCGACAGGAGCACCCCGATAAGTCCCATCAGACCCATCAGGGCCAGCATGTTCCCGGCCAGCAAAGAGCCCACGCCCTGGTCCGTGGCGAATGCAACCACGTGAGTCGCGACGAAGAAGTCCTGGAAGCCGCAGATCCCGTAGACCACCAGCAGCAGCAATAGCTGCCTGGACGCCAGTATCGAGGATAGCGGCATAGCCGGTATGTACGGGACCACCGACCCGCCCTGCAGTACCGGGCGGCCTGCACCTGTGTTCTGTTCCCGGCTCTGACCCGGCTCGATGTCCGGCTGGACGCCGTCGCTCGGAGGTCTGGACCTGACAAAGGCTAGGACCAGCGGCAGGGCTATCACGAAATTGGCGATTCCCAGGATGGCGAAGGCCGTGCGCCAGCTTATGCTCGTCAACACCGAGGCCAGCACGGTTATCAGCACCAGTTGTCCGGCGGCGTTGCCCGATATGGCCGCGCTGGTGGCGGTCCCGCGGTGTCTGGGGAACCACCGGCTTATCATCACGCCCACCGGCGATATTGAGCTGGTCGCGTTGCCGATGGCGAAGACAATCCCGTACAGCAGAAAGACCTGCCATGGGGCTGTTACCCGCCCCATGAGTCCGATCCCGACGGCCGCCGCGATGACTCCCACCGCCAGTACCCATCGCAGGCTGTACCGGTCCACCAGGCGGCCGACCACGGGCAGCGCCAGCGCCGAGACGATCATGAATGAGGTAACGGCCAGGGAGAGCGCGGAGCGGCTCCATTCCAGGTCTTCGGCCATGGGCTTGAGCACCAGACCGAAAGCGAAGCGAGAGCCGCCGCTGAAGAACAGGACGACAAAGCCGGTGGACAGGATTATCCAGCTATGGTCGACTCGGCGCAAGGCTCACTCCGCAGGAGATGGCTGCGCCAGAGTAGCACCCGGCCTCCCTCGCAGTCAACGCCGGTTTTTCTTGACACCGTCCCTGAGGGAGTTACAATCAGGCCGTGCCGAGGCCACGGCGAAATCGGATCATCTATCCGGCGTCGCGTCGGCGCCCAACTACCCAGGGAGGTCTGTATGAACGGAGAAGGGCTGCTAAAAAAGGTCAGGGCCGGCGGCATCGTTTACGGCACCATGCTGAGCCTGAGCAGGAACCCTCGTTGGGTGACACCCATGGCCGCTTTCGGACTCGACTACGTTATCATCGACACCGAGCACTCGCCCCGCGGCAGGGATGACGTCGCCGACTTCCTGGCCGCTTTCGGCTTCAGCGGTGTCGTCCCCATCGTGCGCATCCCCATCCCCGACTCCCACTACGTCACCATGGCGGTGGACGCGGGCTCCCACGGAGTCCTGGCGCCCTACTGCGAAACGGTGGGCGAGGTGAAAGAGGTGGTAGGCGCGGCCAAGTGACGCCCGCTGAAGGGCGCGCTGGTGCGGAAGGCGGTCGAGACCGGTGAGCTTCCCAGCGAGGCCTCCAGGGCCTACCTGGAAAACCGCAACCGCAACAACGTCTGCATCATCGGAATCGAGAGCGTGCCGGCCATCGAGAACCTGGAGAACATCCTCAAGGTTAACGGCGTGGACGCTGTGTTCGTCGGTCCCAACGACCTCAGCATATCGCTGGGCGTTCCCGACCAGTATGACCATCCGGATTACGAGGGCGCCCTGCGCCGGATACTTAGCGCCTGCAAGGCCCACGGTACCCCAGTCCTGATGCACCACCAGACGGTTGCCCTGACCCAGAAGTGGCTCAAAGAGGGGGCCAGGTTCGTGCTCTACAGCAGCGATGCCCGCACCATGCACAACGGCTTCCGCGAGGAGTTCGGCGCCATCCGAGCCGTGGGCGAGGGGCTGGGAGGCGAGGCCCAGGCGGTCGGCGAGTCCGAAGAGGTCATCCAGCCGAAGTGTGCATGCGGCTGACGATGTCAACAGAACCCCGGAGGTATGAATGAACTGGGATTTCGAACTGATAGACGGACCCTACGGCGGGACCACCGAGGGGCCCGCATGGGACGGCTCCGGCCTGCTGTTCACCAATATCCCGACCAGCCGGATACTGAGGTATGACCCCGCGACCGGGGCCTCCACGGTCTTCCGTACCGGGACCAACAACGCCAACGGCCTGATACTGGCAGCCGACGGCCGCCTTTACGCCTGCGAGGGCGGCGCCCGGCGCGTGGTCAGGTACGAGCCCGACGGTACCAGCACCGTGCTGGCTGACGGCTTCGAGGGCCGGCGGCTCAACGTCCCCAACGACCTGGCCATCGATCCCCAGGGGAGGGTCTGGTTCACCGATCCGTACTACGAGGGTGCCGGCGGCCCCTGGAGCGAGGACCGGGCCAACAAGGACCTGGACCACGACTCGGTGTACCGGTTGGACCCCCGAGCCGACGGCACCTGGGCCATCACCCGGGTCACCTTCGATACCACGCGCCCCAACGGCCTCCTCTTCTCGCTGGACCACCGGACCCTCTACATAGCCCAGAGCGGGCGCAACCCGGACGAGAAGCGTGAGCTGAGGGCCTACCCGGTAAACGACGACGGCAGCCTGGGCGACCACACGGTCCTCCACGCGTTCACGCCCCATCGCGGCATAGACGGCATGGTGCTGGACACCGAGGGCAACATCGTCGCCACCGCAGGCTACCGGCAGGGAGGCCCCGGACCCGGCATCTACGTGTCCTCGCCATCGGGCGAGGTGTTGGAGACACATCCCATGCCGGTGGACCGTCCCACCAACTGCAGCTTCGGCGGCCCCGACCTGACCACCCTCTACGTGACCACCGGCGAGGGGCACCTGTTCAGAGCGGAGACCGAGCGCCGTGGAAGGCTCTGGCTCCCGCCGTTGAATTAAGTATTCATAGGAGACCAGGGCCAGCCGGTTTACTGAAATCCCTTATCGGTTACTAATACTCGGATCCAAGGCAGAAGAAGAAGAAAGGTAGGAGTCAATTATGGCAGACGAGACTATCCGTATCGGGTTCGTGGGCGCGGGCGACAACACCAGGGCCAGGCACATCCCGGGCTTCCAGAAGATGCCCAACGTCGAGTTGGTCAGCGTGTGCAACCGCAGCAGGGAGTCCAGCCAGCGCGTGGCGGACGAGTTCGGCATTCCCGTGGTGTACGACAACTGGGTTGACCTGGTCCAGGCCGACGACACCGACGCCATCTGCATCGGCACATGGCCGTACACGCACCGCACCATGGTCCTGGCGGCGCTCGAGGCCAACAAGCACGTCCAGGTCGAGGCACGCCTCTCCATGAACGCCCCTGAAGCCTACGAGATGCTGGCCGCCTCTCAGGCGAAACCCCGTCTCGTCACCCAGGTCATCCCGGCCCCTCACACGCTCATGGTTGACAACATGATCCGGGACCTGATCTTCGATGGGTACATCGGTAAGCTCATGTCGATGGATATGTCCGTTCTGCATGGCGGGTTTGCTGATCCCAGCGCGCCGATTCAATGGCGCCAGAACCGTGACCTGAGCGGCAACAACACCATGCATATGGGAATCTGGTACGAGTGCGTGATGCGCTGGATCGGCCATGTCTCCAGCGTTATGGCCCAGTCGCGCGTCAACGTCCCCGTCCGTCCGAACGCCGATGGAACGCCGGCCTTCGTCACTATTCCTGACCACGTGGAGATACTCTGCGACACCCACTCGGGCGCGCTGTTACACATCAAGTTCGCCGACGTGTTCGGGCACGCTCCGCAGGACGCAGTGTGGTTCTACGGTACAGAAGGCACCATCCGTCTGGACGGTATTAATATGACCCTCTCAGGTGGTCGAAAAGGCGATGACAAGCTGTCGCCCATCGAGGTTCCCCCCGAGAAGGTTGGGGTAGAGCGGATGGAAGAGGAGTTCATCAATGCCATCCGGGGGCTGGAGCCCATAACCCACACCAGCTTCGAGTTTGCCGTCAAATACGTGGAGTTCACCGAGGCGGTTAGACGAAGCGCCCAGACCGGCCAGAAGGTTTACCTGCCCCTGTAGCGGCCCCCCGCTAAGGCGGCGGCCTTTTCTTCACTTGAACCAGAGAACCTATCGGTCTTGGCAAATAGATGATGAGGGGAACGTAGAACGCAAAGAATTGCAAAGTTGCATCATTTCTGTTGTACGGTGAGCGCTTGACAAAATATTAATGATGAGTGGATGGAGAGTAACGCAGCAAGAAGAATGGAATCTGCTTGACCGCCGAAACACCAGCTTAATGGGGATGCTTTGGGAGTGGGTTGTGGAACGCTGGCTTCGTCACCAGGGAATTCGAACAAGCCGAGCCTTTCCACCCTTTGCTGCCGATGTGGAGCGCGAGCTTGGCCAGCAACGTGTGCAGGTGTTGCGCGAGTGGTGGGATGGGGGTGCTAGTGGCCCTTGGGCTTGGGATTTAGTCGGCGTCAAACCTCGGCTAGAGTTCTCGCGAAGAGATGCCGAATTCTACCTTGTGGAGGTGAAGACAAGGCGGCAGGGTAAACGACCACGGGGGCTTAAAGGAAACTGGAGTCGGCGGTCTCGTAGGGCCATAACTCAGGCGGAGATGCGGAGCCTGGAAGGCCTAGGATTTAGACTGCTACTAGCAGACGTGGAGTTGCTAGAGGATTGGCGGTTTCGCGTCACGCTCAAGGAGCTCCAGGAGGAGACGAATGACGACATTGAAAATACACGCACGGTGCTCTAGCCCTCGGTATGCAAAAGGTGAGCACGAATTCGGAAGTTTCGTGAAGCTGCTGGAGTGGCTTGAGACGATACATCGTGCTAGGCTCTCCAAAGGCTCAGTCCTGGTAAGCCTTGCTGAGCACGGTAGCTACCGGGAAGCTGTATATGGCTTTGCGGTTGAACTTAGCTCCGAGCCCATTATGTGTTATGCAGCTAAGGAGCTGGCTAGGGAAGTTGGGGTAATTCGGAGTGGTCGTTGGGGTGCCGACAAATGGGTGAACGATGAGGTCGCTATCCGGGCTTTTGCCCAAGAACTCGATACCAGGCTCGGGCATTAGCCTGTTCACTGTAGGGATTAACGGAATGCTTTAGGTCTTCAGAAACCACCGGTCTGGGATTGAAGGTTCTTTGGTTTATTGTGAGCATGGAGTGGTTCAGGTTATCTGACTGGTCTTAGTTGCGTAAAACCGCGAACACAAAGGGTCGGCTCGAGCGGCTTCATACACGTAGAAAGAATTAACGAATTTTTTGCAGCTAGGTATTAGAGTGTCTATGAATTACTCAAAACTATTCTCCCGCAACCTGCCCGAGCCGGTGGAGATGCCGGCCGGGCTGACCGCTGAGGCCAAGTACGTTTTCTCGGTCACGTATGCGGACCCCGATGTCTTTTCGGCGGATAAGTTCGCCGACTCCGTGCGCGACTCCCTGCGAGACGAGTCCCGGGACCTGGCTATGTACCCTCCACCGCAGGGCCATCTGGGGATGCGAGAGCTGATCGCCCGGGACCTAGAGAAGAAACGGGGCGTCGAGACCGGCCCGGACTCCATTTTCCTCAGCGGCGGGGCCGGCGGCGCGATCCAGGTTATCCGGGACGCGTTCATCGATCCCGGCGACATAGTTCTGGTCGAGGAGTTTACCTATCTGGGCACGCTGAAGGCCCTTCTGGAGCGGCGGGCCCAGGTTGTACACATACCGACCGACCAGGAGGGGATGGACACCGACGCCCTCGAGAGCACGGTGCGAGACCTGATATCTCAAGGCAAACAGCCCAAGCTCATCTACACCATCTCCGTCTACCAGAACCCCATGGGCATGACGCTTAGCCTGGAGCGCAGGAAGCGGATGCTGGAGATATCCCAGGAGTTCGGCATACCCATCGTGGAGAACGAGTCCTACGCCGACTTCCGCATCGACGGCCCACCGTTGCCCCCGGCCATGGCCGGCATGGACGCCGGTGCGGGGGTCATGTATGTCTCGGCCTACACCAAGCTCCTGGGCTGCGGCCTCCGTCTGGGGTACGCCGTGGTCCCCGATCCCGTCAGGGACACCCTGGCCAAACTGAGGTTCGGCGGATCCCCGAGCCACCTGTCGGCAATGGCGGTCCACCGGTACCTGAGAGACCACGGCGACGAGCATATCCGGGCGGTGTCCGAGTCCCTGAGGCTGAAACGCGACGCCATGCTGTCCGCTCTCGGCGAAAATTTTCCGCCGGTATGCACGTGGGACCGGCCCGAGGGCGGGATGATGATATGGGTCCGTTTGCCCGAGGGAGCCGATACCTGGTCCGCACTGGACAAGGCCGTCGAGGCCGGTGTCAAGTACAACCCCGGCCCCATCTTCCGAGCCGCCCGCGACCGGAAGAACTACCTGCGGCTCACCTACAGCCACAACACACCCGAGGAGATCGGCGAGGGCATCTCCATCCTCGCCGACGTGTTCCAGCGGGAAGGCCTGTTCGACTCTAAGCAGTAAGTCCTAGGGAATTTAACAGATGTCACCACTTCGGCAGGCTCAGAGCATGCGGTGATCGGACGGCTCCATGCCCGCCGGCCTCCCACCGACCCCACCGTCGATAAAGGACAACGCCCGGCGTGACATACGTAGCCGACCTCCATATCCACTCGCCATACGCCCGCAGCACCAGCAAGGAGCTGACTTTCGATAACCTGGCCCGCTGGGCCCGGACCAAGGGCATAGACCTGCTGGCCAGCGCCGACTTCACCCATCCCGCCTGGTACGAGGAAACGCGTCGCCAGCTTCGCTACGCCGGCGACGGACTTTTTGAGTACGGCGGCGTCAAGTTCGTCCTGGGCACCGAGGTAAGCTGCTCTAGTCCCCTGGGCGGTAAGAGCCGGCGGGTGCACCTGCTGGTCTTCGCTCCCACTTTCGACGCCGTGGAACACATCAATGAGGCGATGGCCTCCAGGGGCAAGCTGGAGAGCGACGGCCGGCCCGCCCTCCACCTCTCGCCCCGCGACCTGGTGTGGACACTCCTGGATATCGACGAGCGGTGCCTGGTGATCCCGGCCCACGCCTGGACGCCCTGGTTCGGCGTCTTCGGCTCCAGGTCGGGGTTCGACTCGCTGGAGGAGTGTTTCGGGGACGCCGCCGGACACATCCACGCGGTCGAGACCGGCCTCTCCAGCGACCCCGCCATGAACTGGCGAGTCCCCGAGCTGGACGGCCGCTCCATCGTCTCCTTCTCCGACGCCCACTCGCTGCCCAAACTGGGGCGGGAGCTGACCGTGTTTAACGGCGAGCCGAGCTACGACGGCCTCGTGCGCTCCCTCAGGACACAGGACATCGCCTACACCGTGGAGTTCTTCCCCGAGGAGGGCAAGTACCACTACTCTGGGCACCGGAAGTGCGGCGTCAGCTATTCGCCGGAGCAGATAAGGGAGCAGGGCGACCGTTGTCCCGTCTGCGGGCGCGGCCTGACGCTGGGTGTAATGCAGCGTGTGGAGGAGCTGGCCGCCAGAGAGGTCGAAACACACGTCGATGGCCGGGGTTTCACCGTGGCCGACAACGGCAGGCCTCCGTTCAAGACACTGGTGGCCCTGGAGCCGATAATCGCCGAGAGCCTGGGTGTCGGCGTCGGGACAAAGAGAGTGCGGTCGGAGTACATGAGGCTGGTTGGCCGGTTCGGCGGCGAGCTTTCGGTGCTG
>PVBE011326858.1_pt1 | contig 12472 bp, 11 predicted proteins | sample 1631181 | NCBI WGS metagenome assembly PVBE01 (sample SAMN08397723, study PRJNA350692) | Marine metagenome, whole genome shotgun sequencing project. | isolation source: water | place: Pacific Ocean | collected 2012-04 | reverse complement strand
CCTCGCCGGGCTCATTCTGTTGCTGCTCAAGGTGGTATTAACGCGGCTCGCGCAGTAGACGTTGATGACGCTGGCATTAACAGTCTTTTTGTTGATACCGTCCGTGGCGGTGACTTCCGTGCACGCGAGGTTGGTTGTCAGCGCCTGGCTGAGATCAGCAGCGCGATCATCGACCAGTGTGTTGATCAAGGGGTTCCCTTCGCTCGAGAGTATGGCGGCCAATTGACCACCCGTCGTTTTGGAGGTGCATTGGTGAGTCGCACGTTCTACGCGCGCGGTCAGACTGGTCAACAGTTGCTTTATGGTGCCTTTCAGGCGCTGAGGAGCGAGAGCCTGAGTAATAATGGCCCCTCTTTGTTGCCATTGCGGCAGGGAGACAGACGGGCTCGCTGCCAATGAAATCATCAAAAATAGTGAATGATTAAATCAAATCTAGCAAGTCTAAATCTGAAGACCAGCTGCAATTAGATGCTTTGACAGAACTAAATTACTACAAAGACAAAGCTCTAGAATGATTAACCAAAAGGAAGATATTTAGCGCACAGTCATTGGTTAGGCATTCGCTTCAATCCGCGAGTGAACGAACAGCGAGAGTATTACGATCTTAATTTTCTCCAAAGCTTATTGAATTCCTTTTCACGGTTAAATCCGCTTGTATATCTTTTAAAAATAGAAGATTGACGAGATTGAATGGAGGCAAGGGTATCAAAAGCTATTCCGTCTTTAGAAATTATTGAAGTGAGGAATTGTGACATCGAAGAAATATGTTCAAATATTCCATATTCTGAATGGCATGTCAAAGGATCATACATTGAAATCAAATCAGTCAGATGCATCATAAAGCTACATCGTCGATTCTGATCTGTATTTAGCATGATAATAGGCTTAGACGACCTTAATGCATTGAAAGCTGTATGACCACCTCCAAAAGGAAATGAATCCAAGTATAAGAGTGCTTGAGATATTTGTTGAATCATCTGGGGCATTGTAAGCCATCCAGAAAAGTTAATTGAAGGATTATCAAATGTATGCCATATAGCTTTTTTGCGACCAGAGTAACTCCAAGTAGCATTAGATTCGCGCAAGACTTGCTGTATCAATTGAGCAAAATAGGAATTGGAAACTTTTATTTCTCTCCCATGAGTGACAATCTTCAAAGGAAGATTAGAATTGTAGCAGGATTGCAAAAAATCAGAATAGCTTCTATCAGAGTTAGGAATCAATGCTAGGTTATTTAAATCTGCTGGTACTCCAAGCCAATGCTTACCATCCACATCTAAAGTGTCATTGAATGTCGAAGTTCTTAAGTAAGTTTGAATAAAAGGGCTATAGATGGAATGATACTTCATGCTCCAATACCCCTGAATAGGGGCTGCCTGCTTAAACATATACAATCCAATAGTTTGAACAGAAGCGACCCAATACAGAGCACAAGCTCGAGTAGAATATATTATGTTAAAGTAGGATCTAATCTTATCCTTGATTGATAGATGACCAAGTTTAAAGCATTTACAAGGCAAATCAATAGCCTGACTAGGCATTACATCTAAGAAGATCAACCGAATCAAATGAGATTTACCAATAAAGCTAAAGTTGTGGAGCAAAAGAGCAAGGTTCTGAAAATGCGCGAGTTGTGGTGGTCCTTTAAAAACAAATATCAGAGGGCTTTCAGTGGTTATATCTTTTTCGCGTGGGGGGCTAAACTTATAATCATGTGACATTGAGATAGCGTGCCTATTGATATCCCAAAAAGCTTCAGCGAACCATTCTGGAGTATCGTCTAGCTGCAGATGAGCACCAAACAAATAATGATCCCAAGAAGAGAATGCTTCTAAGTCACCGCTACTAGCAATGCGAGCAAGTATTAATGAAATAAGATTCTTATAAAAGATTCGATTAATAAATTTATGTCTTGCAAAGCCCAGTTGATTTATGAGCTTAGGAGCTTTGGTTAATTTTTCTACTAGTTCCTGATCATTAGACAAACAAGACAAAGAAAACGCTAATTCAATACAATTATTTTCTATAAGGAAATGGTCAAATGATATTGGTGTGCTTTTCAGCGCTGATAGCGCCTTATAAGATTTTAGACTGACTTGATCTAAGATTTTTTGGGAGCTTTCTGTCATATCACAAAAAATGGTTAAGAGCTTCCAGGCAAGGTCTTGTGGTTATCAAAGAGTTTATTATAGTTGGTTAAAGATGATTCATGAAAAGCTGTGAGAGTACTTTTTCTCTCTTCTGGTGGGGGTAGCACTGCTAGATTCTTATACAAACTATCCCAGTTGTCAAATTTTAGATTTATAAGAGAGGTTGAAATTTCAATCCTAGCAGACAGAGACTGTGGTGCCTATAGATGGGCAAAAAGCAAAGGGCTCAATGCTGAAAAGATAGATATGCAATCAAGTGTGAAAGAAATTACAGACAACATAAATAACTTTAATGCTGAAATAATAGTAACTACAATATATAAAATCATTCAAGAGGAGGTTATTATAGGGTGCGCTGGAAAGATGATAAACTTGCATTACTCTCTACTCCCAGCCTTTGCTGGCACAATTGGAGATAAATCAATAAAGGATGCAGTTTCATACGGATGCATGTTGGCTGGCTCAACATGCCATATGGTGACGAGAGAGGTGGATGGTGGGCAACCAATATCTCAGGTTGCATATTGTACAGAGAATAAAGATATCGTAACTGTAAAACAAAAAGCTTTTGTGAGCGGTTGTCTAGCTTTATACTCAGGTCTGTATTCGATCAAGCGAATCAACTATAGATTAGAAGAAGAGTTAGATCAAGTCATCACAATTTCTGGAGGTGCAATGCTTTGCTCTCCAGGCTTACCATCAGAGCAGAGTTTAACCAGTGAAATATTCTGGAATAGCATTCAGAAGGATTAATATTCCAGCTCCAAAAGACTTGAGATCAATAAATCACTGAAAGAAAGTTCAACCCGAGAGAGCATTGCATAGGTATCATTGCAGGTCAAAAATATATTTTAAATATCAAGATGTTGCTCTCTCCATATTAGTTGCTGAACATCATGGGAGTGGTTAATTAGAATTGAAAGGAGAAGAGAACTGTTAAAGGTGCTAAAATTGTTAAAATTGCCGAATCAAAATGGAATCTCTATATATATTGTATGATGGAAAATGTGCAATGTGTAATGGACTGATAAGAATACTAGATCGCCACAGCAATAATAGTAGAGTAAAATTTCACGTTACGCGGAACTCAAGAGTGGTAAAGGAATATTCGAAGACAAGTCTGGCACTGGAAGAAATAGAGGAGCTAAGGGCTGGTACGATTTTAGCAATATCTTCATCAGGTGTAACATTTATAAAGTCCGACGCAATTGCAAGAATACTGTTCGCAACAGGCTCTAATAAAATGATACTCGTTAGCAAAATCATCAGATTAATGCCAAAGTTCTTGGCTGATTTAGTTTACGATATAATTGCCAAGGTGAGAAAAAGAATTCTTTTCGACACAAGATGCTATCTGGGAAAGATGAATAATATACATAACATTGAAAACGGGGATTGAGACATATCAATCAATACATTCATTAATCACCAAGATCAAAAACATGAGTTAAGGTGATATTATTGCAGCAAAATGCCAAAAACGAAGCAAAGGTTGTGTGGATTTCGCGACAACGCCAGGGCGTGGTCGATTGCTTTGAGAAGTGAGATATAATTTGAGTATGGAAAATTTAAATCTACTGGAAAAGAGGGACGCTAGCGAGTTTCCATTAATGGTTGTGGTATCAATTGTTTATCCATGCAATTTTGGATGTCCGAATTGTCCATATACTGATGAGAATAGTGATTTAAGAAAGTTTTATCGTGACAACAATGCGGACAAGATAAGTAGACTTTTATGGGACAAGATAGCAGACGAATGTGCTGAATATGGTAGCTATATCAGATGTACAGGTGGTGGAGAACCATTGCTGCATCCTGAGCTTCCGGAAATGATAGTCGATGCGAAAAAGAAAGGGGCGAAGGTATGGCTAAACACTAACGGTTCAATGTTTGGGCCCGATTCGAAAGGTAGGGCAAGATTAGAGAGCATCATAGAATCTGGTGTAGATATGATCGAATTCTCCATGGATGCTGCAGATGCACAAACTTATAGTCAATTACGTCCGCCAATTTCAGGCAAAGACAGAAGATCGGATGACGAGAGGTGGCTTGATCAGATATCTAATATTCAGACTGCATTAGACATGCGAAACCAAAAAATAGATAGTGCAACGAATATTGTAGTCTCAATGATAAGGCAAAAAGCTCTGGGTGATGTTAAAATTGCTGAGGATTTTTGGAGGAATCAAATCAAAGTTGACAATGTGATTACAAGGAAGTTTTTATCGTGGGATGACAATACCACAATAAATCTTGATAATTCAATTGACGATGAACTTTATGGCAATATATCAAAAGACAAAGTTAACCTCAATGAGATATCACCTTGTGTATGGCTATTTGAGAGGTTGAATATAGATACACTCGGCCAATTTGCACTTTGTGGGCAGGACATAAGCTTTACAACTGCAAGTGAATTCCCGACATTGTATGAAGCAACGATCAAAGATGTTTGGAATAGTGAGGTATTTGAAAAGTATAGATCTGCCCACATCAAGGGAATGGCAGGTGATCTCGCACCTTGCAAGAATTGTTCAGCCTGGAAGGCAGGAGTCAGAGACTGGAATTACGGTTGGCTGAATGTTATCGAAAATGCAACTCCACAATTAACCCTGACACCAACTTGCTGAATCGTAATGAATGTTCCAGTAATTTTATTTTCATTTTCTTCTCTAATCATTTCATGTCATCCTCTTTTATATATTGCGAGCAATCAACGATATCAAGCAAATCAGAGCAATTCTCTATACATTGAATCAGATTTTCTCTCTATTTTCTCGACGAATCGATATTCAATCTTCTCATCATTGATATTATATTTAATGATGATCTTTTCGGGGAATGTACTCCTAGGCATTCCATTATTAGTCATCTCCTGGACATGCTTCATAAGAGATAGATTTCGCTGTATATCTCGCGGACTTGGCGCACCGGGTTACTTCTGTTTCTTAAGTGTTTCCACTATCTTCTTCGCTAATACCAATATTTTCATAAACTCATTCCATCAGTCAATTTGGCCACTAAATCTACTCTCGGAATATATTTTTGCTGCCTTGATTTTAGAGTTTGGCTTTATATTCCTCTCGGCTGGATTGTTTAAGGTAACTGATCTCAGAAACAATAATCCTATGTCTTTTGCAATAGGTCTTCTTAACCCTATGTGGTCTAAACTTGCCTCTAAAGTAAGTTTGATTTATAAGTTAAAATCCTTCGTCAACTGGTTAGGTCCACTTCTTCAGATCGCAGCGGGAATCCTTATTATTTCCTTGTCATCAAACCTTCAAATCCTAGGGTTTATACTTGTAGCTCTTATGTTTCTATCAATAACTCCAATCACTAAGTTGTCATGGCTTTGTCCGTCAATAGCATCTCTTGCGTTCCTAAATATTTCACTTTTACCTATTTTAAGTGAATCAAACTCTTGGGTAGTATTGTCTGCGCTAGTTGTTAGATCATTGATTTTGTGCGATTTATTCTTAGAGTATTTTACTATAAATTCTGTAGGCTTAAAGCCGGCAAAATATATAACGACTATCTACAGAAAGATTTTAGGAGTAATAATTTGGAAAGTTTTCACTTTTGATATAGTAAAGTACGCAGCATTTACAAACAATAGTCTTCGTGCTTCTAATGCTAGGAATGATATTAGCAAATCAGCTATCTTGGTGGCTTCAGGGAATACGAATGTCTATGATTCAATTACTCTAGTAAGCTTACTGTCTTCAAAGGATTATTTAAATGGTTATCATTACAATTCAAGGCTTAAAGTTTACCTTGATAGCAACTCGAGTGAATGCATTTATTCATTGATAATCAAGAAAGATGCAATGCTATTAGAGCAAAAACAACTTGTCAATCCGTTTTTGTGTGGGGAAACTTCTATAACTTTATTAGATACTGAGCCCTTTTTAAAGCCAGAAGCCGATGAAATAAGAAATTTGTTTAATAATTACTCTAAAAAGTCTTATCATTAATATGTGTGGTATTTTTGGGATATTCGGATCCATTTTTTCACCTGAAACGAACCTAAAAGCATTCAAAGCTTTAGAGCATAGAGGGCCTGATGGCTTTCATAATATCACTGACGATAAGAGCTTCAGTTGCTCAGCTGTTCGTTTGGCTTTTCAAGATGTTGAACTTGGTAAGCAACCTTTTGCCTCTTATCCGGATGGTGATATTATTGTAAGCCTTAATGGTGAAATATATAATCATAATGAATTGAGAAATGAACTTAGCATTAAAGGCTATAAGTTTGAGACTCTCTGTGATACAGAGGTCTTAATAGCTCTATATCAGGAGTATGGTATAGACTTCCTAAAGATTGTCAAAGGAATGTATGCCATATCTATTTGGGACAAGAAAAGGAGCAGAGGTTATTTAGCCTCAGATTTCTTATCCCAAAAGCCAATATTCTATGCAGAAGGTAAATGCAATAATCTTATATATTCTTCCGAGCTAGGCTGTTTAATTAGCCTTATGAGAAGCGAAGAAGCTGGTGCATCCACTTTATCTATTAATAATCAGGCATTATTTGATATCCTGACAGTTAAGGCAATAGTCGGCGGTCAAACAATTTATAATGGCATTAATAAGCTTAGAGCATCAGAATATATCTGTTACGAGGCATGTGCTGATCAGATCAAATTAAAATCATACAAAAATACTGAAGAATGGAGCCTAAATATAAATGTAAAAGATGACAGTGTGGAGAAGACTATTAATCATCTACTAAGAAGTGCTGTCGAAAAACGCATTGATGCCAGCAAGCCTCAGGCTGTTTACCTTAGCGGTGGCCTGGATTCTTCACTAATCAGCTATATCATTAGAGACTTATATCCAGATGTTCTTATTCATTCATTTAATCTAACCTATCAAGGTGATTTTCGTAGTGAAGGCAAAGATTTAGATAGTAAGCTCGCCAAGGTGGCTTCACGAGAAATAAATTCAGAGCATCACGAAATTCAAATAGATCCAGCAAATTTAGGAGCAAACCTAGAAGAAATTATTCATTGTTTTGGCGAACCCTTTGCCGCAGTACCCTCGATGTGGTTTGTGGCTAGACAAATGAAGAAGTTTGCTAAGTACACGCTCTCAGGTGATGGTGCTGATGAATTATTCGGAAGTTACTATACTCACAGATATGCTTCAGGGAAAAAGCATCACATGATTGAGCAGAGCATAAATATATGTGCAGAGTATGCACAATCATTTATAGGCAAACAGCTCTCATCAAGAATTGGTATTAGTGTAGAAAGTATCGCAGCAAGAATCAAGTCAGGCATAATTGCACTAAATAAAAATTATCTTGAAATCGATTCACCAGTTAGGAATCAGCTCATGATTGAATCAAAATTGCTGTTTCCTTATGGAGTACTTACCTATGTTGACAGATTATCCATGGCTCACAGTCTCGAACCTCGATCTCCATTTCTAGATAAGGACCTGTGGAGTTATGTAATGAGGCTGCCTGATAAATTTAGAATTAACGGCAACACTACGAAGAAAATCCTCAAAACCATTGCTAAGTCGTACCTGCCTTTAGATATTGTAGACAGGAAGAAAGAGGGTTTTGTTTTCCCTCTATATCCTTATATTCTAAAAGATAAGGACCAGATTATCAGTGATATTCTGAATCTAGCCATTAAATACCCAAAAATTTTCAAGAGTTGGTTAAATATTGAATTACTTAATACGCTCTTCCTGAATATTTCGTCAGGCCAGGAATTAGCATTCAAGGAGGCCCAATTCATTCACGCACTAAATACCATAAGCATTTGGGATAGGATCACGCAATGAAAGTTGCTGTAATTCAACCTTCGTATATACCTTGGCTAGGCTATTTTTACATGCTCCAATGGTCCGATCTTTTTATTTTTTATGACGATGTACAGTTTGACAAGAATGGCTGGCGAAATAGAAATAGAGTTATAGTTAATGACAAGGTCAAGTGGCTGACATTATCACTCAACAAAAAAGCATTGCCGAAATCTCTTAAGGACAGAAGGTTAGATCAAGTAGAGATTGGCTCTCCATTAGAGTTCAAAAGGCATAAAGAGCTTCTTGCTCAATATTATCGTAAGTCTAGCTATATTGATACTCTGGACAAGTACTATGTGAATTCTCTTGATGAAGATTCAAACCTAGTCAATCCAGTAATAAAGCAAATTGAAATCATTTCCAATCATCTTGGATTAAAGACAAAATTTCACAGATCTAGCAAGCTAGACTACATATTGAGTGAAGATCAAATAGATCATCCCGACCATCCAAACGAATCACGTAATGCCAGACTTTTATCTCTCCTTAAACGTGTTGGAGCTACAGAATATATGTCTGGTTTATCTGCAAGATCTTATATAAATGAAACTCAGTTCACAACTAATCATATAACTCTAAGATGGAATCCATTCTCGCCCAATGACCCCAAAATGCAACTTTCCATCATTCATTATTTACTTGCGTTCGGCGAAAGCTCTGTGCTAAGGTACATAAAAATTTAAAATGATAGCGCTATGAATGTTCTAGTCACTGGTGGAGCAGGTTTTATAGGTTCCAACCTGGTAAGACAATTAGCATCCAGGAATGATGTTAAAAAGATAATAATTTTGGATCTACTCACCTATGCTGGCAATCTGCAAAATCTCCAAGCCATCGAGAATGATGAGAAATTGAAATTGGTAATAGGTGATGTCTCTAATGGGCAATTGATGAGCAATTTAACAGATTCTGTAAATATAGTTTTTCATTTGGCAGCCGAGACTCATGTTACTCGTTCTATATACGATAACTTTCAATTTTTTCATACCGACGTAATGGGAACTCAGTCTGTGGCCAATTGTGTTCTCAAGTCCAGTTTAAAGAGAAGCCAATCAATTCCTCTTATACATATCTCTACCTCTGAAGTATATGGAGATGCGGAAGCTCCTTACATGGATGAAGAACATCCTCTCAATCCTTGTAGCCCTTATGCAGCAGCCAAAGTTGGAGCAGACAGATTAATATACTCTTATGCAAAGACTTACGGGTTAAATTCTCTAATAATAAGGCCTTTTAATCAGTACGGTCCTTATCAGCATCCAGAGAAAGCTATACCTAGATTTATAACCAGTGCACTTTCAGAGGAGTCCATGTTGATCCACGGGGATGGTAATGCCTCAAGAGATTGGACACATGTTGAAGATACTGTTGAATTCCTTTCCTCTCTTATCAGTAAAGATATGAGCAAATTTGAAGGCGATGTATTTAACATCGGATCTGATACCTCTCAATCTATTAAATCAATTGCAGAAGAAATTCAATTATTGATTGATGGTTCAAGTTTTCAAATGATTGATGAGAGACCGGGGCAGGTTTTGAGGCACACTTGTAATTCGACTAAAGCGAGAAATGAACTGGGTTGGAACCCAACACGTAAATTAGAAAAATCACTATCATCTCTTGTCGATTGGTACAAAAACAATAGGCAGATCTGGGAGTCTCAAATTCTTGCCAAGGACGTTGAAATAGAGTTGGTCCCAGGAAAAATAATTCGCCATTAGGAATGAAAGTACCTTTTTACAAGCATCAACTGGGTACTCCCGAGATCACTGCCTTTACAGAAGCAGTTCAAGCAGAGATTATTACCACAGGTGATGAAGTACTTCAATTTGAACAAGATTTCTCTAAGTTTCTAGGGGTCAAACACTGTATTGCGCTGCAAAGTTGTACGGCTGCATTGCAGCTTTCACTAGAATCATTAAAATTCACTCCCGGTTCTGAGGTTATCACTACTCCCTTCACATTTGTAGCTACAGCATTAGCTATTATACAAGCTAGGCTAACTCCTGTATTCTGCGATGTCGATAAATCAACTGGAAATATTGATTTGGATAAGGTTGCAAGCTATATCAACCCAAATACGGTTGCAATTATGCCTGTGCATCTCTATGGACAAATGGTTGATATGGAGCGCTTGAATAGTATATGCAATAAATTTCAGATAGCCTGCATTGAAGATTCAGCTCACTGCATCGAAGGAAGTCGTAATGGTATTCGGCCAGGCAAACTATCTAATGCAGCATGTTTTTCCTTTTATGCGACCAAAAACATGACCTGTGGAGAAGGCGGTTGTGTAGTAACAGATTCAGATGATCTTTCTAAGATGGTCCGCTTAATGAGATCACATGGTGTTTCCAAAACCGCTTACGACAGGCATCGTGATGGTTATTCGCATTGGGATCTAGCAATGCTTGGCTGGAAATATAATTTGGATAATTTGCATGCTTCCATTCTACGACCACAAATAAAAAAAATAAATCAAAAACTGAAGCTGCGAGAAGCTGCTGTCCAATATTATGAGAAAAAGTTATCGACTCTATCAGAGTTAACTTCCTTTTCAGTGCAATCACATGTTGTGCATGCAAGACACTTGTTTCCTATTTTGGTGCAAAATTCATCAATTAGAGATTCTTTGCTTTCCCATCTAAAGAACGACGGAATTGGTGTAGTTGTCAACTACCGTAGCCTAGATAACTATAAGGCTCTGATGAAAGAGTGCAAATATGACCAATACTCGTTTGTCAATGCATCTAATTTGGGAGACAGGGTGATTTCATTGCCTTTATATCCACAAATCAGCAAAGATGAACTTGACCATGTGATAAATAGTATTCTCAATTTCTTTAATGCGCAATCAAAATAGTACATCGTCTGAGTCAATAAGCAATCATCGTGCCGGGCATATACATTAAAGACCAAGCTTAATTAATCCGTTTCATCCATTCGAATGATCATAACTAAACCAATGTATTAATTGACAATGCCGATATAAAATGGAATTAGTATTGGGTTAGGCTCCTTATTTAACTCAATGCTTTACAAATATGCTGAGGCAAAGTAGCACTTACAAAACAAGCTCTGTTCTCATCAGACTTCTTTGCGTCTCTTTAACTACAATCCATTGTTACTGCAACTATGCTTAACTTGAGCTTTTCATTTATCTGCTAAATACCTTCTTCTTTAAAGAGACCAGGCTTCTACTTTTCCAGTGTCTGAGTAAATAGTTTAGTTGGCGTCTCTAAATATGCACATATTTGGATAGCGTTAGCCATCTGGGTCTCATTACAAGCCAATCATGGAATTCAGCATGCGACTATATCTACCAAATACTTAGATTCAACTTGGGAAAACACCGCATATATCTAAATCAATTATTTCATCTTTAACTCAAGTCATGTCCATAGCTGCAGAGACCTAGATCTAATTTTTAAAGATAGAACTAAGAACGTCAAGCGAAATGCTTATTTCGATAGAATTGTGGGCTTCTAAATAATTAATTTTCTTCTTGCGACATTTGCCCCCGATCGGTTATGATTCATTTCAAACAATTAGATTTAATGCTCCGACTCAATCCTTCTTCTTTAAGCTATATACTAGGCAATCAATTAATAATGGAGAATGCTCATCTCCGACATATTTTCTCAAATCAACTTTTAATGCTCATAAGGAATCGCCTGCTTGACCAGACTCTCCATAGATCTAATTCAGGAAGTATTAGCCTTGGTAGTGCGCTAAGTCTTTTCCTAATCGCTAATAAGAGCTCTCCAAGCTTGATCGCAGAGGTTGGCACTTATATAGGGAATAGTGCGGCATCAATGGGACTAGGCGCTGCACTAAATGGAGAACCAATCCATTTGATTACCTGTGATCTTAATCAATGTATTCAGGAGCCACTTAAAAGTATCTCATTGCCAGAAGGAAGTAAAGTAAAGGTTATGAATAGCTCAAGCACGAAGATGTTTGAACACCTAGCATCACATAATCTTCAGATTGACATGCTACATCTAGATGGAAGGCTTTTGAAAGATGATATTATCCCCTTGAAAAAGTTAATAAAGTCAGAAACAATAATTGCCTTGGATGACTGTGAAGGTGATGAGAAAGGGCACATGAACCTTGATCTACTTCGTAGAAATGGATTAATACAAAACCACGCATATGTCCAACCATTTTCAAAAGAAATTTTCCAAACCTGGAATCTTGAAACATCTTCGCTAACAGGCTTTCTTATGCCAGTCCAATCAATCAGATTCACCAGACAATGAGCGAATCTACCACTTTCTCTAAAGGACAATTGGACTCTTTCAATCGAGAAGCAGCACGGGCATATCAAATAACCAAAGAGCGCACACACTTAAACATCTACTAGTTCACTTCTCAAGCAAATTTCCAAGCGGAGCAATTCAGAACTTCTTCTTAATCAATTTTAATTCATGGCTAATATCTTCATTTCAATCGAATTAACTCTCCTCCGAATCACTACCGCGCAGAGCCAGCAAAAGCTG
>PVBE011152943.1_pt1 | contig 12472 bp, 11 predicted proteins | sample 1631181 | NCBI WGS metagenome assembly PVBE01 (sample SAMN08397723, study PRJNA350692) | Marine metagenome, whole genome shotgun sequencing project. | isolation source: water | place: Pacific Ocean | collected 2012-04 | reverse complement strand
ATTGTCTATTTTCCAAGTGCTCATACCAATCCCTCTTTTTTAAAGAAATCAATTTTAGCCTTTCTGCGATAGGCTCCATACTTATCCTCTACACTGAATTTTGCAGGCTTTGGTGTTAAAGCCTTTCCCTCGCATAAACAAGATTCTTTCATAGTATATTTTCCGCATTTATCGCATTTTAATATGTTTCTCATGCTTCTACCCTCATAAATTCTCCTTCGCCTTCATTTTCTTTAATATAATCCAGAGTAACTTCTGTAGCTTCCTTAAGTATTTTTTCAGCCTCCTTGTAGTCTTTAGCACTAATTATGACATTATAGGATCCTGCGCCCAGGTACTTTATTGAAATTTTTTCTTTCCCAACCTCTCCTGCTCTTTTAAGCGCTTCCTTAACCACATCAACGCCGTTTGAAGCAAAACTGGCTAATTTTAATTTGCCCTCAATCTCGACACTTACTTCTTTAATCCTGGATTTGACAGCTTCCTCAAGTTTTTTTTCTGTTTTTGCGTCAATACCTGCATCTTTTATTGCATTGCTGTCTGCAACAACCTGTTGGAAAAATTCGTAAAGAGAAGAGTATTTCTGGGTTACATTATTATTTATTTCTTCAAATAATTTTCTTACATCTAAATTCAAATCCTTAGCAATAAATTCTAAAATTTTTTCTGCTTTTTGTTCCTGTTTTATTCCGTCTATTTTTTTTCTTTTTTGTGTTTCTGTCACTCTTCTCAAAGATAAATCTATATGACCTCTTTCTTGATTAACCCTCAAAATCTTACAAACTACTTTCTTTCCTTCTTTCACAAAATCTCTTATATTCCTTATCCTGCCAGGGCTTACCTCAGAAATATGTATCATGCCACTTTTGCCATACTCATCTAAATTAGCAAAAACAGAATGAAACTGCACTTTTGTAACAGTGCACATAACCAGCTCGTCTTCCTCAGGAAATCCTTTCTTTTGTAGCAGCATTTTTGTAATTTTATTCCAATACCTCTAAAATTCTGGCTTTAACCTTGCTTTTGCCTCCAGTAGGCTCAGCCAATATTTTGCCACATACTAAACAAATAACTTTTGAAGATGCCTTTCCAAACATTATTTGTTCGTTCTTGCATTTAGGGCACCTTATTTTTATAAATTTGCTTGTAGGTTCTCTGATATCAGCCATAAAAATCACCAAATATATCACTTACTTAAACTCGACTCTTTTTGCCCTGAAACCCTTGCTTTTCATATGTTGTTTCTTGCAATCTCTGCACTCATATCTTAAATCTGTTTTCTTACTGGATTTCTTGCCAGTCATTTTAAATTTTGTAATTGCAGGCTTGCTGTATCTGCCTCTATTCCCAATACCCCTTGCTTTTCCGCGTCTCTTTGCTCTAAGCTTACTGCCATAAGTCATGCTCCTTGGACCTTTCTTTTTATTTAACATCATTCTGTGCTGAGTATGCTTTTTGCAATAAGGGCAGAATCTATTAGTAGTCTTAGGCAATTTCATGCTTTTGGGTATTTAATGTTGATTTAAATATGTTTCTATAAAAACAATTAAATAAAAACAACGTAGTCGAGAAACATTATAGCAATAACTAGCAGATTATAAACCTTATTAAAATAAATTATTATAATTTACATCAAAAATTAGTAGTTTAAACAATCCCAACTATTATTTTCATAGTTAATTCTCTTTAATCTCCTCAACCCTTTCTTTATTTATAAGAAGCTCAGCAATTTCTGTTGGAAGGTTTGCAATATCTTCTTCTGCAAAAGGTCCATACTCTTCCAGCTCTTTTCCAACAAATTTAGGTACAGAACAAAGAAATCTTACCAGTTTAGTATCCTTCATTTCTTTTTTTTCATTATTGTCTTTTTCAATATTGCTTTTTTCATTTATTTCTTTTTTCTCAATCATTATCCCTGAAACAGGTTTTCCACTAATAACATTATCAATAATTTGTTTTCTAAAAGCATCAAGAACTTTTACAGTTTCATCAAAAAACCTTTTTTCATTCTCAAGCAATGCTGATGTGTCTATCACATTGGATTTTGTCCTGCTTTTTGTCAATGCAATATTCAATATCTTCTTTTCCCTTCTTTCATATATTTCCTTTATTATCTTCCTTGCATTCTCAATTTGCTTCTCAACCTTTTTCTTCTCATCATAAGAAAACAAAGTATCTTCTCTATCCAACATTTTCTTTTTCTCATTTAAATAATCAACAAAATCATCAAAAAAACTGGGCTCTAGCTTCTGTAAGTCTGTCATATCCTTCTCTTTCTTTAACAGCTCAAAAAGAGTTTCATATGTAATATTGATTTCTTTAGCTTCCATACTACCCCCAAACATCAAACTGGATATATTTATGAGGATATGTTTATATAATTTCCTTTTTTTCTATGCATTATGGCAGAGCTAAAATTCAAGGATCTATCATTTGAGGAAAAGGACCAAAAAGTAATAGTAAACTTCCTCAAAATTTTCTATTGTGATATAGATAAATCTAAATTAAAAAATATTGGAAATTTCAAGATAAGCAGCAATAAAATAGAGTTCTTTGATATTAATGATAAAAGAGCCCAAAGAAAGTTTAATACGCTATTATTAAAGGGATTTACTCAGCTTAAAAATAGATTAGGCAACAAACCAGCTATTTATGTCCACAAAAACTCTGGAATTCCTTTAATTGGAACAGCCTATTTTGGCTTGATTGACCGTGGCACAAATCTTATTGAAATAAGGCCAATAAACGGCTGCAATTTAAGCTGTATTTTTTGTTCTGTAGATGAGGGCCTTTCATCCAGAAAAAAAGCAGGTTTTGTTGTTGAAAAAGACTACCTAGTTGAGGAATTTAAAAAAATTGTTGATTTTAAGCAGGAAGATTATATAGACGCACATATCAATGCCCAGGGAGAGCCTTTATTATATGCAGACATGGTTGATTTAGTGACAGATATCGCAAAAATTCCCCAAGTAAAGTCTATTTCTATTGATACTAATGGAATTTTACTAGATAAGCAGCTAATAGATGAGCTGGCAGATGCTGGTTTAACAAGAATTAATCTCTCGCTCCATGCATTAGATGAAAAAACAGCTACTACGATGGCTGGAACTGATTACAATCTGAAAAAGATAATAAAAATAGCCGCTTATATCCCTAAAAAGATGGATTTAATCATAACTCCGGTCTGGCTTCCGGGCTATAATGACGATGAGCTTGTTAAGTTGGCAAAATTCGCTAATAAGATAGGCGCAGGCAAGAACTGCCCGGCAATAGGTATTCAGAATTTCTTATCTTACCGTTTTGGAAGAAATCCTATTAAAGAAGTGGGAATGGATGTTTTTTACAAAAAGTTGCAGGATTTGGAAAAAAAGCATGGGATAGAACTAATTAATAAAGAATATATGTTCAAAATCAAGAAATCTAAAGAATATCCAAAACCCTTCAAAAAAGGGGATATTGTAAAAGCAGATCTTGTCTGTCCAGGAAGACTAAGCAATGAGATGCTTGCTGTTGCTGCTAACAGATTAATTTCTGTCCCAAATTGCTATAAAAACCAAGGCTCTGTAAAATTAAAGATAAAAAGAGTTAAGCATAATATATTTCTTGGTGAATTATTAAATTAAGTAAGGGATATAGGTAATTCTAGAAGTATAATAATAAAGATAATAAAAAGAAAAAATTAAGGAAGTTTTTTACTTCCCTTAGTCAGCTACTGGTGCTTCTGCTTCTGGTTCAGGTTCAGGTTCAGGTTCAGCAACAGGTTCAGCAACAGGTTCAGCAACAGTTAAAGTTGCACCAACTTTGGTAACTTCCATCTTTTCTCCTTTTAGATCATAGTCTCCATAGTTAGAAACTACTGCTGCTGCATTTCTTGTATCTGCTGCAGAATAACCGGCTACTAGCATTGCAACATTTCCGTTTACATCAAACACCTGTACCAATCCTACACCAGGCTCAAAGCCTGCTGTACAGTCTGCTCCTATTTTCATTACTGTTGCTGCTGCTGCATTAGCACAAGGTCCTCCAACCAAAATTGAGTTAACAGCATTGATGTTTGCAACCTCTGAAGCAAGCTTAGTTGCTCCAACATCAATTCTTTGCACTGTAACAGCATCAGTTGTAGATGCTACTGCTGTGCTAAAGGTTGCTCCTTTGGCTGTTATGTAAACCAAAGCTTCTCTTTGTGTAGTTGGATGCTCTATCGTCAGTGTTCCTGGCTCACTTGATGGACTCTCTCTTGTTATGAAAGTTCCATAAGTGGTATATGAATACTGTACATCTGTTTCTGAATCAGGTGTTTTCTCACTAAGATATGTCCCACCAGCGCCACTTCCAAAACCTTGTAGCACAGATATTGCTACTTTGGTATTTGTGTCAGAACTTATATTAACTCCGTAATCCGTTGCTTGCAGACTTTCCACGTTATCTTGTGTACTAGTCCCATCTCTACTATTGTCTGGTGTTTTAAACGTCAAGAGAATGCCGTTTGATGTTGCGGATGTACCGTTCTGTATCCCAATCTCCATTCCACTCCAGGTGGTTATGTTTATTTGGTTAGTACCATTAACGGCGGCTGCAACACTTCTTGATTTAACATTTTCAATTGCACCATCTGCATCCTGGTCAATCAAGATAGAAAAGTCATTGCTCTTAATTGAAGTTGCATTGAATACATTGTAGTCTGCACCACCAATTTTTAAGGTAGCTAGTTTTGCACCAACCCCTCCTGTTCCACCATCAAGTGAAGATGCTGCCGAATATGACTGCTCTATTGTCTCTCCATTTCCTAAATTCTTAAATTTCAACACAGGATTGTCTGCGCTTGACTTATCAGCACCCTTATACTGCAATGCATAGGTTTTTCTTTCTCCCCTATCACTTCCTGACGTAGTATCAGTTAAAAGGACATAATCATTCTTTGTTATTGTCATGTTTTCTTGATTGACTAGTGCCTTGTCCTTTTCTCCAAAATGCACTATTCCACTCGAAATGGCTTCTGCTATTGGAAGACTTACTTCTTCTCCATCTCCATCCTTAAACTTCAATTTGTATTTCTTGTTACCGCTTGTAGTTAATTGAATTGTTTCAACTTCTTCTTCCTTTAAGCCTTTATACTCAATATCCCAGTTATTGGTAAATATTACTTCTGGCTCTGCTAATTCAGGATTTTCGCTTAATTTACCGCCAACAGGCACAAAAAAGTCATCATCTGCTGTCATGTTTACATGTATTCTGTTTATCTTAAATGTGGCGTTGTCATCAGTTCCTTCAATAATAACAGATGCGTCATCAATAGTGTTGTCATCAACCTTAAGGTTGTTGCTTGAAACAACATCAGTTATAGAAGTGTCCTTTAGCTCTACTTTTTGAGCTCCCAGGAAAAATGATGCTTTATGCACACCACCAGCATATGCCTGGTACAATATATCTGATACACCTAATGTTGTTCCATCATCAAGTTTGTCTGTCTCTCCATCAAGCAGATCTCTTGTTCCCTCTCCATTAATTGTAAATTTAGCGCTGTTTGAATCTACATAATCCAGTGAAACCTCATAGGGAGTTCCGTCAATATCATACGTTTTTGTGTCGCCTTCCGTCAATGTGTCTTTTACTGCTCCTCCCATTAAAATTAACTTTATGTTGTTACCAACAGCACCAGTTCTTTTTGCCTGGACAATTGTATAATCTTTCCCAAACATCGTAAGCTCAGTATCTTCAAAGTCTGTTAGGAAAAGTCCTGTTGTTGTTGCTGCGCCTGTACTATCATCAACATCTGATTCAAGGGCAGTTGTAAACTCTAACAAATACCTTCCTATTTCATCTCCTGTTTCAAAGTACAGGAAATCTGCTGTAACATCATTATCATCTTCTGTATAGATTACATAACCTGAAGTAACACCTGTAGCAGGCCCTAGCAAATATAGGTACTGGTTATATGGTGCATCTCCCTTTCCATTTGAAACTGTTCCAGATGCCAAAGCATCTAATTCACTATCATCAATATAGGTGGTTATGTTCCTTAATGTCTCTCTATTAGTGCCTGAGGCAAGATTCTCACTCATTTCCAAAATTTTTGTTGATGTTCCAACTTTCCAAGCATCTCCTTCTGCACTAACGCCTCCAGATGATGTAACACTAACTGGCTTTGTTGCTGCAAATTGTAGACTTACAGCTATATCTGAAACTCCTATAACATCTTCTGCTGCAGCACTATCTCCTACAACTAGAACTCCAGTAAATTTACCATCTTTTATAAATTGGCTTGGATAGTCTGCTAATTCAGCAGCCATTCCTCCGAAAATAGTAGCCCCAACCATAGATGCTCCAATACCTAGAGCAGAAATCCTTTTTATTGTTTTTTTAAATTCCATCTTAACTAACACCTCCTCGTGTTATTTTTTATCTTTATTTTTTTATATATAGAGGAAACTCTTATAGCTAAGTTTCCTAGCAACATGAATGCGACCAATCATATTTAAATGTTACGGTTACGTCACCTCTTGGAATATATATATTTCATTATATAAGTTTATAGCACTTCAATGCTCAAACTTTAATGATTATAACTCGTATTTGTCAATTGCCATTTATAAATTTTTGCTTCTAAGTATAGTCTATATCATATATTTATACACCACACCCATAATATATTTATACAATACCTCTTATTATGTATTATTAAATGCAAACCAAGAACAGAATAACATTTGCTTTCGTTGCTTTTCTTATTATTTTCAGCATAATGCAGTTCACTGTCCCCGATATAATAGGCTTTGACGGCTATTACCATATAAAAATTGCAGATATAATAAAACAGCATGGCTTTATTAAAGAATTTCCCTGGGCTGTATATACAATCTTTTCCAATAATTATGCAGATATCCAGATACTTTTCAGAATTTTGCTTATTCCTTTCACTTTTTTTGATCTAAATTTTGGGGCAAAAATTGCTTCAATTTTATTTTCAACAATAGCATTCGCTGTCTTCTACTGGTTTTTAACTCAAAATAAAATAAAATATGCATTTTTCTGGACCTTGCTTTATTTATTTACCTCTGCAAGCTTAATGAGCCGCTTTCTACTGCCAAGGCAAATGCCTCTGGTCATTGCACTGTTGATTTTGACAATTTATTTTTTGCAAAGAAAAAAATATTTGCTTTTGGCTTTAACGTCTTTGATTTTCGTCTTGCTACACAGCAGTTTTGTGTTTCAATTAATTTTAATTTCATTATATTTCATTTTAGAAAAAATATTCTTAAAAAAACTTGATCATAAAATTTTATTGTATCCCTTTATTGGAGTAATTTTGGGGTTAGTAATCAATCCATATTTTCCCAGCAACATATCAATGCTATATGCTCAAATATTTAAGGTAAATCTCCTGGCAAATTTATTCAATGTTGAATGGAAACCATGGGCTTTTTTTGAATTTATGAAAAATAATATTTTGGTTTTGCTTTATTTTCTTATTTCAATTTTTATTTTGATCAAGAATAAAAAAATTACTAAAATACAATCACTATACTTTTCATTAACAATATTTTTCCTTGCTTATACAATTTTATCAAGAAGGATGCAGGAATATTTAGTTCCTTTCTCAATCCTTGCATTTGCTTTTTTATTCAATGATTTTTCTTATAAATTTAATAAGGATAAGTTCTTTAAAAGTATCAAAATAATTGCCGTATTAGTATTGATTTTTATTGGAATTGGAAATTTTATTCTGTTAAGAGACAAAGTTATTGATAATGATTTTCTCTATAATTATGACAATTGTGCAGAGTGGATGAAAAACAATATTCCAAAAAATTCCTTAATTTTTACAAATGCTTATGCATTTCCTTATCTGTTTTTTAAGAATTCTGATTTAACTTATACTCATGGGATAGACCTCACTTATTCGTATTTATACAACCCCGAACAATTTGAAAGGTACATGAGCATATTGCAGGGAACTATAAAAGGGGACATAGATTACATAGTAAAAGATTATAGTCCGGATTATGTGTTCTCAGGAAAAGTAAAGCAGGATGTACAGTTATTTAATTACATTGTAGAGCATAAAGAAAATTACAAAGCAGTTTATGAGGATGGATGGTGCGCTGTGTTAGAAGTTAAGTAAAGAATCTCTTATTGTTTTAATCCAGAAAGTTTCTTTTTTATTTTCACGCTCTCCGGCTCTATATCCAAAGCCTCAAGCAACAACTCTTTAGCCTTCTCATCATTCTCTAAAAATTCATAGATTACAGCCAAATTATAATAATAATCAATTTGATAGGGGTTAATCTCAATTGATTGTTCCATATTCTCAATGGCTAAATCAAATTCTCCTATCTGTGCGTAAACAGTACCCAAATCATTGTAAGCCTTTGACAGCTTAGGCTCAATTTCAATGATCTTCTTAAGATAGAATATTGAAGCATTAAAATCGCCGATATAACTGTAGACCAACCCCAAATTATTATTGGCCAGATAAAAATCAGGATTCATCTCAAGGGATTTCTCATAATAAGGGATTGCAGCATCATATTTTTTTTGATATGCATTTATGGTCCCTAAATTCTCATACGCATGATAATTTCCGCTGCTTAATTCTATTGCCCTAGAAGCATATTTTGCAGCAATTTCATAATCCCCAAGACTTCTGTAGTGCAGAGCCAATGCCTGATGTGCTCTTGTTCCAAATGGATTTTCTTCAACAGTTGTGCTCAATAGGATAAAATTGTCCCTCCATTCAGCATTTCTTTGTATCGTCGAGACCGTATAAGCGCCCACAATTAATACAACCAAAATTATAATAATTGCTTTAGAATATCTTCTAATGAATTCTATATTGTTTATCCTAAAAATCAAAAATGTCAGGAACAAACAAAAACCATAAGATGATAAATACAAGTACCTATCAGCCATAATGGTATTCTGAGGCACTAAATTAGAGAAAGGCAGCAATGTGATAAAAAACCATCCAATAGAAAAAAACAATATTTTTGATTTATCATAAGATTTAATAAAAAAGAAGAAAATTAGTAATAAAGCAAGAAGGGAAATTATAAAACTCATACTCAGCAAGGTTGTTTCAAACCCCACAACCCTTTCTATAGTTAGGTTGAATGGAAAAAACGAAATAGCAACATACTCCACAAATATCTTAATTGTTGTCAAGAATGTTCCAAAGAAACTTTGCTGAAAATATGCTTCTGTCCTTCCAACTTGGCCTACAACCAAAAATCTTACAATCAAATAAAAAATTGTTATAATGATATAGGGAATATATTTTTTAAATAATAGTCTAATATTGTTTAAATTAATTTTATAGTTAAATGAGAAATCATACAAAAATAAAATCGAAATCAATGTTATGGCCTCTTCTGTCGAGAACAGTGCAAACAGATAAAATGCAATAGATAAAAAATAATAATTATTTTTTTCATTTTTTGAAAAAATAATATAAAAAAAGAATGACAATAATAAAAAAAGAATACCAAAAACATCAAATCCTGCAGTCATGTTTGTTATCCTTGCAGTATGCACTGGATGGGCTGCAAAAAATAATGCAGCAACAAAGGAAAATCCAGTTTTTTTTGTAATTTTTACTGTTATAAAAAATAATAAAAGGGTAACAAAAAAATGCAGAAGCAAGCTGTTAAGATGGTAGCCAAAAGGATTAAGATTCCATATCTGATAATTTAAAGTATAGAAAACGCTTCTCAAAGGCCTGTATAAGTTGCCAGTTGAGGGTTCTGTAAAAAAGCCTGGAACATTTTTTAATTCCTTGATATGGATATTGTCAACAATAAAATACTGATCGTCCCAAGCAAACTCATTCTGAAAACTATTGTTATAACTTATTAAGATAACTGCAAATAAAATTAATACAATTAATAAATTTTTATTTATCCTCATCTATAAACCCTTTATTGCATAGGTATTCAACAACTAATATTTAATTTATTGTACATCAATAAAAATTTCTAATAAAACAAAGCGATATGGATTAAATATGGATTAAATATGGACTATACTCAATATCATTAAAAACAAAAAATACTGCAAAAGATTTAAATATACTAAATTAAATTTTAAGTCTAGATGCTTAGGGTTTATAAATTTCAAAAAGGAGGTGTAAAAGCAGGCTCTTTGAATGACTTAAGTAGTTCCTCAATCTGCTGGGCTGACTGTACAAACCCAACAAAAAAAGAATTAAAATACCTTTCAGAAAAAGCAAAAATACCTTTAAATGATCTGAAAAATGTTTTGGATGGAAATGAAAGGCCCAAAGTTTCTGATCTGGAAAAATATTCTTTAATAATTGTAAGAACACCAATAATAGAACAAGATGAAATTCTTACAACACCTTTATCTATTTTTATTTCAAAAGATAAGAATAATATAGTTACAATTACACTAAAAAAAATAAATTCTGTTCAAAAAATAAAGCAACTAATTGATTCAAAAAAAATTGACATGCATGACAAAGGTATAAGTTTTTTCACTTACCGGCTTCTTGACGAGGTTTTAAACGCATATTATTCAATACTCGATATGTTAGAGGAAAAAATGGATAGCATAGAAGACCATGTTATTGAAAAGCCTGATAAGATCTCTGTTAGAAACATTTTTTCCGTAAAAAAGACCCTTATATATTTCCACAAGGCACTTGCAGCCAACAGAGAAGTAATATCTTCAATAGAAAAAGAATATGTCAGCAATATAGATAAAAATAACATCAAAAGGTTTAGGACTTTGTATAATGATGTAACCCAGTTGATTGACACAGAAGGAACTTACAGGGATATTTTGACTGGAATCTTGGATGTTTACCTAAGTTCTGTATCCAATAATTTAAACAAAGTTATGAAAACATTAACAATTGGTGCTTCTTTTATTTTAATACCGACATTAATTGCCAGCATATATGGAATGAATTTTGCCAATAATTCTTCGTGGAATATGCCAGAGCTTTACTGGCAGTATGGCTATTTCTTTGCCTTAGGATTTATGGTGCTTTCTGTAATTGCAACATATATATTTTTCAAGAAAAAGGGATGGTTGTAACTTACTCCAAAACCCTGTAGAATGCGTCGAATACAGGAGTATCACTTGTAATTTGATGGAAATGGTATCCTAATTTATTGCATGTCTCTTCTATTTTTGCAGCGTGCTTGTCGAGCATCTGCTGGTACTCTACCCTTAACCTGGGACTTATATAAGTCCTCAACATGCTTTTTGACTCGCTGTCTATCAGCTTAAAATCACCGCTGTACTTTAAGTCTTTTTCAATAGGATCCAAAATCTGCACGATTTTTATTTCGTGGTCTCCCAAGGTATACAAAGCTTCTATAACCTCCTCAACATCAATTAAAAAATCAGATATCAGCACAAGCAATGACTTGCTGCCTATTACTTTTTTATATTGCATCATTGCATCCGCTAACTTTGAATAACCTCCTGTTTTTGTATTATTAAGATGGAAAACCATAGAAGCTAAGTGCGCCATTCCACTTCTGGGCTGGAATACATCAAGGCTCTCTGCAAAAGTGGAAAACTGGAATTTTTCATTATTTCTCATAGCAAGATAACCAAAACCTACTCCAAGCATAGCAGCATAATCAAACTTGCTTATTGGCCTTCCAAAACCCATTGACGCGCTGGAATCCATTATAATATGCGCAGTTAAATTCCTCTCTTCCTCAAAAGTTTTTATGTACAAATCGTCAGTCCTTGCAAAAACCTTCCAGTCAATAAGCCTTATATCTTCTCCGGGAGAATAAATCCTATGATCTTTAAACGTCAGGCCACGTCCTGTTGCTATTGATTTTCTAGGCCCAATATAGTTAGATGTAACTCTCTTTTTAACAACAAGATGAAACCTATCTAACTGGTCAAGAAAATCAGTGTTGATCATTTTTTAATTAACTATTTGACTTTATCCAGTATATGCTTAATAGCATCATCTGTAGTCATTCCTTTTCTCTCTGCCTCAAAATTCAAAATTATCCTATGCCTTAGAATAGGATATGCCATCTCATTTATGTCCTCGGCGCTTACATGATTTCTTCCCTTAAGCAATGCGCGCGCTTTTGATGCCAGCAAGATCCCTATAGAAGCTCTTGGGGACGCACCGTAATGGACAACATCCTTGTTTGTTCTTGTTGCTGTTATTATTTTTATAGCCCTGTTCTTTATGTCGTTTGCAATAGGAACCTGCCTTGCTAACGTCTGCAGACTAAGCAAATGATTTTTGTTCAGCAAAGTCTTTAACCTATGTTCCCTTAAAACAGAAGAGTACCTGTTTGTAATTTCTACTTCTTCTTCAAAAGAAGGATATCCCACTTTTATCTTCAACAAAAACCTGTCAGCCTGTGCCTCTGGCAATGGATAAGTGCCTTCCTGCTCAATCGGGTTTTGAGTAGCCAAAACAAAGAAAGGCAAATCCAGCTTAAATGTGTTGTTGCCGACAGTAACCTGTTTT
>PVBE012677414.1_pt1 | contig 12473 bp, 14 predicted proteins | sample 1631181 | NCBI WGS metagenome assembly PVBE01 (sample SAMN08397723, study PRJNA350692) | Marine metagenome, whole genome shotgun sequencing project. | isolation source: water | place: Pacific Ocean | collected 2012-04 | reverse complement strand
TCTCGCTCGCCGTTCCTATCTTGAGTTCCTCACCGGTATTCGTGCTTTTGCTTTCGGCGTTGTTTTTGCGAAAAATCGAGCTGTTGAACCGGCGGGTGGTCATCGGCGTTCTCATCGCTGTGGCCGGGATGATTATAATCGGGATAGGCCGCCACAATTGACACCGCCGGGCGGGGTTGAGACCTTCATGATTTCAGGAATGGAGAATGAATATGGATTTTTCCCTCACCGACACCCAGCGCGCACTCCAGGAGCTTGCCCACGATTTCGCCGAGAAGGAAATTCGCCCGGTCGCCCGCGAACGCGAGCGGATCGATGATCCGGCCGAGCGCTTTCCCTGGGACATCCTGGAGAAGGGGAGCCGGATCGGCCTTCGGACGCTTTCACTGCCCGAGGGGAGGGGCGGCGGGGGCGCCAACATCCTCGACCTATGCATTGTCGGCGAGGAGATTGCCTGGGGCGACCTCGGGGTGGCCGTCACCTTCGATCAGACCTGGAAAATCATCCATTTTCTCGACCGCGTCTGGAACGAGGAGCAGCGACGCCGGTATCTCCCGGCTTTTTTGGAGGATCATCGCTTCCACCTTGCGGTGGGGATGACTGAACCCAACGTCGGGTCGGATAATTTCACTCCTCACGACAGCCCGGACCTCGGCGCTCGGACCCGGGCCGTCCGCAACGGCGGCAACTGGGTGATCAACGGGATGAAGCATTTTATCAGCAACGGGGGGATCGCCAAGCTCTATACGCTGGTGACGCGGTCGGACCCCTCGGTGGGCGTCTCGGAGGGGCTCACCTACTTCATGGTTTCACCCGGTCAGGAGGGATTTTCCATCGGGCGCGTGCACGAGAAGATGGGCCAGCGCCTTTCCCAGAATGCCGAACTCATCTTCGAGAACTGCCGGGTCCCCGACGCCGACCGAGTGTCCGAGGTGGGCGGCGGAGTGCGGGCCAGATCGGGCTCTTTCTCAAGAGGCTCTGTGATCGAGTCGGCGGCCACCGTGCTGGGGCCCGCGCGGGCTGCCTACGAGGATGCCCTCGATTACGCGCGAAACCGGGTCCAGGGCGGAAAACCAATCATCGAGCATCAGGGAGTGGGTTTCATGCTGGCCGATTGCTTCGCCGACTATCAGGCGGCTCGCCAGATTCTGCACTACGCCGCGTGGATGGCTATGCAGGATGAAGGGTATGACCCGAAGCTGGGGTATATGGCGAAGGCGTTCGCCTCCGAGGCGTGTTTTCGCATCGCCAAGCGCGCCCTTGAGGTGTGGGGCGGGATGGGTTACATGACCGAGGCCCCGATGGAGAAGTACCTGCGCGATGTGACGAGCTTCCTCCACTCGGCCGGAACGAACGAGGCGCAGCGCGTCCGGGCGATGCCATACCTTTAGTTCACCTGGTTCGCCCGATCGTTCGTCCGGTCGAAGCCGCGCTCGTTTTTCTGAGCCATCCAAACTTCACCGCCGTGCCGGTTTCTCTATCCCATGAGCTCCATGTAGATTTTCTTCATGTCCTTTTCGTCCGCCGGAAGCGGGTTCGTCTGGACGGTCGCGCTCTTGGCGGCGTCGATGGCCATGCGGTCCAGATATTCCTCTTTCACTCCGATGGCCGACAGCGAGGGAGGAATCCCGATGTCGTGGGCGATGGCCCGGACGCTCTCGATGGCGGCCTCCGCCGAGGCGGAGCCGCCCGAGCCGCCCGGTTCCGCGAGTAGGGGCGCCATCCGGGTGTAGGTCTCCCGCATCGCCGGCAGATTGAACGTCATGACCGCCGCCAGGAGGATACCGTTGGTGGTGCCGTGATGGCCGCCGAAGAAGTTGAAGACCGGATGCGTAAGGCCGTGGACAATCCCCAGGCCGGTGTTCGTGAACGAGGCGCCCGCCAGCGTCGCGGCGAGGGCAATCGGCCCGGCGGCGGCGAGGTCGGTCGGGTTGTCCACAAAGGCCCTGGCGTTCCGTCCGATGAGGGCGATGGCCTGCATGCTCAGGGCCTCGGTCCAGGGATTCGATTGGAGAGAGCCGATGGATTCGATGGCGTGGGTAAGAGCGTCCATCAAGGCCCCGGCCGCGAAGCGCCGCGGCAGCGTGGCGAGGAGGGAGGGGTCCACAACGGCGACATCGGCGTAAAGGGTGTCGCTGTGAATGCTGGCCTTCGACTGGCGTTCCACGTCGGTGACGATCGAGGCGCGGGTCACTTCGCTCCCGGTGCCCGCCGTGGTGGGGACGGTGATGAAAGGAGGAACGCGGTTGGCCGGTTTGTCGGCTCCGTAATAATCGCTGAGTTTCCCCCCGTTTGTCACTAGAATCCCCATGGCTTTGGCGGTGTCGATGGCGCTGCCCCCGCCCACGGCCACCATTCCGCCGCAATCGTTCAATTCGTAAAATTCCCTGGCGCGCAAAATGCTCTCGTCCGAAGGGTTGGTCTCGGCCTGCTCGAATAGATGATGGCCCGGTACGGTATTTTCTAGGCCCTCGACAATCGGCGTGAGGACACCGGCGTCGGAAAGACCGGGGTCCGTGAGCAGCATGGGGTGCTTCATTCCAAGGGCGGCTGCTTCCTCGCCGACGAAAGCGGCTTCTCCCGAGCCAAAACGCACTCTTGGACCCGAGGCGATTTGAAATGGCTTGATCATGGGATTCCTCCTGAACCCGGCGAACGAATGAGGCGGAGAATATTCTTCCCGCGAAGGTTTTGAATAAGAGTTCCTTTAAATCGGCCGGAGATTAGACACCATAGGCTTCTCGGAAGGTGATTTCAATTTTCCGTTGGCTCATCTATTTCGGACGGGTATTCCGGACAAAGGGCGAGGGCTTTTGATAGCGGACAAAAGCGGATTTGCAAAGGGGAGTTTCGTGTCCGCCGAAAAGCGGGGGATTTTCGCCACTTTCCTTCATTAACAAAGAATTCCGGGTTTGGGTTTGGCGCAGGCCTTCTTCGGCGTTTTTCCGTGTATTGCGAATTGTCGTTCAAGCGGCTATTGATATTTCTCGGGTCCATGCTTTGGACCCAAGGAATTTCCCGACATTAATCTCCTATTTGAGAGAAGGAGCGTTCCAATGGCATACCGAATCGAAACGACCGAAGTGCAAGGAAGCCAGATGGAAGTATTTTTATTCGAGCCCGAGGGGAACGGTCCGCATCCGGGGCTGGTGCTCTGTCAGCATATTCCCGGCCATCAGGGGATTGAGCAGGATCCCTTCACCCTGAAGAGAGCCGAGCGTTACGCCGATAACGGTTTCGCGGTTTCGATCCCTTTTCTGTATCACTGGTGGTTCAAGGATGATGAAATGCAGATCAAGCGCGATGAATTTCGGGACGATTGGACCGCCCCCGATCTGACCGAGGGCTTTGAAGTATTGGCCGCGCTCGACAATGTGGACAGCGAGCGAATCGGAATTGTCGGTCACTGCTGGGGAGGGCGAGTGAGCTGGCTGGGCGCTTGCACAAACTCCTGCTACAAGGCTTGTGCGGTATTCTATGGCGGCTGAGTCAAGGAGGTGCGTGGAAAAGGCAATCCGCCCGCCATCGAACTCGCGGAGAACATTCCGTGTTCGGTCATCGGATTTTTTGGAAACGACGATAGGAACCCCTCTCCGGCGGATGTGGATGACTACGAAACGGCCTTCCAAAAAGCCGGAATCGAGCACACCTTTCACCGCTACGACGGAGCGGGCCATGCCTTCCAGTGGGAGGACAACCCGGATCGATACGGCGCGTCGGCGAGTGACGACGCCTGGGATAAGGCGCTTGCGTTTTTCGGAGAAAAACTCAAATAGCCTGCGGCTCGAGGCCACCGGCCTCAAATCAAGGAGAAAATCATGGAAGGCGCTGAACTCATTGCCGAAGCCCTTGGAAGGGTGAACGCCATATTACACCGATCGCTAGAGGGAACTCCGGCCGATATGCTTTGCCGGATGCCCGCGCCTCACGCCAACTCCATGGCCTGGACCGCTTGGCATCTAACCCGGGTCCAGGACGACCATATTTCGGATTTGGCGGAGCTGCCCGAGTTGTGGACCAGCGCCGGCTGGCACACCCGCTTCGACATGGAACCCGACGACGCCGAAACCGGGCAGGGGCACACATTCGATGAGGTGGCTGCTTTCAAGGTGGAGTCGGCCGAGGTGTTGCTCGCTTATCAAGATGCCGTCTACGAGCGAAGCAAGGAGTATCTGGCCGGGTTGAAACTGGCCGACCTGGTTCGTGAGCTCGACGAGCCGCAGTACGACCCTCTGCCTACGGTGGGGGTGCGGCTGGTGAGCATCGTTTCGGACAATACTCAGCACGCCGGGCAGGTTGCCTATCTGCGCGGCTACTTCGAGGAAAAACGCTGGGGCCGGGCCTAGGCCTCACCGCCGCTTTGATGCCGCAGGGTGGATGTTCGCCGGATAAGTTCCGTCTGTGGATAGCGAATGAATAACGGGGATTTTTTTGTTCTGTATTCATTACTCCAAAGCCCCGAGCCGCTATGGTTCGGGGCTTTTTTCGGTCTGAGGCAGAGCGCCAATAAGAAAATGAAAAAAATTCAATATTGCCTGCCTCCGTGAATTTCCTGGTCGATTCATTGTTGTTAAGAGTAGGGTTGAATCTTCTGGAGGAATTAACATTTATCATTCCTTGAAATTATCTTTATGCGCCGGGTGTTTCCTGGATATACAAGTGCGCGTGAGCTATCGATTGAGCCGCTGGCCTGCATAATGGTCCGAAAGGAGACTCCCTTTGAAAGTCATGCCGAAACGGGCGCGTGATGAAAGCAAGACTCATCAGATTGTTTTTCAACCGCAACTGTCTATTTCAACGGAACGCCTCATTGGCAAGCTTCAGTCGAATTACTCTTTTTTCATAGATATGGCTCAAAGCGAAATAAGTGAAATTCTCTCTTCATGCAAACGAAAAACCTATCAACCCGGAGACAGGGTGTTTTCGGAGGGGGATGTCGGCGACTCTTTTTATCTTGTTGTTCAGGGGGAAATCCGGATACTGATCGAACCCAGGGAAATTCAGATTTCTCCGGGGGAAATTTTCGGAGAGATGGCTATCCTTGGCTTGAACACCCGGACGGCGACGGCCATGGCCAAGGAGAAAACTGTGGTTTTATCGATAACTAAGGAGGTTCTAGGCTCCCATTTTCCGAGTGTACGCAGCAAGGTCAGCATCAATATGGCCCGCCAGCTTACGGATAATCTCCGGCGCGCCGACGAAGCCATTCAGGACCTCACCAACCGGCTTCGCATTGCGGAGGATAAAGTTCGGGAGCTTGAGCCGGATTCCACAGATGGCGCCGACTCGTTAAGGCTGGGAAATTATTCATGGCCTGTCTAGGAAGCCGATTGAAGACAACCCCCCTCCGGCTCCGGGGCGCCTTCACTTATTCCGCTTGAGCCAACCTGGCCTTGAGCAGGTCGAAGTTCGAGACATCCATTTTGAGTTCCCCGCTGTCAATCTGGCGGGCGAGTTCGGCCACGGCATCGTTGAGCGGCGTTGGCACACCCAACTCCTTGCCCTTTCTCGACACGAGACCGTTGATGAACTCCATCTCGCTTTTTCTGCCCTTGATGTGGTCGTGAATGGGGGCAGTGGTGGATTTGCTGCCGACATGCCTCATCAGCGTCTTCATGGCCGTCACCACCACTTTGTCGCTCGAACCGGCGAACTCTTTTTCGTTCAGGCCGAAAATGGGTTCCATCCGGTATTCGAGGGCGGCGCCAACCGCCATCGATTCCTTGCCGAGACCCACCGAGATTTCGAACATTCCGGGCAGTTTCATCGCCTCCCAGTTCGTTAGGCCGAACGAACCGAACGGCCCCATCGTCATCGAGTTGGCGATGAGCTTGGTCCATTTCGCGCCGTAGATATTGTTGGTTATCTCGGTCACACCCACGTTGCTCAGGAGCGACCTGATCTCTTCGATGCGTGGGGTGAACGAGCCGTCGAGCTCGCCGACGGAGAACCAGGTGTCTTTCCGGGTGGTGTCCCGCTGGACCCGTCCGGGTGTGAATATTTCCCCAGAGAGCTCAACCACGCATCCGATGGTGCGCTCACGGCCGATGATGCTGGCGATCGCATCGTCGTTCATGCTGTTCTGCATGCCGACGACCACCCCGCCGCTCTTGAGGTAGGGCTTGATGAGCTCGGCCATCCATCGGGTGTCGTAGGACTTGACGATGATCAGGGCGATGTCGAACTCCATTTTGACCGAGGCCAGCTCGCACAGATGATGGGCCCGCACCGGAATTTTCAGGTCCCCGTCCGTCATCTCGATGTGCAGTCCTTGGGCCCTCATCATTTCAACGTGTTCCGGCCATTGGTCGAAGATCGTCACGTCGAATTCCGCTTTAGTGAGATCGGCGCCCACGCTGCTGCCGATGGCTCCGGAGCCCAGTATGGCTATTTTTTTGTCCATGTTTTTCGCCTTTGTGGTTTGCACCCGATCCGGCGCATCGAATTAAAAATACCGAAAATTCCGTTCAAAACCCATGAATGATGCCTTGAAATAATTGTGCCAGTTTCATAATGAGCGCGCGAAGGCCGCCGCTGCCGGGAAGGATCGCACCGGCGGTGCTGATGTGTCCGCCATCGATGAGCGCGTCCCTCCTCACAAGTCGCCCAGCACCGGTTCCGCGAGAATGTGTATCTCCCCCGCAGGGCGGAATAATGGTGCGGTGCGGTTTGCTTTCCCTGGTATGTTTTCCCCCAGTTTCAATATAGTGTGAGTCTGTCTTTTTCTTTGTTTGGAATCATCATAATATCGGGAAACGGAAAGTTATTTCGGACCGTATACAAACAAGAATTTATCGGGTGGAGTCATGGAGCTTAAAGGAAGGGTGGCATTGATCACCGGCGCGGCACAGGGCATCGGCGAGGGAATAGCGCGCCGGATTATTTACGAGGGAGGCCGGGTGGCCGGTGTGGATATTCAGGGAGAGGGGCTTTCCTCCTTGGAGCGCGAGTTCGGTGAATCGTTTCTGGGTATCAAGGCGGACTTGAGCCGTGAAGCGGAGGTCGAGCGCATTTTCGGCGAATCCGTTTCAAGGTTTGGGGGCATCGACATTCTGGTGAACTGCGCGGTGGTCCGCTCGAACATACCTCTCGAGGATATCGATGAGCCCACCATGGATCTGGCGCTTGCGGTGGGCGTGAAGGGGTGCGTTTTATGCGCCCAGCGGGCGGCGAGGGAGATGCGTAAGCGGGGGGGCGGCGCGATTGTGAATATGTCGAGCTTCTACGCCCGGACCCCGGTGAAAGAGCGAGTGATTTACGTTGCGGTGAAGGGGGCTGTCGAGGGGGTGACGCGGGCGCTCGCCGTGGAACTCGCTGAGTTCGGAATCCGGGTCAACGCGGTCGCGCCCGGACCGATTCTCACGGAGAGGCGAAAGTCCCAAGGGCATGGCCAGCCCGGAAACCTCGAGGAGCGCTACCGGAGGATGCCGATGGGGAGATTCGGCGAGGTCTCCGAAGTCATCGATTCCGTCATTTTTCTGATGACCTCTCAATCTTCCTACATGACCGGCCAGACCATCGTACTGGACGGCGGGATGACCATCGTTTGATGAATAAATTCCCGGTCTCTTAGCGGCGATCGGCCAGGCGAAACAGCTCTTTGGGCAACTGTCCGCGCGCTTCCTCGACTATGGGCGATACGGCGTTCTCGAAGCGGGAGCGTTCTTCTGCCGTAAGATCGACGAAGGCTATGCCCGCGCCCTCCAATTCCCCACGTTTTTTGATTTCCTCGGCCTGGGCTATTTCTCTTTGATATAATATGGCTTCCTTGATGCTTTCCCGGACCGCGGCCTGAATCTCCTCCGGCCAAGAGTCGAAGCTTTGCTTGTGCGCATAAATCGCCCGGGCCGCGTAAAAGTGCCCGGTCATCGTGATGTATTCATGAAATTTATGAATGCCGTAAGCCGAGGTATTCGCCAGAGGGTTTTCCTGGGCGTCGAGTTCCCCCGACGCCATCATGGCGATGCCCCGCTCTAGATTCATGGGGAAGGGAGCGGCTCCGAGCAACTCGAAAGTTTTTTTGTGGATTTCGTTAGGCATCAATCGAATGCGAAGCCCCGCGCAGTCTTCGGGAGTTCGGATCGGGCGCAGACGGTTTGATATATGCCGAAAGCCGTTGTCCCAATAACCGATAATGCGACATCCTTTCCGGGATTCGATTCGGTGCGTGAGATAAGCGCCGAGTTCCCCGTCCAGCGCCCGGTGGGCGTGTTCCACGCTATCGAAGAAAAACGGCAGGTCGATTATCCGAAGCTCGGGAATCAGGTCCGAGAGACCGTAGCCGGTTGAGGAGTAGCACATCGTGAGTTGGCCGCTTTCGACCATGTTGGTCAAATCCATCCCCTTGTAGCCGAAGTCGAATACGTTCCAGAACAAATCTACCCTGACGGAGGAGCCCAGCCGGGCGGTGAGTTTGTCCCGGAAGCGGGCGGCGGCTCGGCTGTGGGCGGTGTCCGGAGGGGAATATCCAGCGAAACGAATATGAATGGGGGTTCTCACGCCAATCTCCCGGTACGGAAAAATCAAATTTCACCATAAATAAATGAAGTTCCGTCCATTATCCTTGATTGTTGCCGGAGGAATCAATCGATTTCAGGTTTCCCGGCTGTCAGGTATTATCCGGGGGTCATCTTTTTATAACTTGTCTGGGGGGGGGGATGTTCGTGCCGGAAAAAGCCATGCCGCAAAAATTATGTGTAGTGGGTCTCGGTTTGATGGGTACGGTCCTGGCCGCGAAACTCGTCCGGGCCGGATATGAAGTCCGGGGTTACGATATCGACAAAGAGCGAATGTCGCTGCTCGAGGAGAATGGCGGAACGCCGGCCGAATCGCCCGCCGGGGCGGCGGCGGGGGCGGCATTTGTTGTCCTCTCCCTGATGAACAGCGATATCGTGCGGGAGGTTTGTTTCGGGGCCGAGGGGTTTATTGAGAGCGCGGAGGAGTCGCTCCTCGTTATCGATACCACGACTTCGCGGCCCGAAGACTCTATCGAGACAGCCGCCGGGCTTCGCAGGCGCGGCTTCTCCTTCCTTGACGTCAGCCTGAGCGGTAGCCGGGACGACATCGTGGCGCTGGCCGGCGGCGACGAATCCGACCTGGAGCGGGCGCGGCCCGTCATCGCCGCCTTCGCCCGGTCCTGCCATCATATGGGACCAAGCGGCGCGGGCGCCCGGACCAAGCTGATCGTCAACCTCATCTCGGGTTTGAACCGCCTGGTCATGGCCGAGGGGCTGGTTCTCGGCATGAAGTCGGGCATGGACATGGAAGCGCTCCTTGAGGTTCTCAAGGACACTGCGGCCTACAGCAAGGCCATGGTTCACCGGGGGGGGCGGATGGTGCGGGCGGATTACGACAACCCCAGCTCCCGAATTCGCCAGCACCATAAAGATGTCCGCCTCATCCTGGAGCAAGGGCGGCTATTCAATACCCCGATGTTTTTGAGCGGTGTTCACGATCAAATTCTACAGGCCGCCGAGCTGGGCGGGCTCGAGGACGCGGACAACGCGGCCTTAATCGAGGTGCTCCGCCGCCTGGCCGGGATTCCCTCTTTCTAGGGACAGGGCCGGCAAGAGGACGCACGTTCGTTTTTTTAAAAGAAAGGAATACGGAAGTGCAAAAGCGGATGCTTGGAAGTAGCGGATTGGAGGTCACGGCCGTCGGGTTCGGGGCGATGACGATAGGCGGTTGTTTCGGGCCTGTCGATGACAATGAAAGCCTGCGCGCGCTTCATGCCGCCATCGACGGCGGCATCAATTTCATCGACACATCGAACGCCTACGGCGAAGGGCGAAGCGAAACGATTATCGGGAAATTCTTGTCCGAGCGATCCGGCAGCGAAGATATTATTATCTGCACCAAGGGGGGGAACAGCTTCGAGACGTTTCCGGGTGGAGGCTGGGGGCGCGATTTCACCTCTGTTTTTATCGAAAAGTGTCTGGAGGAAAGCCTCCGGCGTCTGGGGCGGGAGGCGATAGATTTTTACCTGCTTCATAACCCCAAACTCGACGATATGAAGGCGGAGGACTGCTACGCTTTTCTCGAGAAATGAAAGGACAGTGGCAAGCTGAAGGCCTGGGGTGTTTCGGTGAACACGGCGGAGGAGTGCGATTACGCCATCGAGTCGAAAAAGCCCACGCTCCTTCAGATGGAGTACAATGTTCTCGAACAGGGAGCCGCTGAGTCATTCGCGAGAGCCAGGGAAAAAGAGGTCGGCGTCATTTGCCGGGTTCCCATCAAGCGTGGGTTTCTTTCCGGCCGATTCGATGAAACCGCCGAGTTTGGCGAAGACGATATGCGCCGCTGGATCCTGACGGCGGAGAACATCCGAAAATTCCAGGAAAAGCTGAATCGCCTTCGGGATGTAGCGGGCCAGCTGAACCTATCGCCCGCCGAGGTGGCCATTCGCTTCTGCGTATCGAATCCGAATATCAGCACCATCATCCCCGGAATCCGGACCAAGGAGCAGGCGAGGCAAAACGCCGCCAGCGGCGATTCGCTGTCGATCGAAGCGGTGAAGAGGCTTCTCGAATAGGTTCCGGAATATCCCCGCCGCCTAGGAGTTCTTTTCCCTGTCGAGGTAGGCCTTGTAGACGGATATGCCGTCTAGGTCTCCGTAGCCAGCGCGGATTCCTTCCCTGTAGAGCGGAATACAGGCCTTGCCGACCGGTGAAACGGCTCCCACCCGGCTCGCGAGTTTCACCCCGAGTTGGATATCCTTCATCTGTACGTCAAGAGTGCTCATGGGATTGCTGAATTTTTCGTGGACCATGTCGGGAGCCTGGGTTCGAAACTGGGCCCACCCGCCCACTCGGCTTCGCATGAGCGCGTCGAGCAAGAAATCTTTTTTGAAACCGCAACGCAAACCGACCCTCAGTATTTCGGAAATAACGCAGCGCCCCATGGTGGTGAGGTAGTTTACCGTGGCTTTTAGTTCGGCCCCTGCGCCGGAGGGTCCGCAGTAGATCTGGTCCGAGAGCATCTCCCCGAGAAGAGGCTCTACTTTTTGATAGGCTTTTTTGTCTCCTCCGACAAGAAACAGCCCTTCCCTCTCGGCCACGTAACCGCTGTTTCCGCTGACGCAACCGTCGAGGTAGGGCACCTTTTCCTTTTTGCACAACAGGGCGTGTTTTCTCGAGTCGTCCGAATCCGCCGTGGTGGTGTCGATAACCACTTCCGGAGAGCGGCCGGGTGCAAAGGCCAAGTAACCTTCTTTCCCTCGGGCGGTTAGTAGCGAGATTTTGGAGTTCGGCACCGAAATAAAGAGGATGTCCGATTCTTCGGCTACCAATCTGGGAGAGGAGAGGGGCGCCCCGCCGATTTTCTTGAACTTTCGCCGGGCTGCGGGAATGGGGTCGGTTCCGAAAACCGTATAGCCGTCCTGAATGAGATTTTTAGTAAAGGCTTGGCCCATGAGGCCCAGGCCGATGAAACCGATAGTTTTTCCTTTTAAGGCTTGACTCGTCATGTTTTCTCCCTGTTGAAACGAACTGTGACGTGGCTGAATGAAATACCGAAAAACAGGCAAGTGAAAATTTCCGTTTTTCTTGCAAGTGGGTGGGCCAAGGGATGAATTCAATAGTGAAGTGTGTTGGGTAAAGCCGAAGTTTATAGAATGTCCCCGTTGCTTAGAAGTTCAATGCTGTATTTGTGCTGACTTCCTTGATAGTAAATTTGGGAAAATTCTATCGGTTCACCGTCCGTTCCATACACGAATGTTTCAACGTATAAGACCGGATCCAAAAGTCCGATTTTCAAATGTTCCGCGACTTCGTTGTCGGCCGTCCGGGCTTCGAATGCCTGGTTGATTTTGCCGATATGAATACGGAGCCGTTTTTTTATGATATCGAACATGCTTTGGTTCAAGATATCGTTTCGCTCCACTTTGTTAGCCAGAATCGAGGGCAAGAAATTCATGGTGTAGCAATAGGGCGAATCTCCGCTCATCTTCAGCCGGCGGATTCGGGTAAGCCGGGAATTATCGGGAAGATCGAAAAATTCTTCCACATCGGGAGCGGCGGTCACTTCATCTATCGAAAGCAAACGCCGCTCCTCCCCGGCCGAAAAGTTTTGTTCGATGATTCCGGTCAGTTTGATTTTTTTGGGATTTCTAAGAGTTTTTTTTACGAAAGTGCCGTGCCCGCGCGCGCGCTCCAGCAATCCGTCCGCTTCGAGGATGGAGAGCGCCTGGCGCAGTGTCACCCGGCTGACGCCGAAGGATTTTGCCAGGTCCAGTTCCTTGGGGAGTTTTTCCCCGGGAGCCAGTTCGCCCTGCTCGATTTTCCTGCGCAGGACATTCATGATCTGATAGTAGTAGGGGATTGATTTATCTTTAAGAGTTCTCTCCGCCGATATTTCGTTCATATTGTCCCTTAATTTCCGTTGACGCCTCCTGAGTACTCATCGGTCTTGAAAGAAGATTCTTGTCTACCTCAGGCGGCCGATAAATTCGTTCCGAGAAAATTCAAGTATAATCC
>PVBE011100947.1_pt1 | contig 12473 bp, 11 predicted proteins | sample 1631181 | NCBI WGS metagenome assembly PVBE01 (sample SAMN08397723, study PRJNA350692) | Marine metagenome, whole genome shotgun sequencing project. | isolation source: water | place: Pacific Ocean | collected 2012-04 | reverse complement strand
TTTCAAATACATCACCGCCTCATAAGGCAAAGAACTGCAATGGCAATCAGGCGTTTCATACCGCCTATCCTACTCCCGCCTTTGCTTCCCACGAAATGACTTATTTGACCTAAATCAAGACTGTGAAATGGTACTTGCCAATGTGCCCGTATTACTAACAGACAGGAATAGCCAAGGGTTGCCGCTTTCTCAGCGTGGCCGTAATGTGACCGGCAGGAGTCCACTCCTGTCCATTTGAGTCACAATCCGTCACAACTGCGTGGGGTCGGGGTGGACAATCCTGACGCTATTTGGCCAACACCGTCTCTTCTAATTTGCCTGGGTCGGCTCAGGGCCAACCAAATCCAACGCTTTTGACGGTATAACTGACGGTATCTATTTCTGCTGTTGATATTGCCCTAACAATTACAATGGCTTACGTAATTGTTCGATTCCCGCCGCCTCCACCATTAGAGTGTACGTCGTCAGAATCTTTTGGACACGAAGTGGCCTGAATTAAAAGAGACTTTAGCTCATCAGGTTGTGTTGTAATGGATTACGGTAGTGCATTTGCTTTCTCAAAGCCATAGTCTGTATTTTGATTTTCTCTCGTCTGCTCCAGTTGTGTCGGCGCTATCTGACCGAAACCCACGTCGCTAAGTCACACGAGCTATTTGCCAAGTCTCTGCAAGTAGTCCGCTTTCCATCTATAATAGCCGAGCAGCAGTCGATCCAGTTCTGCCACCGGGTCGCTATGGTCGTCGACGCGCAGGTCGATCGTGGGACCCATTCGTTCTTGGCTATCGGCACCTGACACAACAAGCAATGCCGCCGAAGTGGCACCGCGCCGGTCACCCCCGGCGGCTGTGCCAGCCCGCAGCGCCGCCATCAGCCTGTCGGCCAGCCTCAATTCGGACCGCTCCTGAAACGATTCGATCATCACGGTTGGGACCGAGGGACTATGGAGCGTATTACCAGCGGCAATGCAGTCACGACCAATGGCATCGGCCCGCTCCGCATCGGTTTCGTTGCCGGTATGGACTGCCGACCGACCATACCAGTCCATCATAATGGCTTGTCGGTATTTGCTGTCAGCGTCTTCGGCGGTGAGAAGTGGCAGCGCGTGTTCTGGGGCAACTCCGAGCTTGAGGAGGGCAATCCCACGAGAAGCGTAGCTGGTGTCGGTACGACCTTGTGTCGCAACGGCACCGACACCATACAGCGCATGGGGTACGCGTTTGCCGACCGCGAACGCCGCAGTCGCCACGACAACACCCATCGCGTCCTCGCGCGCGGAGCGCCCGATCAGAGAATAGGTACCTTCCATCTAATGCTCTTTTTGAGTCGTTGTTCCCTCGCCGACGCAGATCGCCACCGTAGGTTATTCATGCGGATCTAAACGCCGTTGAACGGAGACGTTTCAGATTAACCTCCCCAAACGGTTCGGAATACGCGCATCAGATTACCCCCCCCCGCACCTTGGTGATGTCATCACCGGAGAACCCGTGCGCAACGACGCGACAGGTCAAATCAGGCATGTCGGTGATCTTCTCGACCGCATGGCGTTTGTCTGTCGGCGAGTTGCCGAGCTCGAACCATTGTCTGAAACGCTTCGGTTAGGCCAGACCAAGGAATGTAATTTATAGTGATGTTCGAAGCAGTAACCCCAGAAGCGTGCAAATTCTTAATATATTCATCAGTGAGCCCGGTGAACCAAGTCGAATTTAGTGCATTAATAACAATACTGTCAGTATGAAGTTGGCCGCCCCGTCTTAAATCCTCATTCGAGACGAGAGCCTCATTGGTCATTGTCATTTGTACTGCTCCGTTCCTTATTTAACGCCGTCTCAAGGCGGCCCGTTGTCGCACTGTAGAGAGCCGCCCGCCAGGCGACATAATTATCTGTAGGCTAACTCCCCGTGCTGGCGAGAGTCCGGAAGTCTGTTTCTCGTTGAGCTTCGGCATGTTCCAAGGCAGAGATTGAAGAAGTCAGCCAGGCGTCTTCTTGAACGGAGCGCGTTCGCAGATGCGCGATCATTGCCCTTACGGAGGCCGGCGATGTCCCGCCCCGGCTGCGTCTATCCGTGACGCTGCGAAGTGGGTCCAGCAATTGGGCAAGTTCGTCATCGCCGATACCCGGAGATTTGCGTCCAAGCAGACTCGATGCCTCATCAAGCGCAGCCGCTGAGATCGTTTCAGCGCCGGGGTTCCGATCGATTTCGATTCGCACCGCACGGGCAAGCACTTCGTGCGAGGCGCGGAAGGACCAACTCTTTTCCACCGCGAGCCAATCCGCGACGTCTGTTACCGTGCTAAATCCGTTACCAGCGCGCTGGGCCAAGCGATCGGTAAACACTTGGAGCGATCCCAGCACTTCGTGGAATAGCTCGCGCACCGATCGGCCGTCTTCGCTGGCCGCCGAGAATGGTGCCAGCATGTCAGAGGCGTCCCTTGCGTGCTCAAGGAATGTCCCTCTCGCAATCGCGAACAAGCCTGTCAGGGCGCCAACAATGGCGCCCGCCCGCGATCTGCAGTGTTCAAGTGCAATGGCGTTCTTTTTCTGTGGCATGATGCTGCTCACGCCGGCAGTGGCGTCGGCAACTTCTATTCCACCGACCAGGTTACTATTCCACATGATCAAATCGTTTGCGGCCCTCCCGACAGCGAGCGCCTGAAGCCCGACGGCAAACGCGGCATCGAAGAGGAAGTCCCTCGATGCAACCGCATCTAGCGCGTTCTCGACAAGCCCATCAAAGCCGAGCAGCGCGGTAGTCCTTTCACGGTCGATGTCAATTCGAGTGCCGGAAAAAGCGGCTGCCCCCATGGGGTTCAGATTCGTACGACGATACGCCTGTCTCAGGCGATCCAGATCGCGGTCAATCGATGCGGCCAACCCTAGGAGCCAAAAACCAAACGTTATCGGTTGGGCTGCCTGCCGATGCGTAAGGCCCGGCATGATTGTGTGGACGTGGAGCTCCGCCACATCCAGCAGCCTGTTCTGCAGGTCGAGCGTGCCTCGGAACGCTTCAATAAGCTGATCACGCGCGATCATCCGGATCGCTGCGGCGTTCATATCATTTCGACTGCGGCCAAGATGCAGCCGCCCACCAGCCGCATCCCCGGCCGTGTCGATGAGCAGCTTTTCCATGATGAAATAAAGGTCGCTACCATCTACTACTGCGGGAGCACCTTGTGGCATCCGTATCTCGTTCAATGCCTTGGCTACCAAATGTGCATTTTCGCGTGATATCAACCCGCGCTCATTCAGCATCAGGAGATGCGCCTTCTGAATAGCCATATAGTGAGGCCACATGGTTACCCACGCGCCCACCTCCCGGGAAAGTACGTGCCGCACGAGCGGTGCCGCAGGGCCTTGTGCCAAGCGCTCCATGGAGCGGCTGCCTTTAACCGAAGGAACCGTTTCCGTTTGATCTTGCTCAGGCATACCATTCACATCCGTAGTAGCCGGTAACGGCTGCCCTCAGCTCGTCTAGCGTTGATCGGTGTGGACCGCGGGATGGGTTCATGCTGTCGGTTGCTTGTTGCGCAATTTCCTCGCGATCGTGCAAAACATACGTCACCTGCGTAGTAACTGTCGAGGTGCACCGTGGAAGTGATGCCGCATTCCAGCTGCCGCGCGCAACTAAGCAAAGTATCCCAATAGGGATCGACCTTCGGGCTCGCCCGCATTTCCAACACCCGCAATTCCAATGGGTCGTCGGGCACGCCGAGCCGAAGTGTCGAAATGCCGTGGCCGTGCGAATGGGCATTGATAAGGCCCGGCATGACAAGGTGGGTTCCGTCGCCAACGATCTGCGCGGTCGGATAGCGCTCTTCTAGCGACCGGCTCGGCGCGATCCCTTGGACTAGCCCATTTTCGACCAGCACGGCAGAATCTTCATGCAAGCGGCTGCCTATGCCCCAGCCGCTTACTATCCACCTCCCCTTCACCGCGATTAGCTCCACCCCTGCTATCCTTCCTCTTGTCCGGTCGCTTCAACACCGAAGTAGCATGTGATGCAAGTGTCTCAATCAATGCTGGATATTATCTGCGCGAGACATTATAATTTCAATTGGCTGCTATCTATAGATGACATAATCTGGAAGGTATGTCGCGGCGCGGTCAGGTGAACGTGGCGATAGCCGAACTTCCCAACGTGACTGCCGGTCTTCTTGAGATGGGTTTTACCAAAGAGGATGTCGCCAAGTTCTTGGGTGGAAATTTCATATGGGTGTTCGAATCGGTTTGGGCACCAGTTTCAAGAGTGGCGTCGGAGCCTTCCGACTCTCTGAATTCTGCGCGCGCCTGTTCCTGAGCAAGGCAACCGGCCTCCCAGCTCGGGCATCGTCACCAACGTTGATGATACGGCGCGCAAGTTTCTACAATGCCTCATACCGTCGGATACCGCGACAGGGATCGTCGGCGGTCGCATCATGGTCGAAGAAGGCCATTACGTCTTGCACAGGCGCAACGAAATCACGCGGAGGACCGCCGAAAGCGTGATATGGTTTCAGCCTCCGGAGAGTACCGTGCTAGACGACCTGAAAGCGGCCGTCGCCGCCTACTACGGGCCAGATTGGCTCCATTGACCGTTTGCAGCGTGGTGCCTCCTCTGCTTTCGTACAATTGGCAAGAGCGGTTCCCGCAAGAGCCGGAGGGAATATTGTTCTGGGTATGAGCCGGTCGATCATCCGCGGCGGACGTTTGCTCGACGCAACCACTGGCGCCGCGACGATGGTAGATATTCTCGTTGAGGCAGACTCCATCCGCGAGGTCGGTCCGCCCGGGCTTGACAGGCCGCTGGACGCGATCGAAATCGACGCACGAAACCGTCTCTTGGTCCCGGGACTCGTAAACGCCCACACTCACAGTCCGCAGAACATCACGCGCAGCGTCGGCGAGCGTTTTACGCTCGAGATTGCATTGCTCTTCAATCCGGCTTGGCGAAGCCGGATGTCGCACGAGGACCGTTATGTGGCGGCCCTGCTCGGCGCAGCCGAGATGATCCGCAAAGGCTGCACAGCTTGTTACGACCTGTGCTTCGAGTTGCCGGCCCCGTCTGCGGAAGGCATGAGCGCCGTCGCCCAGGCCTATGTTGATGCCGGCATGCGCGCCGTAGTGGCCCCGATGATCTCCGATCGCACTTTGTTTGATGCGGTTCCGGGTCTCCGCGACGCGTTGCCGTACGACGTGCAGGCCTCCCAAGCTGATACTGCCGATCACGAGATGGACCTCTCCGGCCTCAGAGACGCGTTGGACAATTGGTCCTTTGATCACGACAAGGTACGTCCAGCCGTCGCCCCAACGATTCCGGCCCATTGCTCGGACCGCTTCATGACAGAAGCTGCAAGTCTCGCCAGGGATTACACCGTCGGCTTGCACACGCACCTGGCGGAATCCAAAGTCCAGGCACTCGCCGGGATAAGTAACTACGGGAGGACATTGACAGCGCATCTCGATGATCTCGGCGTCCTCGGCCCGAACCTGACGGCAGCGCACGGTGTTTGGCTTGACGAGGCGGATGTGCGGCGGCTGGCGGACAGTGGTGCCTCCGTGGCGCATTGTCCCGGCGCCAACATGCGTTACGGGGCCGGCCTTGCTGCTGTCCGCGCAATGATGGACGCCGGTTTGAACGTATGCCTCGGGACCGATTCGCGCGCCTGTTCGGACAACCTCAACATGTTTGAAGCGATGCGGCTGGCGTCCTTCGTTTCAAGAGTCCAGGGGCCGGATTACGCCTCCTGGCTCACGACCGGGGACGTTCTTCAGATGGCGACGGTAGGCGGCGCGCAGGCTATGGGCTTCAAAGGCAAGATCGGCACCATCGCAGCCGGTTACAAGGCCGACATCGTCTTCTTGGATGCCCATAATCCTAATTACGTTCCGCTTATCAATCCGGTTATCCAGCTAGTGAACGCGGAAGACGGCACCGGCATCGAGAGCGTCATGATCGGTGGCCGCATGGTCCTGCAGGGTGGACAACTGACCACCATCGACTTCCAGGCACTCATTCCGAAGGTAGAAAGGATCGTCGAACGCCTGCGCAATGCGAGCGGCGAAGCACTCGAACAAGCTCGGCGTCTTGAGCCGATGGTCGGCGGGTTCTGTTCATGCTTCGCGCGCAAACCGTATCACGTCGAGCGCTTTGTTGGCCGCCCGCTTCTTCGCTCCGAGGAGGTTTAGACTAGGCACCTCCCCCGAGCCTCATTACCGAGCAGTTCGATGAGAACGTCGGACCACGGTCGCCCCAGCGATTTGCGGTCAGCTACGAGCAATCGGCGGGCCATGCCGGGGAAAGCCGGGTAGGCCTCGCCAGTCAGACGTGCCACCTTGTCCAGGACGGCTGCCTCCGTCCATGGTCGATCCGGTCCACCCCGTGCGCTAAGGCATTCGCTGACGACCGTATTTCCGCCCGAGAGAAAGATCGAAACTCGCGCCGGCCTATCGTTCGGCGGCGGCATGGTAGGCTCGTATCGCCTCAGCCTCACCTTCTCTCTCATACTGCCAATGTTGACGTCTTCGAGCGTGGCGCCCCGGAATGCTTCAGGGCCTGCGTGTCCATGAGCGAGCGTGGTCGCGACAATATGCGGCAGCGAAAATCGGGCCGCCAGCGTCGTTTGCGGCTCGATGGCATCGAGGTTCAATGCGAGGTCGTGCGTCTCAACCACGATCTCGGCGATTTTGTCTGTCATGGCCCCCGCGGGAATGCGCTCGCGCACATCGAGAATCGCATCCACCGTCGCGTGCGTATAACTGCAACAAGCATGGACCTTGTGATAGCCGTCGCGAATTGCCCACGCCTCGCCGAGCCGCTGCGAGAGTTCGTCAAGAAAGGGTGTTGCTCCGAGGATCTCGGCAAAGACCTCATAGGGCGATCCCGGCAGGCCGGTGAGGCCGCACGCCGCCAATTCGTTTGCTCGGAAGCCGGCCATCGCGCCCATCCCAGCCCAAGCGTTCTGCACCAGCGCGCCATTGACGACGTGGGTGTACGGCCCTACCGTGGTGAACGTAGCGGCCGTCGTTAAAACGTTGAAGAAGTGCGCCGCGCTGGAACCGCGGAGCGCGGCCACGCTGGCCGCCGCTCCGATCGCCGCGAATGTGGAATGCGGGTGGACCGTCCGCGGACGGGCGGGAAGCTGAAACGTGCGTGCAAAACGCGCAGACACTTCGTAGCCGATCACGATCGCCCGCAGCAGGTCTTCAACGGCGAGGCCAGCGCTTTCCGCCTCGGCGATCGCGGCTGGCACCGAATAGAGTCCGCCGTGGCATCCGACCACGCGGTACCCCTCGTCGAGTTCACACCAATTGGCTGCCACTGCGTTGGCAAACGCCGCCCTTTCCCGGTCCACACGGCTCATTCCGCCATCCAGCAACGTCGCTTCGGCAAGCTTGGCACGGCGTCGCGAATACTCGTAGATCGATACCACTTCAGGCTCGTCGCGCGCGGCAATCATTGCAGTCACGTCGTCGACAAGCACCATGACAGCCCGTCGGCGGACGTCCTTAGGAATGCCGGCGGGCTTGAGCTCCGCCGCCCAATCAGCGATACACCGCAGTCCCTCCACACTCTCGGGCAATCCCTTCGCCATCGGCACGCTCTCCATGGAGGACCGGCTTTACTTTTTCGGGTCCCAACTTCGCTGTGATTGTGATCCAACCCTCAGCCTTCGCGATCGGGTGCGCACCATGAAGACGCATATTGAGCACAGGCTGATCCCGATAGCATCGGTTAACGGCTCGACATAAATCATCGGCAATGATCCAGCCAAAGAAATCAAACGCTCGTGGGGCTTCAGGGGGACCCAAAGCCAGCCGATGATCGCCACCGACAGTGCCATGATCCCGAGGGTCGCGGTCGCGATTGACCAGATGACCGACAAGGGGTTCCCGTAGGTGAGCAGTTCCTCGCCGAAGACGAACATGTAGGGAATGATGAAAACCGGGAGGCCAAGTCTGAAGGCGATGAGGCTTGTGCGCCAGGGGTCGCTTCCGGCCACGGCCGCCGCCGCGTAGGATGCGATTGCGACCGGTGGTGTGATTGACGACTTCGCGGCGCAATAGATGATAAAAAGGTGGGCAGCCACAACCGACACTCCCAGCTTGACGAGCCCCGGCGCCAGCAGTGCTGCCAGAATGATATAGGCCGCCGATGTCGGCAGCCCCATGCCCAGGATCACCGCAACGATCATCGTCAGGAACAGGGCGAGAAGCACCATTTCCCCCGAAACGTCGAGAATGATGTTGCTGATGCGAATGCCGAGGCCGGTCATCATAATGATACCGGCAAGAATGCCCCCGATTGCGCAAGCCACAGTGATCGACGCGATCAACTTGGGTGCCTCCACCATCGCTTCGCCGACGACACGAAAGATCTTCGTGCTGCGGTTTGCAGGATCTAGGGCAAAGGTTAGTGCGGCCAGCGACACCACTGCCCAGAATCCACTGGCGGTTGGCGTGTAGCCCTGAACTAAGTACCAGAGCAGAACGATCACCGGGATGACGAGGTAGCCTTGTCGGCGGATCGTTCCAAGAACCGAGGGCAGCGCCTCGTCCAGCGCCGGCCGCAGCCGGTTTCGCCGGGAATCCAGGTCGATCATCAAGTAGACGGCGATGAAATAGAGAACCGCCGGGATTGCGGCTATGCGAATGACCTCGATGTACGGCGTACCAGTGAACTCGACCATCAGGAAGGCCACCGCGCCCATAATCGGCGGCGTCAATTGGCCGCCGGTCGAGGCAACTGCCTCGACGCCGGCGGCAAACTCCGCCTTGTGCCCCGCCTTTTTCATGGCGGGAATGGTGAAGGCGCCGGTGGTCACTACATTTGCCGAAGTGCTTCCGGTGACCATGCCCATGAGGGTGCTCGAAACAACGGCCGTCTTGGCCGCGCCGCCCACCGTCCTGCCGGTGAGGCCGCGGGCGAGGTCGGTGAAGAAGTTGCCGGCACCCGACGAAAGCAGTAACGCGCCTAACAGCACAAACAGAAACACATAGTTAGCCGAGACGGCCAAGGGCACGTTCCAGATGCCGTCTGCGGTCAGGTATGCCTGTTCGAGGATCGACTGGACACTTCGCCCGCGGTGCCAGAACGGCTCGGGCAGGTGGTTACCCGCCCAGGCATAAAGCAGGAATGCGACCGCGATAGCCACCAGTGCCCAGCCGATCGTCCGCCGCGCCGCCTCCAGGATCGCGGCGATCAATCCAATTGCCAGGATGTACTGCACTAGTGTCAGCGGCTCTGCGTATGTCATGCGTTGCGACAGCGCGTCGGCGTTGACGACAAGATAGCCGCACGTCGTGATGGAGATCCCGATCAGCGCAACGTCGGAAATAATTTTGAGGATGTGTCGCCTGCGCAGATCGTCGACAAGATTGGAACCGAAAAGCACAACGAGGGCGAAAGACAGATGCGTCGGATAATGAATCTCGGCCATCGGCGCTCCGATGCCGGGGTAGCCGACGATCAGTTGATAGGCCGACATGAAGAAGGCAGCCGCAGCGACTAACAGAAAAATGGCACGCACGGAGCGTGCATCGGACATTGCAGCGGCGGCGCCACTGTCAGCCATAAGCTACCCTGCGGGGAGTGAATTGCCTTTCGGCATCGAAACGAGGCGGCTTCCATGCGCCGCCCCGTCCCTCGTTCTTTGATAACTTATTGTAACAGGCCGGCTTCCTGATAATACCGCAATGCGCCGGGATGGACCGGTAAGCCGGCGATGTCAGCAAGCTGTTTCTTGGTCAGTCCTGACATCGACTTGTGGATGGCCTTCACCTCATCCAGGTTCTCCGCCAGGATCCGCACGAACCAGTAGGCAGTGTCGTCCGGCATTTCATCATTGGCAAAAAGAACCAATGCCGATCCGAACGACGCCACGTCCTCGTTAACACCTTGATACGTTCCGGCCGGAATGGTAACGGCCACATAGCCGTCATTGGTTTCTTTCATCTTGCTGAGGGCTTCTTCCGATACCGGCAGGAGTTTGATCGGGACCGATGCCGCGGTTTCGGCCATGGCCGCATTTGGCACGGTTGTCACGCTGTGAAAGCCGACCGCTCGCCGGTCTTTCAGCGCAGCGGCGCCTTGGGCCGGGCCACCTCGGATTACGACATTTAGTTCATCGTGACCATTGACCCCGTAAATATGCAAAAGCTGCTCGAGGATCGTCGTCGCCGCGTTGCCCTGGGTCTGCGCGGCAAACGGCTTGCCCTTCAGGTCGGCGTAGGTGTCTACACCGGCATCCGCCCTGACGACAGTTTGCATGACATTGGTGTATAGCGTCGCCAAGCCACGCAGGTTTGTGTATTCCTGCTCGAACGGTTTCTTGCCCTGTGCCGCGTAATCCAGCGTGACGCTGTAGGTAAAGCCGATGTCGCCTTCGCCGCGGGAAATGTTGACGACGTTGGCGTTTCCGCCACCTTCTTCGACGTTGGTGCGGATATTGTATTTATCAAATATTCTCGTAAGGCCGGCACCCACCGGATACCATGAGCCACCGCTGCTGCCCGTCTTGAAGGTGATCGATTCGGGCTTCTCCTGTGCTTGAACGACCGGGCCAAGCGACACGATGGCGAGCGCCGAAAGCAAAATCACGCGTGAGCCGTTCTTCACCGTTTTCCAAAGCTCCTCAGCAGACTTGATATTGTGTCGCTGGAGCCAGGTCACGAGCATCTCTTCGGTTATGGGGGATTTTTCAGTCATGTCATAAGGTACCTTCATATTTCAGGGGTTAAATTTAAATTTCTCAATAGAGTATTTCGCCACCCTATCTATGATACTATACCAGAGATTTTGTGAGCTAATTGCGATCGTAGCAGGTCAATACCTAAAAGGCTCATGTCGTGGGGACGGTTCAATTCAGGCCCGCCTTGTAAAGCCGCGCCTGAGAGGTGCCGACGGGCTGCGCCGCCCCTGGAATCTTGGAGGCCGTCAGGAACGACGGCTTTTTTCAATGAAAGGAGCAATGATTATGGCAGACACGCAAGCGGCAAGCTCAGCGAATGATCGAGCCGATCGACTGCACGCGGATAGCATCGTCATCAACGCGCTAGATTCGACTTGGTTTAGGGACCTTACCGACGAGTACATCAAGAACCTGCACGCCTCGGGCGTCACTGCTTCAAATGTTACGATCAACTACGTCCCGTGGTCCGGGATGACCGAGGCATTCAAGACGTTGACCGACGCACGCAAACTGGCCGCGCGCAATGACTCGATCCTAACTATCGCCGAAAAGGTGGCTGACATCGAGGCTGCCCATGCCCAAAACAAGACCGCTCTGATCCTCGGCTTTCAGGCGCCAAAACCCATCGATGACGACCCCTCCCTGCTGGAAGGTTTCCATCGCATGGGCATCCGAATCTGTGGTCTCTCCTACCAGCGCCGCAATTACTTCGCCAACGGTTCTGGCGAGGATAAGGACAACGGCCTCGGGATGCTGGGCTTCGAACTCGTACGTACGATGAATGATCTGGGTGTCGTGATCGATCTCTCCCATGTCGGCGACACCTCGTCCCTGGACGCCATTGAAGCGTCTGAGCATCCCGTCATTATCTCGCACTCCAACGCACGAGCGCTGTGCAATCACTTCCGCAATGCGACCGACGAGATGATCCGCGCAATGGCCAAAAAAGGCGGTGTCATTGGTATCGGCGCTTTGTCAATGTACCTGCGCGAGGATGGCCCGAAGGTGGGGACCACATTCAAGGATGCGGTCAGGCACATGGCCTACGTCGCCGAGCTTGTTGGTATAGACCACGTCGGCATAGGCACCGACGCAGCACCTGAAAGCCGCAAGATGGGTGATCTGCAGGCGATGGACAGCCGCTATCCCGAGTTCAAATTCAGCACCGAGGGGCCGATTGAAAAGCGGTATGCTTTCCAAAAGATTACTGACATGCCCAAATTGACCGATCAACTCGTCGCCCACGGGTTCTCCGACGAGGACATCGCCAAAATCCTTGGTGGTAACATGATGCGCGTTTTCCGCAAGATTTGGGGCGGCTGATGCCTTGCGACAGCATTGTAAGAGAAAATCTGGCATTGTCAGAGGAACACTACCTGCTAAGCGGCAGTCAGCGATCATTGGGCGTCTGTCAATGAATAGGAAGGAGAACCGCTATGTTGGTTATCGACAATGTGCCGACGGGGTTGGCGATCGGCACAGGCGGCCGGGTTGGCAGGGTCATGTCGGGTAGGATTTTGGATGAGGGTTCGCGGAATTCTTTTTAACGGTCGAGTGGCAGGGAGCAGCCCCAAAGGCGTCGCAATTACAAGACATGGCTGGAAGCCTCAGGTCCGGCCTTACAAAGAACCCGCTTGCATTAGAGGCAAGTCACCCCGCCGGAGATACCCTCCTCCCTCGGTATCATATCCACGCGAGAAGGCCGAAAAACAGGGGGCGTATAGGTAACTTTGGGGTCTGGCAATGGTAAGGGGAGGGGTTGGAAGATACCCCGTATGCGCCCCCCAAAAATTCAGTTATTGCCGGCT
>PVBE010960662.1_pt1 | contig 12477 bp, 5 predicted proteins | sample 1631181 | NCBI WGS metagenome assembly PVBE01 (sample SAMN08397723, study PRJNA350692) | Marine metagenome, whole genome shotgun sequencing project. | isolation source: water | place: Pacific Ocean | collected 2012-04 | reverse complement strand
GGCGAGGTGCTCATCGGTGGCGGGTCGTTCCAGGCAAATGGAGGCTCCGTGCAATCGCGTTCGTACCCGAACGAAGCCGGCAACGGCCGCGCCGGCGCGGTCACCATCGCGATGGACGACTCGATTACTGGCGTGATGGACGCATTCGTCGATGCCGCCTCGTATGGCGACGGCGGGTTGTCGCCGGTCACGCTCAAGGCTCCGAGCGTGGTGCTGGATGGCCCGGACTACGGCCGCGCCAGCGGCGTGCGGATGATCGCGTATCAGGGGTCGACCTCGGCGATATCGATCGAGGGTAGCGAGATCGCGGCGCCTATGGGACTCCTGATCAATGAGGCCCGCGACGACTCCCAGCTTGCGATTGCCGACGGCTACGGCTCGATCTCCGTCAGCGGCGACACACTCAGCCTTGGCCTGTTCCACGAGGGGCAGGGCCAGAAAACCGCGGGCAACAGCCTGAGCTTTTACACCCACTCAAGGAACGCCGGGCAGACCGGCAACATCAGTGTTGTCGCGGCGAACGATCTTAAACTCGGCGGCATCTCGATCGTGCAGGAGGGGCTGCTTCTGGCCGGAAAAGGGTTTGTGGAATCCGGGCCGGTGGGCCGTGGCGGCGACATTCTGTTTCAGGGCCGGAACGTGACCGGGCAGGCGGTGCCGAATCCCGTGCTGTGGTTCGACGGCCACTACACCGGCAACCTCATGTTCGCGGCTGAGGATCAATTGACGCTTGGCTTGGGCCGCTACATTTACGTCAATTCCGATCCGTCCGAAATCCACTCGCTGACGTTCAAGGGTAAAAACATCCGCCTCGGCTACGAGGAACAGTTCAACGACAAGCGATGGGGCACGAGCTTCCTTTTGGTGCATGACGACATTGTCGACTACACCGCTCCGAACCTCGTCATGCGGGCGGACGAAACGATCACCTTCCTGCCTGGCTTTCACACAAACGATGACTTCGACACGGTCGGCCCGAACAAGGGCCTGCCGGGCGGCCACGGCGTCTCGGCGGTGGATATTCAGGCCAGGGACATCCTGTTCAACGCCTCCAAGCTGTCGCTGCACAGCAACTTTGAGCATCGCATCGTGGCTGCCGGCACGCTAAGCCTGACTAAGCATTCGCAGATCGAAATCAAGGACTCGGACACAGTCGATCAGCCCGCGGTGCGCGACATTACCATTCAGGCCGGCACGCTGGAAATGGACAACACGACCTACCTGCGTAGTGTGAGTAGTGGCACACGGTTCGCCGCTGCCGATTGGCGGATCGAGGCCGGCAAGCTGAAACTCGACGGGGCCCGGATTTACTCCGAGAGCTTGGCCAGCGGCCAGGCGGGTGACATCGACCTGGCCGCCGGAGAGTTGGCCTTGGTCAACGGGGCCAGGGTGCAGAGCATCATGCGCGACGCCGGCAACGCCGGTTCGGTTACTGCCGAGGCGGATTCCATTCGCTTGGCCAACGGCTCGGTCATCCAGAGCGGCGTGCCGTTGCCAAGCACCGGCTACAACCCGGACGAGCATCAGCCGGGCGCTTACGGCGATGCCGGGGATGTCTCTCTCAAGGCGTCGACCGTCCTGCTCGACAGCGCCAGCTCGGTCAGCAGTACGGCGCTCGACATCGGCCGCTCCGGCAATATCACGCTGGCCGGGGACGACATCCAGCTCGATGGCCATGCCTATGTCTCCAGCACAACCGACGCGACCCAACTGGCTGGCCGCTACGGTATTTTCAATCCCGACTTCGAGCAGGAAGTTTTCCGCAACGGTAGCATCACCCTTGCCGGTGGCAAAGTGAACCTGGCTGGCGGCAGTTTCCTCAAGAGCACCACGCGCATGCCGTACCGCTTGGCTGGAAACATTTCGCTCACCGGCGATCAAGTCACCGTGGGCGATGGCAGCTCGGTCGTGAGCAACACCGAGCCGTCGAACATGATCGCTGCCTGGCGCCAGCACCTCGGCATCACGACTGCCCCGAATTATGGCAACGCCGGTGAAGTGGCCGTTGAGGCTCCTTCTGTAACCATCGCCGCAAAGAGCCGCGTGGCCAGCGACAGCTTCACCGACGGCGATGCCGGGAGCATTTCCATCAAGGCCGACACGCTGGAGGTTGCCGACAACGGTCGCGTGTACGCCGGTGCATTGAACGCCGGCAACGGCGGCGAGATCCAGATCGATGCCGGCCAATTGCGCCTGGCAGGGCAGGGTGCGATCGTGGCCGACGTGCGCGACACCGGCGACGGCGGCACGGTGCACATCAAGGCCGGTAAAATGGAGATCGACCACGGCTCGGTTTACGGCAGTACCAGCGGCTCGGGCATCGGCAGCCGCGTTCGCGTGGAGGCCGGCGAGTTGCGCTTGGCCAACGGAGGGCGGATCGAGAGTGCGGCGTTCGGCCCTGGCCAAGCAGGCGAACTCGACATCGCCGCCGACACTGTGGTCATCAGCGGACAGGGCGAATGGTTTGACCCGAAGGATGTCGATGCCGAGTCAAGTGGCCAGGTTGCCCGCAGCGGGTTTGTCACAAGCACCGAGGCTGGGGGCGCCGCCGGCACGATTCACTTGAACACGCCTGACCTAGATCTTGACGCCGGCATCATAGGCAGCGCCAGCACCGGCGAGGGCGCGGCCGGCAGCATCAACCTTGGCATTGGCGAAACCATGCTGTTGCGGAACGACGGACAGGTCTCGGTGCGGTCCGCCTTGGCCGACGGCGGCGACATCACCATCCAGACCGGTGGCCATGTGCTGGTGGATGACAGCGAATTGAGCGCTTCGGCCAAGCTGGACGGCGGCAGTGTCCGGCTGTACGGCGAGGGCAACTTCTTCTTCCGCGACGGCCGCATCACCGCTGAGGCGGGTCAGGACGGCGGCAATATTTTCGTCGAGGCGCCGGAGACCCTGGTGCTGCAGCGGAGCCGCCTTTCCGCCAACGCCATCTACGGTCACGGCGGGTACATCCTGATCACGGCGGACGGGTTCCTGCCGTCAATCGAGACGAGCATCACGGCGTCGTCCGAGTTTGGCGTGCAGGGCACGGTGGAGATTCGCACGCCGGACACCGATGTCGGCAGTGGCCTCGTGGTGTTGCCGGAGACGTTGGCGAGCAAAAACATCAATCTGGCTGAGCGGTGCGCGCTGCGGTTGGCCGGCGACGTCAGCAGTTTCTTCCTGAACGGCCAGGGTGGCATTCCGGTCTGGGCCTCGCACAGCTACCTGCCGACCATACTCATCCCCGAGCCGAGTGACGAGAACGGGGCAGGCGATGGGGGGGGCGAACGATGATATTTCATTTTGAGAGAATGAAGTCAATCGCCGTTTGCCGGTTGATGTTGGCGCTGGTTGTGCTCGCGCCGACAGTGGCTTCGCAGGAGGGTGTTCTGCCGGCGTTGAAGGACTTGGGAATCTTGGACGACGAGCCGGCGGAGATTCTCCTGAAGGGGATTGAGTTTGACGGAAACACGGTTTTTTCGGACGCCGAGTTGCTGGAACTCGTGAAGGATCGAATCGGCAAAAAGGTGAGTATCGAGGAACTGGAGGGGGTGCGGAAGACGATTTCCAAACATTACTTCGATCAGCGTTACGTCAACTCCGGCGCGGTGATCGACGAACAGGATCTGGCCGCCGGCGTCCTGAAGATTCGGATCGTTGAGGGCAGGCTGAATGACGTGAACGTGATGAACAAAGGTGGGTGGTTGCGTACCGACTACCTTGACAAGCGCATCCATCGTGAAGTTGGCAAGCCGCTCAACCTGGACGACCTGAAGTTGGCGTTGGAGTTGATCCGGCGTGACGACAAGATTCGGAAAATCAACACTGCACTCGTACCAACCGATCAGCTGGGGGAAAGTAATCTTGATATGATCGTCACTGAGAACAAGGTGTTCGATGCGGGTGTTGGGGTCAGCAATCGCCGTCCGCCCAGTGTTGGGGCGGAGGAGGCCGAGGTGTTTCTGGGCACAAAGAACCTGACGAGCCTCGGCGACGCATTGCGCGCGAACTACACGTTCACACAGGAGGGAATGGAGGAGGTGGATTTCGGGGATGCCGGCAATTACTCGGTGTTTTACAGCCTGCCTCTGACGCGTTGGGACACTACACTGGAGTTGGGCCTGACGCAGAGCGACTACGCGATCCTGGAGGAACCGTTCGACGCGCTCGACATCGAGAGCGACACGCGCATGTACACTGTGGCGCTGCGCCAGCCGATCTACCGCGACTTTCAGCACGAGTTCAGCGTGACGCTCAAGGGCGAGCATCGGCGCAGCGAGGTGCTGGTGTCCGGCGAGCGCTTCTCGATCTCGCCTGGTTCGGTGGACGGGCAGACCCGCATCACCGCGCTGCGAATCAGCCCGGAGTATGTTTACCGGTCGCAGGAGCGTGTGATCGCCGCCCGCACGACGTTGAGTTTTGGGCTGGACGAACTCGACCCGATCATGACGTCGGACTATGACCGGAAATATTTAACGTGGTTGACGCAGGCCTCGTGGGTGGAGTCGGTGTCCAGCAACGACATGTTGTTCATCGTGAAATTGTTCCATCAGTACACCGACCAAAGCGTGGTCTCCATGGAGCAATTCAGCTTGGGCGGCATGAACACCATCCGCGGTTACCGCGAAAACCAGTTGATCCGGGACAACGCGGTAGTGATCTCGCCGGAGCTGCGCATCCCGGTATACAAGGATCGCTATGGGAAGGCGCTGGTGTATCTGATTCCGTTTTTCGATTATGGAGTGGGTTGGAACACCGACGGTCCGAGGGGGCGCGAGACGATTTACAGCGCCGGCTTGGGTGTCACCTACAATCCAACCGACTACGTCAACATGGCCGTGTACTGGGGTCATGCATTTGAGGATTTCGACATTCCCAACGACGACGATCTGCAGGATTACGGCATCCATTTTCAACTTCGGATCGGCACCGACTTTTGGGATCCGACCCACTACATCGGCCCGCTGAAATGACCATGAAGACTCAAACCGGAAACTATGCGAACTCGTTGCTCATCGGCTTGGTCTTGATGGGTGCGTTGCTGTTGCCCGCGCTTGGCCAAGCTGCGGGGTGTGGAGCTACGACGGCAATCTTAATTCTGAAGGAGTTGAAGAGAGCGGATGTCTCCGGCCTGCTCAGCCAGGCGGCCGAGTGTCAGGCCAAGGGGCAGGTGAATCTGGCTCAGAATGCGCTTCAGCAGGCGCTTGCCCTGGCTCAGGCCTCCGGTGACAAGCGCACTGAGGCCCTGGTGAAGAACAACCTTGCCAGTCTTTGGATCCTGGCCAGCAGCAAATACCGAGCCCCTACCGAGCAGCCGGATCTTTATTTGCTCGATGGCCTGAAGATTGCCGAGGAACTGGGCGACAAGTCGCTCGAGTCGAGCATCCGCTCCAACCTTGGCAACCTTCTTGTTGGCTGGGGCAACTACGAGGACGCAGTCTGGAATTTCAAGCAGGCTGTCGAGCAGGCCGACAAGGACAGAAATCAAGGGTTGGCCGCCCGGTGCCGGATCGGCATGGCCACGGCAGCGGCGTTTCACGGTTCGATGAGTCTGGCAGCGGACTATGCCGGGGCCGCTGAGGCGAACATCGCCAAGGCAGAAAACGGGCGGGACAGGGCGTTGCTGTATATCAAGTTGGGCGATGCTTACAGCCGGATGATGGACAGCGCGGCTGACCGCGAGCAGCGGGGTGTCTATTTGGCCAAGGGCGGCGAACAGTATCGCCAATCGGTCATCGAGGCTCGCAAGGCCGGCGACGAGGCAAGCCAGGCGTACTCGATCGGATTTCTCGCTGGGTTGTACGAGACGGAGGGGCGCTACGCCGAGGCACTGCAGTTGAGCCGTGCGGCACTACGCATGGCCCAGAAACACGATCTCTACGATGCCATGTACCAGTGGCAGTGGCTGGTGGGCCGAATGCACAATCAACTCGGCGAGCGTGACCGTGCGATCGACGCGTACAAGACGGCGGTGGACAACCTGACATCCATCCGGGGTGACCTGGCCATTGTTTACGGCAACGTCAACAGCCCGACGACTTTCCGCGACTCGGTGGGTCCGATTTACTATGAGTTGGCCGACTTGCTTTTGAGAAAGGCTGATGAGACGCAGGACGAGACGGCGCGAACAGCGCTGCTTGTCGAGGCGCGTGAGACAGTCGAGGCGCTCAAGGGCGCTGAGTTGTCCGACTATTTTCAGGACGACTGCGTGAATATGGTCAACGCCGGGGCGAAGGGCATCGGGCAGATGTCCCCGACAGCGGCGATCGTGTACATCATCCCGCTGGAGAGCCGGTTGGAACTGCTCGTCGAGACCAAGTCCGGCTTGAAAAAGGTGACGGTGGATGTGCCAAGCCGCCGCCTGATGGATCAGGCTCTCCTTTTTCGCCACCACGTCGAGCGGCGCACAACCTACTTTTTTAAGGGTCACGGGGAGGCGCTGTACGCGTGGATCATCGAGCCGATCAAGAAAATCCTGGAAACCGACGGTGTGGACACGCTGGTATTTGTGCCGGACGGCGCGCTGCGCAACGTGCCGATGGCGGCGCTATTCGATGGCGAAAAATACCTGCTCGAGCAATACGCCGTCGGCGTGGCGCCGGGGCTGAGCCTGATTGAGTCGCAGGAGGCCACTTCGCCCAACTCGCGCTTTTTGTTCAGTGGCCTGGCGGCCGAACGGCACGGCTTTCCCGGGCTGCCGGCGGTTGTCCAGGAGGCGGAACTGATCTCGAAGAGTTTTGCGCCAACGCAGTTGATGGATGGCACGTTCCTCAAGGACGACCTCGAGAACACCTTCATGCGGAATGACTACCGCTACGTTCACATCGCATCGCACGGGCAGTTCAGCGGCCAGGCGGACAGCACGTTCGTGCTGACTTACGACGGGTTCCTCACGCTGGACGACTTGGAAAACCTCATTCGGCCAAGCAGTTATCGCGGCGCGCCGGTGGAATTGCTCACGTTGAGTGCCTGCCAGACGGCGGCCGGCGACGACAAGGCCGCGCTTGGCCTGGCCGGTGTTGCGATCAAGGCCGGTTGCCGGGCGGCGCTGGCCAGCCTGTGGTTTGTGAGCGACCAGGCCTCGGCATTGATGGTGGACGAGTTTTACCGCGCCTTGGCCAAGCCGGGTGCCACCAAGGCCAAGGCACTGCAGCATGCGCAGACTGTTCTCCGAAACGACCCGCGTTTCCGGCATCCCCGCTACTGGGCACCTTACTTAATGATTGGAAACTGGCTGTGATCAATGAAGTTTTTTCGCTGAGCAGAAAAACGATGGCCGTCTACTTGGTTTTCCAAAATCGATGACAATGATTCAAAACTGGGTTGCTTCCATGACTAAACGCATGTCCAAAGGAGCGTTTTGGATGGAGGTGCTCGTGGCACTATTCGTGGGTGGCAGCACTTTTTGGGCAATAAAGGAGGTGAGGGAAAAGGGCTACCTCATGACGCAGGAGTTGCAGCACCACGACTTTCTGCATCTGCGTCAGGAATCCGATTTTGGCACGAACATTGTGACTCACACAAACATCGTTATTATCGGTGCCGACGAACGGGACATCCAACGTTTCGGTTGGCCGTTGGAGGACGATTTGGTCGCCAGTATCCTGGAGAAGATCGCTTCGTACGAACCGGCGGTTGTTTCGCTGGATCTGTACAGGGACATGCCGGTGCCCAAACGGGGCGACTTGGTTCATCATCTCAACCGTGTGCTCACGAACAACGCGAACATTGTCACCATCTCCGAGATTAACTTGGATGAACCAGACTTGACGATCAAGGCGCCGCTTGTTCTTCGGGGCGATTCCACCCGAGTAGGGGAAAATTCCTTCCCTACAGATCCCGACCGGATGATTCGACGCGGCATGCTGTATTTTTACTCGGACGCCGGTCCGCACCCGTCGCTGGCCACTCTGATGGCCGGTCGGTTTATAGGCAAAAACTGGTGGGAATTGCTCGTGCCGGCACCGGGGCCGATTTTGAAAATCCAGTTGCCGTTGCAGAACATCGGTTTGACCAACGGGCAACAGGTCGCGCTGGTGGCAATGCAGAAGACCACGCTTAACAACGAGTCAGAGCGGGACTTAACTGGTGTTATCAACTTCACGGCATCGGACAATCCACTACAATACACCACAAACAATGTTGTCATCCCGTCGACGAACATCATTGTGTTGCCAGATTACGACAGTATCAGCGATGTCAATGGCGACATCGATTCGGTGATGTTGACCACGTCGGACGGTACGCTGACCATTGACACAACAGTCAAAGGCATGGCGCTTCCGCCCGGCGATTGGTATCCAGAACTCAATGGAGTGCAGTACGAGTTTAGCTGGCTGATCGACGCTGACAAAGATTCCTCCACTGGCATAAAAACCGAGGGGATCGATGATTTTGGAGCGGATATCATCGCCCGGATAGCCTCAACGGTCGGAGGGGAAGAAGTAGGAACCGTAATTCGTCCCGGAGTTGGGGCAGGTGCAACGAATGAAGTGCTTATGGCGGACTTTCCCTTCGGTTCGGTTACTGAAGATCAATCCGATCTGAAAATCGGCAAGGCGTTGTTCAGCAGTTTTGATGGCAACAGGGGGCCATATTCCGCCACGGACGCCGGGGGGTTCACTTTTCGATTGGACTATCGTGGCGCGAGACCCGATCAATACCCTCAGTTTACTTTGCGCGAACTGATGGGGCCGGACAAAGACAAGGAGCCTGAAGAGGGAGTTGAGGCCAAACCTGGGGATACGAAGCTTGTCACCAAGAAGGATATACAGGGCAAGGTGGTTTTTTTTGGCGCAGTTGCCAGCAGTCTGAAGGATTATTTCCCCATGCCCCATGATGATCGTGAGCGGTTGCTTGCTACGCACGCCATGGCCACCGATCACTTGTTGCGTGCCTACTACAACGGAGCCGGGGCAACCCGTTACTGGACGCGAAACGGGGAGACGTTGTGGATAGCATTCTGGAGTTTTATGGGGGTGCTGCTTGGGTTTGTTGTTCGTGAAAACCCCGGGCCACGTCTTTTGGTGTTGATTCCTGTGATGCTGACAGCGCTCGTGTCTTACACGTGGTGGCAGTTTACCAGCAACCAGCTTTGGTTGCCGCTTATTCCGCCCGTGCTGGCCATGTTCGGTTCGGCGGTGCTGATGGTGTTTTATCTCTTCCTCACTGAGGGACGGCAAAAGAAGGCGATCAGCGGGATGTTCTCCACCATGGTCAGCCCCGAGGTGTTGAAGTATCTCCAGGAGGAATCCGGTTCGCTCAAGCTGGCGGGCGAGAGGCGCGAGGCGACGATGTTCTTCTCCGATGTCGCTGGCTTTACGACGATCTCCGAGAAACTCAACGCCGAGCAACTGGCCGCAGTACTCAACGAGTATCTCACGCCGATGAGCGACATCATTATCAACTACGGGGGGTACATCGACAAATACGAGGGCGATGCCATCATGGCTGACTACGGTGTGCCGATTTGGGGTGATGAAGATCCTCACTCGCACGCCTGGAAGTGCTGCTGGGCGGCTGTTGAGCAGCAGGAAAAACTCGTGCCCCTGGGGGTTGAGTTGAAGGAAAAATATGATGTGGAGATCGGGGCCCGAATGGGCATCAACACAGGCTTTGTTTCCGCCGGCAACATGGGTTCCACCCAGAAGATGCAGTACACCGTGATGGGCGACGCTGTGAACCAGGCCGCTCGATTCGAGCCTGCCTGCAAGATTTTTGGCGTACTGATCATGATCGGCCAAAGCACCTACGAGATGGCTAAAGACAAGATCGAGGTCCGCAAGCTTGGCCTGCTCGTGGCCAAGGGTAAAAAACAGGCCGTCGGTGTTTACGAGCTTTTGGCCAAAAAGGGAGAACTCGACGAGACAATGGCCAAGCTCGTGCAAAAGTTCGAGGCCGCTTGGGAAATTTACGCTCAGGGCCGCTTTGCCGAGGCCAAGGCCGGCTTCGAGGAATGCCTCACCATCATTCCGGACGACGAACCCAGCAAGACCTACGTCGAACAGTGCGATCTGTTTGCGGAAACCCCACCCCCGGAGGGTTGGGTAGGCGAGTGGATCCAGTTAACCAAGTGACCGGGGCACTCCCGCATTGAACTGTGCGAGACAGGCCGGCAACATGCGGCCCGTTTTTCAATGCGCATCAGCAACTTAAAAATTCATTCCATCGCGATAGCCGATCCGCCGCTGCGCAGTAGCTACGGGCTGCACCAGCCGTACGCGCTGCGCAACGTCATCGAGTTGCAAAGTGACGAAGGCGTCACCGGCATTGCCGAGACATACGGTGGCGATCAGCAGGCCATGGCGCTTGAGGCGCTTCGCGGGCAGATAGTCGGCGCTTGTCCGTACCGGTTGACCGGTGACTTGTCGCCAATGGTCGAGGGTGGTACCAGTGGTTTAGAGCGATCTCAAACATACAACGTACCGGGTGAAAACCCGCTCGATGCTGACTCCCGTACCTACTCCGCTGTCGAGACGGCATGTCTCGATTTGATCGGAAAGTCGGTTGGTAAGCCGATCTGCGATCTCATCGGCGGTCGCGTGCGGGACAAGGTACCGTTTTCCGCCTACCCTTTTTACAAGCACGCTGGTGGCGGTGGCGAAGGCGACGATTCCCGCGCCGACGAATACGGCGAGGCACTCTCTCCGGAATCGCTTGTTGAGCAGGTGCAGAAAATGAGAGCCAAGTACGGATTCGGCTCGATCAAGTTCAAGGGGGGCGTGCTTGAACCGGAGATCGAAGTCGAGACGATGCGCCAGCTCCGCAAAGCGCTTGGCCAATCGGTGCCGCTGCGGATCGATCCCAATAGTGCTTGGTCGATCAACACTTCAGTGAAGGTCGGTCGAGAGTTGACCGAGGAACTCTCCGGCGGCGGCTACCTTGAGGATCCATGCGTCGGGCTCGACGGCATGGGCGATGTACGCAAGCGCCTGCTGGCTGACGGCATCGAGACACCGCTCGCCAGCAACGTTGCCGTGACGTCGTTCGGTGACATCCCGGAGGCCGTTCACCACGACGCTGTGCAGGTCGTCCTGTGCGATCACCATTACTGGGGTGGCATGAGGCTGGTTCAGCAACTTGCGCGCGTTTGCAAGTCGTTTGGTATTGGTTTGTCAATGCACTCAAATAGCCACCTCGGTGTGTCGCTGATGGCGATGGCGCATGTCGCGTCGGCGACGACGCACCTCACCTACGCCTGCGATACCCACTATCCGTGGCAGTCTGCGGTCGATGAAATTGTCGAGGGGGGGCGAGTCCCGATCATTGATGGCTGTGTCGAGATCCCAGATAAACCGGGCTTGGGCGTGACACTTGACTACGATCAACTTGAGCGCGGCAAAGAACGCTTTCGCAACTGCCCGTACCGTAAACGCGACGACGAGGCCGAGATGCAAAAGCACATCGACCCAAACTGGACCCGAAAGCTCCCGCGCTGGTAGCCAATTATTTATAATGAATCCACAGGCACTTTGTTCAAAACTGAAAGGAGTCATTGGTTTTCCTGTGACGCCTTTCAACGATGACCACTCGCTCGACCTTGAGGGGCATCGAAAGAATGTCCGTTACATGCTCAAGCAGCCAATGTGCGCGTTGGTCGCCGCAGGTGGTACCGGTGAGTTGTACTCGCTCACGCCAGAGGAGGTGAGGCTAGTTGTCGAGGCGACTATCGAGGAAGTGGCTGGTCGTGCGCCGGTGATCGCTGGAGTGGGTTTTGCCGGCGGCTTGGCCAATCGTTTGGCCAAGCAGGCAGCCGACTCCGGCGCCGATGGCGTGCTGGCTTTCCCTCCGTACTATCCGAACGCCGAGATGGACGGACTCGTGGACTACTACTCGGGAATCGCCGAGGCGAGCGGTTTGGCTGTGCTGATTTATAGCCGAGATTGGGCTCAGTACACACCTGAACAAGCCGAGCGTTTGGCTGAAATCCCCAACGTTGTTGCTTGGAAGGACGGCTCGGCGGACATTCGCCGCTACCAAATGATACGCCAACGACTTGGCGACAGGCTGCACTGGATTGGCGGCGCGGGCGACGACATGGTGCCGGGCTACTACGGCATCGGCATTCGTGCCTACACATCGAGCATCTCGGCGGTGGCGCCCAAGTTGTCGGTCAAACTGCACGAACTCGGCGCAGCCGGCGACTCGGCGGCGCTGAATCAGGTGGTTAACAAGCACGTCGTCCCGCTGTATGCCCTGCGAATCAAGCGCAAAGGTTACGAGGTGTCGGCGATGAAGGCGCTGCTCGATATGGTTTGCTTGAGAGGTGGTTCTGTTCGTCCGCCTCTGATCGAGGTGGCCGAGCCGGAGCGGGCTGAGCTTGGGGCAATCCTCGACGGATGGCGCGATGCAGGGTTTGTGGATGACTGATCTTTGCGACCTATGACGGCTGCGATACTCGCCACGATTCTTTTTTCACTGTCGGCGGTTTCGGGCAAGCGCTTGTCGCATCACCTCTCCGGTGTGCAGATTAATTTTTGGCGTTTT
>PVBE012756725.1_pt1 | contig 12478 bp, 10 predicted proteins | sample 1631181 | NCBI WGS metagenome assembly PVBE01 (sample SAMN08397723, study PRJNA350692) | Marine metagenome, whole genome shotgun sequencing project. | isolation source: water | place: Pacific Ocean | collected 2012-04 | reverse complement strand
TGCAGATATTGAAAAAACACTCGTTATGGGAGCACATGGCCCAAAAAATCTTTACGTTTTTATGATTGACGACATGTAATTACTATACAAACTTTCTTCCTATTCATTAATTTGTATTTTCCGTGTTTCAATCATTTTGTTAGTTTTGCACTCTAAATTAAATTAACAATTTTCGTAATTTGAAAAATATTTACACCAGAACCTTAACAGGAATTGTTTTTTTAATCACAGTTATCGGGTCGATCCTTTTAGACCCCTTGGCATTCCTTTTAGTGTTTTCTGTTTTTAATTTTATTGGCCTTAAGGAATTCTTAAAGTTAGCCAATCTATCAAACACTAATACTACCTATGGTCGGTCTCCTGAATATTACATATTCGGAATGCTTATTTATTTTATTATTGGTTTGGCGGGCCTTGGTTACATTGATATCAGATATAGTGCAATTATTTTTGTTATTCTTTTTATTCAGATTGCTGTTGAACTTTTCAGAAAAAACAATCCTCATTGGAAAAACATTGCCCTAATGCTTACCGGATATATTTATATTTCACTTCCCTTTGGATTAATGAATTCATTATTCTATTCCGGGGCAATTCATGAACCTCGATCAGGCATATTAATAGGAATGTTTGTGCTAGTTTGGACAAGTGATATATTTGCATACTTAATAGGAAGTATGTTTGGGAAGCATAAACTTATGGAACGAATTTCACCAAAAAAAACATGGGAAGGTAGTATAGGGGGGTTGATGTTTGCATTTGTGGCAGCATATATCTTGTCGCTATTTGTTCATCAATTAAACATTGTAGAATGGATGGTGCTGGCTTTAATAATTGTAGTAAGTGGAACATTAGGCGACTTAGCTGAATCGTTATTAAAACGTAATGCTGTAGTTAAAGATTCAGGAACAATATTTCCAGGTCATGGAGGTGTACTTGATAGATTTGATGCTGTAATTTTTGCAACTCCAATGGTGTTTATTTTTATAAATTTTCTTTAATTTATGAAGCTTCATAAAGAAGGATATAGCGTAATGCTTGTTACGCTTTTAGTTATTGCAATACTGTCAATTGCAACATGGTTTTTTATTCCATGGAAAACATTACAAATTCTTATCTATATAGGATTCTTTGTAGAGCTTATTTGGACAATAAGTTTTTTTCGTGTACCTGACAGAACTATCAACCTTAACGAAAATCATGTTCTTTCATCGGCCGATGGAAAGATAGTTGCCATTGAAGAAGTTACAGAAACTGAGTTTTTTAAAGATAAAAGAATAATGGTGTCGGTTTTTATGTCACCTTTTAATATTCACGTAAATTGGTATCCGTTTAACGGAAAGATTATCTATACAAAATATCATCCGGGTAAGTTCCTACTAGCTTATAATCCTAAATCGTCAACCGACAACGAAAGAAATTCTATTGTTCTAGAGAAAGAACCAGGCAAGTCTGTTCTTATTCGTCAAATTGCAGGGCTTATGGCACGTCGTATTGTAAGCATGGCAAAGCCAGATGATAAAGTAAATCAAGGTGAAGAGTTTGGAATAATAAAATTTGGATCTCGCGTAGATCTTTTTCTTCCGACTGATGTAAATGTAAATGTGAAAATCGGCGAAAAAGTTTGTGCTCAAAAAACTGTGATAGCGTATTTCAGTTAAAATTCAACCATTTACTATTCACTACTCCACTACTCCACTACTCACAAAATTTCCTCAATTTCTTTCAAATCATTAATATAGTAGGTGCTATCGTTTTTCTTGTATTTCTTATCAAAGTCAAAAAATATTTGCCTCATATTCACTTCTCTTGCACCAATTATATCCACTTCATAATCATCGCCAATCATAATACTTTCATTAGGTAAGGCACCAGTTTTTTCAAAAGAAAAGTTAAATATATCAGGGTGAGGTTTCTTAACTCCTGCCTCTTCTGAAGTTATAATATCAACAAAATATTTGTCCATTCCAGAAGTTTCCAACTTGATTGTTTGCACTTCACTAAATCCGTTGGTTATAATGTGCAGTTTATATGTTGGGAATAAATACTCTAATATTTCAATAGCATATGGAAACAGATTAACTTTTCTCGGACTAATCCGTTTATAATCATCACCAATTTGTTTACTAAGTATTTCGTCAATTATATTAAAGTCCTGAAGTGTTAAATTAAATCGCAAACTACTTAGCACTTCCTTTTTTATTTCTCCCTTTCTATACAGATCCCAAAGCCTATTATTATGAATTGTATATTTATCATGAAATTCCTTAGCAGAAGGAATTCCTTTATTAAATAACTTGTAATACTTGTAGATTTCTTCAAAAGTTTGTTTTGCGCTTTTTTCAAAATCCCATAAAGTACGGTCTAAATCAAAAAATATATTTGTTATTTTCTCTATCACTCAAATAAAAGTTGAGGAACAAAAATAATATTATAATAGTTGCAACTGATACCAATTTTCAAATAGCAGAACCTAATATTAATTTGGCTTTGGCAGAGTTGAACCTGATAAAATTATCTTGTTATTTTTACTCACAAATAACAAAAAAAGGCAACATCCTTGTGTATTTGTTTGCAACTTTATTTTTCGTGAAGTTGTCAAGTTATCATCAAATTGCTATTTTTGCGCGCAACCAAAACTAATTTTTACTAGATGAGAAGAATCCTCACAATAGCATTAGCATTCATTTTAGTTTTTTTTATTGATATCTTTGAAAACAAAGTGATTGCTCAATTTGATCTTACAATTACTCGATGCGAAGACTCAGCTGCGGTTATCGCCTTAATTGACACAGTTTTCCTAGATGGCGTTAATCCAGCTCAATACAGTAATATTACCTTTACAGGTGATTCTCATGCTGTAGGTTATTTTAATGGTGGTTATATATTTGGCTTTAAAAGACCTCAGGGAATAATAATGTCATCGGGTTTTTCAGAATCTCTTGAAGGAAGTAACTCTTGCACAGCATTTGCAAGTGGAAACACAACAGGTGGTAGCGATCCTGATTTAGCTCAAGTTAATGGTGATATTATTAATGATGCATGCGTTATTGAATTTGATTTTATGCCAACAGGTGATAGTGCAAGATTTGTATATATTTTCGGATCAGAAGAATATCATGAATGGGTAAATACTCAGTGGAATGATGTATTTGGATTTTTTCTTAGTGGACCAGGTATTTCCGGCGCGTATTCAAATAATGGAATAAACATCGCGGAAGTTCCGGGTACATCTCTGCCTGTTTCAATCAGTAATGTAAATTGTGGAAGACAACAAACTGGTTGCGCGCCTCCTCCTGGTGGAGGCAGCAACTGTGTATATTTGTACGATAATACTGATCAAAGCCAAGGTACTTTTCAACAAACAGCGCTTGATGCTTATACGTCACCATTTATAGCGCTCAATGAAACTCAGTCTTGTCAATGGTATCATATAAAATTAGCAATAGGGGATGTTAGTGATGCGGCATATGATAGTGGCGTATTTCTTGAGAAAGGGAGTTTTGACCCCGGCAGTGTTGTAGAAAATACTGCATACTCTCATCCTACAATTGATTCAATATTATATGAGAGTTGCAATAATCACGATGCGGTAATTTATTTTAGTATCGGAACTCCCAGAGCTGACCCTTATATTATACCATACTCAATTGATACGGTTACAGGGAATCCCGCCACTCGTGGAATCGATTATACATTAATAGACACTGGCCATGAAGACACCATTTATATCGCAGCTGGAGATCTTTATGATTCATTAATTATCCGACCTTTTTGGGATGCTGAACCTGAAGGCTTTGAGGACGTGAGGATAATTTACAACTCTATCATGTGTGGTTTCAGTGAACCTGATACATCTATCACACTTATTTATGATGTACCCGATTTTCCAGATACCAACCTTATATATTCAACTATTTGTGAAGACACTTTAATATTGGGGTTTGATAATGTATTGGAAGGAATACCTCCTTATACCTATTGGTGGACTGCAGGCGGACAAACAACATCCACTTTAGAGTATATTATTTCAGGTTCCGATTCAGAATTTTTACATTGCGTGATAACTGATACTTGTGGTTACCAATCGTCGGATACTGCTTTTGTTATTGTACCGGATATTGTAACTGATGCAGGACCCAACAAATCATTATGCAATCAGCCAAGCGTCATACTTGAGGGCTCAGCTCCGGGCGCTCAAAATATACTATGGACGTCAAACCCTCCTGATGCTTCATTAGTCGGGCAAGAAAATGACTTTACTCCAACAGTAAGCCCTTTGGTAACAACTGAATATGTATTATTGGCTACTGATAATTGTACACATTCTGATCAGGATACCACTATGGTTGATCTTGATGGTGCTGTAGCCAACGCCGGACCTGATAATGGCATTTGCCTGAATGATTCTATAACTCTTTCTTGTAACATTGGGAATACGGGTGAAACTTATTTATGGACTTCTGTTCCACCTGATGTAGGTTTACCTGCTCAAAATACAAACCAAACAATAAAGGTATCCCCAACGACAACTACCAGATATTCTGTTCATGTTGTTGATGCTTGTGATTATACAGCTGATGATGAAGTCAATGTTACTGTTTATAGTCTTCCTGTTGCCAATGCGGGCAACAATGGAGAGGTCTGTCTTGGTTCAGCTTATACACTTGGAGCTTCTGGTGGAGTATATTATCAATGGGGTTCCATACCAGCGGATCCTACACTATTTCTCAATCAGCAAGATACTACTGCCTATCCTGTTGTAACTCCTGACACCCAGATATTGTACAAATATTATGTTGAAGTAACCAACGAAAATGGATGTACTACAACCGACACAATGGAACTCATGGTTAATTATGTGCCGGATATTCAGTTAAGTGCAGATGTTGATGTAATTTGTTTTGGAGAAACTACTACTATTATAGCTATCGGAGATATTGCTGATGATTATAGTTGGTCGTCGGAACCCGATGATCCAACACTGGTAATTGTTAATCCAGGAGAAATTAATGTTACACCTAATACAACAACTATATATTCACTTAGCGCAACTGTTGGTGGAATAGATTGTCCCGCAACACCAGTTCAAACAATTACTGTAATTCCTCAATTGTTAGCAGATTTTGAAATTGCCGATAATAAATTTCAAACCTGTGAAAACGAAGCTATAGGTATTTTTTATACAGGAAATGCCACAGGCAACGCAAACTATACCTGGAATTTTGACAGCGATGCAGTTGTAGTTTCGGGTACAGGAGCAGGCCCCTACAGTGTACACTGGTCAACAGCAGGTGTAAAAACAATTAGTTTAACTCTCACAGAAAATGACTGCCCAAGTGATTCCGTTGAAATAGAAATTACAGTTTTTGCTATGCCAGTTACAGAGTTCTCTGCTTCTCCAGAGAGTGGCTGTGCAGAGCTCGAAGTAAGTTTTACCAACTCATCATCTCAACTTGATAACCCGGGATACGTATGGACTTTTGACGGCACTTCAAGTGATGACTTTGAATTTACTCATACTTTTAACAATCCAGGTACCTATCCTGTTTCTCTAACAACTACTAATCAAAGTATTTGTGCAAATACAATAACGAAAAATAATTTTATTACAGTATTCGAAGTGCCCGTTGCTGATTTTGAAGCCGATCCTTATGAAACCTTGTTGGAAGATGGTGTAATTAATTTCATAAATAATTCAGCGAGCCAGGATATAATGACATACCAATGGTATTTTGGCGACAATGACTCATCTACTATATCCAATCCTGAGCATAAATACACAGAAGAAGGTGTATATCTTGTGCAACTGATTACAACCACATCCAACGGATGCCAACATGAGGTAAGTAAAGACGTGGTTATACATCCTGATTTTGCAGTTTACCCACCAAATGCTTTTACACCAAATGGTGACGGTGAAAATGACACTTTCGAAGTTAAGGGAACCGGAGTAAACTCCTATTTGCTTCGAATATATTCAAGATGGGGTGAATTAATTTTTGAATCTTCGAGTCTTGAAGACCAATGGGATGGAACATACAAAGGTAGCTTGGTTACTACCGGAACATATGTATATAGCATTAACTACAGAAGTATGGTTGACAAGGATTACAAAATACACGGAACAGTTACTGTAATAAGGTAATAGTTAACGATAGAAGTTTCAACCACATCTTAACTTATAACTTATAACATATAACTAATAACTTAATAAAACCTCCTTTTAACATTCACTTTACTGAAATTTTCATAGTTGAATCAATATCTTTTTTCTTTAATTTCGCTTCTTTAAAATTTAATCGATGACAATAGTAATAACAGGTTCTGGCCTGACCATTGAAGATGTGGTTAATGTTGCCCGGAACCGAGTTCAGATTGAACTTCATAAAGATGCATTGAAGCGTATTGAGGTATGTCGTGATATGCTTGAAAGAAAGATTGAAGCGCATGAAATTATGTATGGTGTAAATACCGGAATTGGTGAGTTTTCTGAGGTAGTACTTGATGACGATCAGGTGCAAGACTTTCAAAAATATCTTATTTATAATCATGCTGCCGGAATTGGTGATGCAATGGAGGAAGAATATGTCCGTGGTGCCATGCTTGGTAGAATAACTGTTCATGCACATGGTAATTCTGGTATTCGACCCGAAATAACCATGACCCTCGTTAGTATGTTAAACAAAGGTGTTACGCCTTATGTTTGTCAAAAAGGGTCAGTTGGTTCATCGGGCGACCTTGCTCCGATGTCGCAAATTGCCTTATTGCTGATGGGTGAAGGTAAAGCATTCTACAAAGGAGAGCTGCTGGAAGGCAAAGATGCTATGGAAAAGGCAGGTATAACTATACCCGGCTTGCAGGCACGCGATGGCTTAGGCACAATTAACGGATCTAATGTACTAACGGCAATGAGCGCAATCTTCCTTTTTGATGCAAACAACTGGCTCAAGCAAGCCGAAATTGCAGCAGCAATGTCTCTGGAAGCATTAAAGGCGAATATGGGACCATATACTGCTAAACTTCACGAAGTTAGGGGTTTTAAAGGAGCTGTAAGAAGTGCTTGCGCAATCGGCAAATTAGTTGCTAACGGCGATCTTAAAACCGGAAAGGTCGATCATAAAGTTCAGGATGCTTATTCCATGCGTTCAAGCCCACAAGTAATCGGTTCAGCACACGATGCATTAGCTTATGCACGCTCACAAGTTGAAATTGAGTTAAACGGTATTGGCGACAATCCTATCTTTTTTCCAGAAGAAAACATTCAGTTATCAGGTGCTAATTTCCAAGGTACACCCGTTTCGTTACCAATGGACATGGCAGGTATTGCAATTACCATGGTTAGCGTATTATCCGAAAGGCGAATGAACAGACTTAATAATCCTGCCCTAAGTGTTGGATTACCTCCCTTTCTCACGAAAGGTGCCGGAATGTTCTCAGGGATGATGCTTAGCCAGTATACAGCAGATATGCAAATTGTAGAACAACGGATTCTATCTGCGCCTGCTTCAATTCAGTCGATACCTGCTGCTGCCGACCAGGAAGATTTTGTTTCGATGGGAATGAATACCGCAATCAAAAATTTTCAAATTCTTGATAATGCTTATGGTATTCTAGGAATTGAATTTATGGCTGCTGCCCAGGCTCTGGATTTCCGAGAATATAAGTTTGGTGATGGTGTAACAAAAGCCAAAGAAGTGGTCCGCAAATATGTTGATTTTCTTGATATAGACAGGCCATTGTATAAAGACCATAATACTATGAAAGAATTAATTCGGTCTTGTGAAATATTGAAAGAGGTTGAGAAGGATGTTGGATCACTTGAACAGGAGTAATGAATTATGAGCGAAGTGCGTTATAAATGAGCATTAGTAGAACAAATGATTGAACTACAAGAAAAAAACGAAAACAAAAGACCAGAGCTACTAAAAATACTCTGTATACTAACATTTATCGGTAGTGGTTTATCCTTGATCTCCAATTCAATTATGTTTCTAACAATAGACATAATAAGAAAATATTATGCAAATGGTAGCTTTGATTTTTTAGCAGAAGATTTAGATTTAAGCACATTAGAAATTTTACTTAGCGCAAATTCCATGTATTTTTTGTTACAGGCAATATTGTTTGCACTTGCTTTATACGGAGCATATTTAATGTGGAACCTAAAAAAGGTTGGATTTCACTTTTATACCATTGCTCAAATTGTACTACTTATATTACCCCAGGTTTTTTTATCAGGTATGCCCTTCCCTACATTTGAACTATTTCTTTCAATAATATTTATAACTTTGTATGCAAGAAATTTAAAACTTATGACCTAAATAAATTAATCTTTAACCCAATTATTAATCAAAAAAAATATGAAAACCCTAAAAACCCTCATCCTCATTTTTATGAGTTTTATTGCATTTTCTCAAATTCAAAATGAAAATGGAAAACTAATTCTGGAAACCAACGATACTATCGTGGGATCTATTACTTATTACGATGACTTCTCATCGACAGTTACTTATATTGATAGTAGAGATAGCCTAAACTCTTGTACAATTGAATGTATTAATGAAATTGTACTCGATAATGGAATTAGATACACTACCATAAACTATGAAGATAAAAAAGATGGCAGAGTATTTGTCCAAAGAATAATAAGTTCAGACTTAATAAGTCTTTATGCTAGTGAGGAGAATGGCTCAATATATTATTATGTAGTTAAAGATAGTATTATATATAGACTTGAAAACAATAAAGTAATTGAAGAAAGAGATGATAAAAAATATTTACGATATGATAATAAGTATTTGGGATCTCTAAAAATGATCATGTCAGACAAACCTGAATTATTTGACCAGATTGATGAACTACGGTTAACTGAAAGTGAAATAATTGATGTTATTCTTGGAATATAACCAAGGAAACCTAAGCTACCTTATGACAACTGAAACGGCTAAATCAAAATCTATTTCAAATTGGGTCATATTTGGGCAATACAGCAACTTTGGAACATATTATTTCTCTGAACCAACTTTTGGATATTCTTACGGAATTTTTGGAGGTGCTCAATTATTTTTTACAAAAAACCGGCGACATTCTTTAAAATTTTCCTTAGGTTATTCACATTATGAGCTGCATGGACAACATGATTCAGGGCTTTCGTATCTTACAAAAGATATGTACTCTGAAATATTCAGCTTTGGATTTACTTATGAGTACATTTTTTTCATGACTAAACGCACTAATATTTATGTGATACTTCATATTGCTGATCTCTCATATGTTTCAGAATATGATTACGATGATAATAATAACAAAAATGATAGTTATGTTCTTCCTATACCCAGAGGTAGTCCGGGAATAGGACTAGAATACAAAACACAAAAACGATTATCGTTCTATGTTGAGCTTAACAATTTACTAAATGCTTCACATATCCCTGAGAATTTTAGTGTAGGCTTAAAGTATGATATAGGTAAAATAACCCGGAACTACCTCAAGGGTAATTAAAAAATAATGTTTAGTTGTATATGAATAAGTCCATTAATTTAACTATTGCAAAACCTAAACTCCCTGTATTATTACAGGTGAGCGCAACTATCATTATCGTTATGGGTATTGTTGGTTTTTTGTTTTTTGCGGGTGCAAGTATTTATCAATATTACAATCCACAGTTTCTAGATGATCTAAGCAACAATAATAACCTATTAATCCCTCTCAATTTTTACATAATAATTCAGGTATTATTACACGCTATTCTTATAGTTAGCGGATTTCTCATCTTTAAATTAAAAAAAATTGGATTTTATCTATTCATTTCTGTTTTTTTAATAATGCTTGCAAGCGAAGTGTTTTTAGAAAATAAATTAATTCTAAGCTATATTATTGTAGGGCTTATCCTTGCTTTTATTTTGATGAGATACTACCGAAGGTTTGTGTAAAAAATCTAAACTAATTGTAAGTTACCGAATAGTTTAACAGCTTAACAATTATCCAATTACTTATATTAACAATGGTGTTCTCAAAGCAAAATACAAAGCCCACTATTTACTTTATCACTGATTTTTAGCGCGTTGGGTTCCTTACGATTTCATTTTTATGTTAATTGTGACAAAGTTAATGAATTGCTATTCTGCATTATATAATCACCGAATAGTTGCTCTATTTCAAAATAAACAACCTTGAAAATTATAGTATTATTCTTCTGTCTTTCAGTTTAATCAACTATCTTAGCACTTTAAATATTTTAATAAAAACCTTATTTTTTTTAATTAATTATTCAAAATTTATCTATGTTTGTTAATAATTGTTAATTTTACATTAATATTTTATTAAGTTTGTACCCTTATTATTAAAAAGGAAGGAAGGGTTATTAATAGGAAAAGAAGGAAAAATCAACTACACGATCGGAAATTAAAATTAAATTATATGTTTAACTAATTCATTAATCAAATATTATCATTATGAGAAAAATTACAATTTTGCTAGCGTTCTTGTTTCTTATTGGTGCAAATTTTGCCAATGCCCAAACAAGGACCATTAGCGGTAAGGTTACAGGTTCCAGTGATGGAGCAGGTATACCGGGCGTTACTGTTCAGGTGCAAGGTACCACTGTTGGTACAGTTACCGATATTGACGGCAATTATTCGCTGGATGTATCACCTGAAGCAGAAGTGTTAGTTTACAAATATGTTGGTATGAAAACCGTTATGGTTACCATCGGGGATCAAAGCTCCATTTTTGTAACTATGGAAGCAGACGCTGTTATGATGGGAGAGGTTGTTGTAACCGCCCTTGGTTTTTCGCGTGAAAAGAAATCACTCGGATATGCCACTCAGGAAATTAGCGGTTCTTCGATTAACGAAGTTAAAACTGACAACTTCATTAACAACTTGCAGGGTAGGGCTGCCGGTGTTTCATTAAAAGTTAATAACAACTTTGGTGGATCAACCAACGTTATTATCAGGGGTTCAACCTCTCTTACAGGTAATAACCAGGCACTTTTTGTTATTGATGGTGTTCCGGTTAATAACTCAACATCCAATGCTGAAGAGCAGGAGCGAGGTGGATACGGTTACGACTTTGGTAATACTGTTAGTGACATCACCCCTGAGAACATCGAATCAATGAATATTCTTAAAGGTGCTGCGGCAACTGCTCTTTATGGTTCGCGTGCTGCAAACGGTGTTATCATGATTACAACTAAAAAAGGAAGTAGTCACGTTGATAGCGGAGAAGACAGAATTGGTATTACACTCAATTCCAGTGTACAGATGGGTATGGCTGATAAAAGCACTCTACCTGATTACCAAACTGGTTACGGTGCAGGTTATGGCCCTTATTATAGTGGTGGTGACTATCCTGGTTTATCAGACGAAACCGATGTTTTTCCAGGAGTTAATGGCTTAGTAGTTCCTTTTACTGAAGATGCTTCTATGGGTCAAGCATTTGATCCAAGTTTGATGGTTTTTCAATGGGGTGCATTCGACGAAGATTCTCCAACTTACCAAAAGGCCACACCATGGGTAAATGGAAAAAATGATGCCAGTGCCTTTTTTGAAACTGCATGGACATTACAAAACAGCATTGCATTTGATGGTGCAACCGATCGTAGCAATTACAGGGTTTCTTATACAAACTTTGATCAAACAGGCATTATGCCCAACAGTCATCTAAAAAAGAATAATTTTACTTTTAACGGATCATTTGACTTAACAGATAAATTAACAGTAAGTGCTGCTGCCAGTTACATCAATGCACAAGGTAAAGGACGTAACTCTACCGGTTATAGCGACAATATTCTTTCTGAATTCAGACAATGGTGGCAAGTTAATGTTGATATCCTTGAGCAAAAAGATATTTACGATGCAACCGGACGAAACGTCACTTGGAATAGAAGTGGCACACACAATCCTTTCCCTATATATTGGGACAACCCTTATTGGACAAGATACAAAAACTTTGAACAAGATAGTAGAGACAGGTTATTTGGTCATGTAATGCTTAATTACGAAATTGCTGACTGGTTTAGCATCATGGGCCGTGCTTCTGTTGATACTTATGAAGAAGTTCAGGAAGAAAGACGCGCCATAGGAAGTATTGCTAATCGTTTTGGTATTAGCCCTGCTGGTAATCGATTGGCACCTCTGAGTGTTCAATCAGGTTACTCTAAGTTCAACAGAAGTTTTATTGAAACTAACTTCGATTTAATGGGTAACTTCAATAAAAAGATAACTGATGATCTTAGCTTCACAGGTCTTCTTGTACAAACATCAGAAGAACAACTATGAACTCAACCTTTAATTCTACAAATGGGGGATTAGTTGTACCAGAACTTTATGCTATTAATAATTCTATAAGTGATCCTTTGGCAACTATTGAAGAAGCTGAAAAAATTGGCGTTAATGGTATTTTTGCCAGTGTTTCATTTGGATGGAAAAATACTTTGTATTTAGATGCTACAATTAGAAGGGACCATTCTTCA
>PVBE012075806.1_pt1 | contig 12478 bp, 13 predicted proteins | sample 1631181 | NCBI WGS metagenome assembly PVBE01 (sample SAMN08397723, study PRJNA350692) | Marine metagenome, whole genome shotgun sequencing project. | isolation source: water | place: Pacific Ocean | collected 2012-04 | reverse complement strand
TGACCGTGTTGGCCGAAGAAGCTCAAATGGGTTCCAAGGAATGACGCGGCCTGGAACGCGCGCCGCCGCGAGTTGAATCGGGAAAGTTCCATTCAGCCGAAGCCATGTTTTCATTCGGTCTTGGGGGAAAGCTTCTTCGACCCCCGGGTTGAGAACTGAAACAAGCCATGGAGGGCATAAGCCGTTGCCAAGGTCATTACAAGTGGAACCACCTCGCGGGCCATTAGGCGGTTGCTGAAACATTCCACCGGCTGGTTTCGCGCCGCCGGGTTTCGACCCCTTCGCGGCGGCCTCAATATGTAGGGGGAGCCCCTTACGGGCTCCCCCTATCGTGTGAAGGCTTGGGAAGCGATCCATTCAAAAGATAGGCGCGGCCGGAATCAATCGCCGGGTTCGGCCCTGACCCAAGCGGAGACCCGAAACACACCCGTTAATCGAATCCCACCCCATTGATTTCACTCAGCGCGTCATACAGGCGCTCGACACCCATCTTTTCCACCGCGGGCGCCACCGACCGGAAATGCTCCGGGACCGGATAGACCTGCGGCAGACGGATTTGATTGGCCGCCTCCTGCCGACTCAACCCATCATCGACGGCTTTTCGCACCAGCGCCAGGGTTTCCTTGAGGTAGTCCTCCAAGCGGTCCACAGGCCCCATGTCGCATACAGGGCCGTGCCCCGGCACGATCACCTTCGGCGTCGCCCGTCGAATCCATTGGAGGGATTCCAGCCAACCGAAGGGATCGGACTGGTGCAGCCAGGGGAGGAAGTCGTTAAAAACGTTGTCGCCGGCGAAAAGGACCGCCCTCTTCCCGCAGGAACACCATCGTGCTGTTGGGAAGGTGGCCGGGGGCATGGAGGAACTCGAGCGTCCGGCCCTTCAGACGCAATGTGAGACGGTCGGTAAACGTAAGGTCCGGGTCCCGCGCGTGATAGCCCTTCAGGAGCGGAAGTCCTTCGGGGTCGATATCCTCCACCAGCGCACGCGGGTTGTCGACGGTCTCAGCGAATTGAATCGAGGGGCGAGGTTTTCGTCGATGCTCCAGGGATTGAGATCGATGACGGGCGCGGGGAATTTCCCCTTGGCCGCCAATCGGAGGATCTCGTCGAGATAGGGTTGGGGAAATTCGTGCGCGTGAATGTCGATCTTGAGACGGGGTGTCATTTCCGGAGGGGCCCGGCGCGCTTCACGCGTCGTCGATTCCGAGCAGTTTCCGGGCGTTTTCGAGGAGAATTTTCTTCCGAACCTGCTCTTTAAAGGGGGCGGCCTCGAAATCCCGGAGCCAGCGCTCCGGCGTGAGCAACGGATAATCCGTCCCGAACAGGATCTTGTCCTGGAGGAGGGTGTTGGCGTACTGGATCACGGAGGGGGGGAAATACTTCGGAGACCACCCGGACAGGTCCATGTAGACGTTGGCCTTGTGGAGGACGATGGAGAGAAGCTCGTCGTGCCAAGGCCAGGCCGGATGGGCGCCGATGATGGTCAGCTCGGGGAAATCGCGGGCCACGTCGTCCAGGTAGGGGATCGGCCGGGACTTCGCGAGACTGATTCCGCCTCCTCCCGGAAGCCCCGCGCCCACCCCGGTGTGGCCCATGTGAAAGATGACGGGGAGGCCCAGCTCAACGCACTTCTCGTAGATGGGATAGCACTTCCGCTCATTGGGATAGAAGTCCTGGATCGCCTGCTGGAACTTGACGCCCCGCAACGACAGCTCCCGGCCCGACCGCTCGACCTCCTCGACCGCCAATCTCCCCTTGTGGGGGTCCACGCTGGCGAATCCGATGAACACGTCCGGGTGTTCCTTGACCATATCGGCCACGTAATCGTTTCCGATGTAGGGGACCCCCGTCGCCGTCTCCGAATCGATGGCGAAGACGACCGCCTTCATCTCCATGTCCCGGTACATCCCGGCCGTTTCCTCCAGGGGAACGCCCTCGAGGCTCACCTTGAAGTACTTTTCCATGGCCGCCCGAAGGGGATTCAATTTTCGGGCTTCGGGGGTGTTGACGTGGGTGTGAATGTCGATTGCCTGAAGCGGCATTTTCTCTTCTTCCTGAATAACGGTTAGACCTTGGCCGGGAATCCCTCCGCCACAGATATTTCTTTCCAATCTTCAGCAACCACCAACGTGGGCTCCGTGACGTCCCGGACTTCCTCGGCCGTTACGCCGGGGGCCGCCTCGAGCAGATGAAGACCGTCCGGGTCCACCCGGATCACCGCCAGGTCGGTGATGATCAGATCGACGCACGCCTTGCCCGTCAGGGGGTACGTGCAGGCGCGAACGATCTTGGGCTCCCCCTCTTTCGTCACGTGACGCATCAAGGCGATCACGCGGCGCGCCCCAGCCGCCAGGTCCATCGCCCCGCCGACCCGGCCGATGGGGCTCCCCGGAAGCATCCAGTTCGCCAGGTCCCCCTTCTCCGAGACCTGGTAGGCGCCCAGGATGGAGGCGGCCAGGTGCCCGCCCCTCACCATCACGTGGGCGTCGGCCTGTGAGAAGAATGACGCCCCGGGAATGAGGGTGACGGCATCCTTACTGGCATTCACCAGGTCGGGATCTTTCAGGTCCTCCGGTGCGGTCGGTCCCACGCCCAGGAGGCCGTTCTCGGTGTGAATCAGGACATCCGCCTCGGGGTTCAGGTAATCGGCCACCCGCGTGGGAAGTCCGATGCCCAGGTTTACGCAGTCCCCGTCCTTCAGCTCCCGGGCGGCCCTCCAGGCCATCTGCTCATTCGTCAATCCATCTTTTGTCATAGTGTTCTCCCCGCACCACCCGATCCACGAAGATGGCGGGCGTCACGACGGCCTCCGGGTCCAGCGCGCCCACCTCGACGATCTCTTCCACCTCCGCGATGGTCACCTCGGCCGCGGTGGACATGACGGGATTGAAGTTGCGCGCGGTCATGCGGTACGTGAGGTTGCCCCAACGGTCTCCTTTGTAAGCCTTCACGAAGGCGAAATCCGCGCGCAGGGCGAACTCCAGGACCATTTCCCGGCCGTCGATCACACGGCTCTCTTTGCCTTCGGCCAAAGGGGTGCCCACACCCGTCGCCGTGTAGAAGGCGCCGACGCCCGCACCCCCCGAGCGGATCCGCTCAATCAGCGTGCCCTGGGGGACGCATTCGTATTCCACCTCCCCCGCCAGGACCTGTTCGTCAAAATAGCGGGCCTTTCGGGGATGGGGAAAAGAACCGATGAACTTCCCGATCCGGCGATTCTTGAAAAGCGGGGCAAGGTTTCTTTCCCCGGATCCCGCCGCGTTGCTGATGGCTGTCAGGTTCTTCGCCCCCTGTCTCGCCAGGGCGTCGATCAAGTGCTCGGGCTCCCCGGTGGTTCCGAACCCGCCGAACATGATCACGGCCCCATCGGGGATGTCTTCGACGGTCTCATCGGCGGACGGGTGGATCTTGTTCATGTACCCCCGAAACCTCTCCGCAACGGCCTGGACGGACACAACTCCCCGAACGGCCGCGCCATGCCCTCCCGAACCGAAAAGCCTATGTTAACCGGCATTTGTCACCAATGAAAGTCTCAAACGGCGGGGCAGATCCCGCATCCGTCCGCCCATTTCGCGGCGCGGGGTTCCGCTCCCCTTCACCAAGCGTGCGGGAATCATCAGGTCCAACGGCCCCACGGGCCGTCGGGTCAGGTCAACCGCCGGCGAAGGTAGGAAGACAGGAAGTCCACGGCGGTGACGAGGACGAAGATCACCGCGATGAGCACCAGAAGCTGATCTTGCAAAAAGAGGCTGAGGGCGATGTGAATCTTCAGGCCGATGCCGCCGCCGCCGATGATCCCCAGGATGGTCGCCGTCCGGATGTTCACCTCCCAGCGGTAAAGCGTGTAGGCCAGGAGCTGGGGGAACGCCTGGGGCAGTAGCCCGTAAAGAAAGATCGAGAACCGGCCCGCGCCGGTCGCCTGGAGGGCCTCGATGGGCCGGGGATCGACGTTTTCCAAGGTTTCCGAATATAGCTTGCCCAGGACGCCCCCGTTGTGCACGCCCAGGGCCAACACGCCCGCGAAAGGCCCAAGCCCCACGGCGAAGATGAAGATGATCGCCAGGACAATCTCCGGCACGGACCGGAGGACGGCCATGGCCGTTCGCGCCGCCCAATACCCCGTGTAACGCAGCCGCCCCGCCGCGGTCCCCGCGCCCGCCCTCTCGAACAACACCCCCCGGACCATGAGGTTGTCCGAAGCGAAGGCCGTGAGAACGGAGGCGATGATCACCGACAGGGCCGTGCCCATGATCGAGATCGCCAGCGTCTGGACGGCCGCCCGGGCCGCCCCCCCGAGGAACTTCAGGCTGGTTTCCGGCGGCCATAGACCCGAGACGAACTTCCACATCTGGGATCGGCCCTCTTCGCCGATCAACTCTCTGAAGTTGGCTTCCGTTCCGGAATAGCTCCACGCCAGGACCGCCAACAGAAGCAGGCCGCTCCCCCAGGCTTTCCACGAAACGCCCGGGCGCTCCGGGATTGCGGCGGACAACGCCGGTCCGCGGCTCACAGCACCCGCCTCCGGATGAACGCGCACAATCGGTCGACCCCCGTGACCATGACCAGGAGGATCAGGATGAGGGTCAGGGTCTCGGGCTGGTTGAACATCCGCATCGAGATTTCGATCTGCTGGCCGATCCCCCCGGCCCCGACGAACCCCAGGATGGCCGCCGCCCGGATGGCGCACTCCCACCGGTACAGGGCGTAGGAGACAAGGTTGGGCAAGGCTTCGGGGAGGAACCCATACAGAAACGTCGAGAACCTGGACGCCCCGGTCGCCTGGAGGGCCTCGGCGGGCCGGGGGTTCACGCCCTCGAAAATCTCGGCGAACACCTTCCCCAGAATCCCCCCGTACGCGACGCCGATGGCCAACACCCCGGGAAAGGGACCCAACCCCACGGCCCGGACGAAGATCAGCGCCCAGACAAACTCCGGGACCGCGCGGAAAACATTCAGGACGAGCCGCGCCGCGAGGTAGGGGAGGAACCGCAACGCCCCACGCGCCGGCCTGCCCTCGACCTCCCTGTCGTGGAGCACGCTGGTGAACGAGAGGTTGCTCGCGGCGAAGATGGCCAGGGGAAAACCAATCACGACGGCCAGGGCGACGCCGAGGACGGAGATTTGGATGGTCTCCAGGGCGGGCCGCAACGTGAATCCGAGGAACTCCGCCGACAACGCCGGAGGAAACATCTCCCCGAGAAATGAGAGGAGCCTGCCGCGCCCCTCGCCAAAGAGCAGCGCTCCAGGGCGCACCTCGGCCAGACGCCAACTGGCCGCCATCGCGGCGAGAAAAACAAAAAAGGCGATGAACCGAAATGCGGATTTGGGGGGTCTAGCCGGGATGGCCGCCGGAGACGCGGATGGGCTCACTGTCAGGGACGGCGGCGAAGGAGAGAAAGTCCCGCCGCGCCTCCTCCATTTTCGGGGGGTAGAGCGCTTCGAGGTCGGCCGGGGAGATGTCCTCCGGCGCCCGATCGAAAAGGATCCGCCCCTGGCGGACACCGACCACCCGCGGGAAATGTCCGAAGGCCAGGTCCACGCCGTGGAGATTCATGGCCAGGGTCTTGCGACCCTCCTCGCTCAGGCGAACCAGAAGCTTCACAATCCCCTCCGCAAGGGAGGGATCCACCGAGGAGACCGGCTCGTCCGCGAGGATGGCCGACGGGTCCTGGATGAGAAGCCGGGCGATGGCGACCCGCTGACGCTCACCGCCGGAAAGGTCATCCGTCCGTGAAAAGAGTTTCTCGAGGATTCCGACGCGCGCGAGGACCGCCCCGGCGGCTTCGAGTTCGGCGGGCCGGACCAGCGACTGTAGCGCCCGAAGGGCCCCCCAGGTCCCGAGACGTCCGGCCAGGACGTTGTGAACCACCCGGAGCCTTCCAACCAGGTTGTGGTGCTGGTAAACGGTCCCGATCTTCCGCCGGGTCTCCCGCAAGCGCCTGCCCCGAAGGCCGGCCACGTCCTCTCCGTCGATCCGGAACTCGCCGTCCGTGGGCTTGAGTGTGCAGTTGAGGACGCGAAAAAGGGTGGTCTTCCCGGCCCCGCTCGGACCGATGAAGGCGACGCGCTCCCCCGGCCGGATTTCCAGGTCAATCCCGTCCAAGGCGACTTCGCCGGCCTTGAAACGCTTTGTCACCCCCCGCAACGTGAACATTCAAACCTCTTTTAGAGTCGCGGGGGGCGGTTTTCAAAATGTCCCCCCTGGGGACTCTCAAAGGTTCCCACCCTTTTTCAGCAGCCCCGCGGCGATGGCGGCCGACTCGATGCCGGAGAAATCATCCTCCGTCGCCAGGAGATAACCCTTCGCCCGCTGGAGGTCCATGACCTTTCGGTGTTCCGGGTTCGCGTAATCCAGGCGCAGGAACGCGTGGACGATCTTGCTGATCAGCCGCCGGTCCAGACCGCCCCGGGCCGTCCAGTTGTAGTCCACGTATCCGGGCGTCGTCCAGATCACCTTCACCTTGCTCAGGTCGACCTTTCCGGCCTGGACCAGCCTGTCCCACACGGCCTCGTTGAGGACGCCGGCCTGGACCTGTCCGGCCTCCACCCATTTGGCCGTGGCGTCGTGCGCCCCGCTGAAGCTGAACTTCTTGAAATCCCGCTCGGGAATCACGCCGGACTTTTGGAGGAAATACCGTGGCATCAGGTGGCCTGAGGTCGAGCTCACGCTTCCGAAGGCGAAGGTCTTTCCCTTCAGGTCCTTCAGCCGCCGGACGCCCGAGTCTTTGTGGGCGATGAACTTGCTGTGGAAGTTGGCGTCGGAAAGCCGCATGACCAGCGCAATGGCGTTTCCGGTCCGTTTTCGGGCCTGGACGTGGGTGAAGCCGCCGTACCAGGCCAGATCGATTTTCTTTGCCGCCAAGGCCTCTACGGTCGCCGCGTAATCGACGACGGGGATGAACTTGACCTTCATCCCAAGCCGCTTTTCCAGGTACCTCACCAGGGGTTTGTTCTTCCTGAGCAGCTCCGTCGGAACCTCATCCGGGATGGCCGTCACCCGGAGGACCTTCGGCGTATCGGCCGAGACCGTCTGGACAAAAAGGGAGAATATCCCCGCAAGGAGAGCCCATCTCACCGATCCCAAAGCACGTCTCATCACCGTTCTTATCCTTAAACACACAGTCGCTGGGAAGTGGAACCCCGGCATCACCCGATGGAGACTCATTGTTATTATATATCTGATATACCTATACCACAAATAGGAAAACCAAATACATGGATTTGGATCTATAGAAATGTTCGATTCCAAGCTTTCATCTCATACCTTGAACCGGAAGAGGATGACGTCTCCCTCTTGGATGACGTACTCTTTTCCTTCAAGTCTCAGGAACCCCTGCGGACGCGCGGCCGCCCAGGCGCCGGCCCGCATCAGGTCCTCGTACGAAACCGTCTCGGCCCGGATGAATCCCCGCTCCAGGTCAGAGTGGATCGCGCCGGCGGCCCTCACGGCGGGCGTCCCTTTCAGGATCGGCCAGGCGCGGCTTTCCTGCTCCGCGGTCGTCAGAAACGTGACCAGCCCGAGGAGGTCATACGTCATTCGGATGACGCGATCGCGCGAGAAGGTCTCCACGCCCATTTCCCGGGCGAACTCCTCGATCTGATCTCCCATTTCCAGCAAGTCCATCTCGAGCGCCGCGCAGAATGAAGTCCAGGCGGTCCGGGGCTGGGAAACGGTTTCTTTTCGGTCCTCCGGGAGATCGAAATCCCGCTGGTCTTCACCGGTGTTGAAGACGACCAGCAGGGGTTTTGCGGACAGGAAGGCATACCCGCGCAGGCGTTTTTCGTCCTCCGCTCCGAAATCGAGCGTTCGCAGAGGAACACTCCCTTCCAGGGCCTCCCGGCACCGGACCAACACGTCCCGATCGGGGATGAGGTCCTTTCTGCCCTTGGCGATCTCCACTTCGAGCCGCTCCATTCTCCCCTCGATGATCTGAAGGTCGGAGACCATCAGGTCCGCGTGGAGCGAGTCCAGCTCCGCGGCCGCGTCGGGGGGCGGCGCGCCGGGGGCCTCCGGGAAGGCGCGAATGACAAGCAGGAGGGCGTCGGCGTCCCGGACGCCGGACAGGAAGCGGTCATCCATCTGCCGCCCGCCTTCGCCCAGTCCGGCCAGGTCGGCATATTCGATGGCGGCATAGGTTTTCTTTTTCGACGACGACAATTCGGCCAGCCGATCCACGCGGGGATCGGGGACGTGGACGACGGCCAGGCGCGTCTCGGCCCGTCCGCCGGAGCGCAGGTCCGCCCCGGCTTCGGTGAGGGCGTTGAAGACTGTGGTCTTGCCGCTCCCCGGCAAGCCGATCAAAGCGATTTTCAAATACGGACTCCTTGTGAGACAGGGGAAAACCCGGGGAGGACGGACTCAACCGAAGGGGGCGATCGGGACGGCCCTCGAAAAAACCTTTTCACTCCGCCGCGGGCATGCCGCCGGTGACCTGGAAATCGTCGATCAGCATCGCCGGGACGACGCACGTCGTGCCGCCCTCCCAGGACGCCCCGACGCGCTCGCGCTCCCGGCTCATCGCCCGGATGTTTCCGAACGCCTCCAGCATCCCTTGCGTGAACCGGAGGTTGTAGAGGGGGTGTTGGATTTTTCCGTCCTCGACCCAGAACGTCCCTTCCCGCGTCATGCCCGTCATGAGGGCCGTGGGAGGGTGAAGCAGGCCGTTCACGTAATGGAACCGCGTCACCCAAACCCCCCGCTCGATCCCGGCGGGGAGGTCATCCAGGGCCGTCCCGCCGGGTCCGACGAACAGGTTTCGGGGGAGCGATTCGGCCGACAAGTCCAGAGACGCGGCGTGGCCTGAGGGGTTTCGATTCGCCCGGCTCGCCTGGGCCGAGTCCATCACGACGCCCCGGGCGATTCCGTTTTCGATGAGGTCCACGGGGCGCTTCGGATTCCCTTCCGCGTCGAACGGGATCGGCAGCCCTTCCTTGTCTTCGCCGTCGTCCCGGAGCGAGAAGCTCCCGCCCGAGATTTTCTCGCCGATCCGTCCGCTCATGAACCCCCGCCCGTCCAGGTGGGCCTGGGCGCCGAGGCCGATGAACGACATCCATTCCAGGACCTCCGCCACGCATGGCGGCTCCAGGAGGACGGTGTACCGGCCGGGGTCCAGGGTGCGCGGCGAGACCGACAGGGCGCACTTCCTCACGGCCCGCCCGGCGAGGGCGGCTAGGTCCAAATCGCCGACCCTCGGGGAGAGACCGTGGGCGTATCCGGAGGGGGTGTAGTTCCCGTCCCGATCACCTTCGGCGATGAGGCTCGTCTCGGCGAACATCCGGGCGGCGTAGGCCCGGAGACCCGCCGTGTTGGCGGCGGCGCGCTCCTCCCCCCACGTGCCGAATACGCCCGCAATCATCCGGCCGCCTTCCGCGGCGATCCCGAAGGCCCGGGACAGGGCTTCGGCCCGCCCCGCCGCGCCGAAGGCGGCCGTCTCGCCGTCCGCCGGCCCGTCCGGCGCGTCCCACGGCGCCGCCATCGGGCCGAGGTGGTCGGCCTCGGGCGAGACGCGGGCCGCGCGCACGGCGTCCTCCAGCGCGCCCCGAAGGGCCTCGGGCGTCAGGCGGTTCGTCGAGGCCGCGCCGACCTTCCGCCCCAGGGCCGCCCGGACCGAGATGGACAGGGAGGTCTCCTCCGCGCTCTGGTGAATCCGCGATCGCGCGCACCGGGCGTATCCCCCCGAGCGGCGGACGAGAAAGACTTCGACCCGGTCCGCGGGGGGATCCTTCAAAAGGGCGTCGAGCGGGGAGAGGGCCCGGTCGCGCCCGAGGGCGTCGTGTTCGGGACCCGGAATCACTCGCTCCGGACCCGGACGCCCCGGAACCGGGCGGGTGCCGCGCCGTGGCCCACGTGGGCCGTCTGCATCGGGACCCCCTTGCCGCAATTGGGCAGGCCCCACATTCTCCAATCGGAAGCGCCGCACACCGCGTCGCACGAGTTCCAGAACCGGGGCGTGATCCCCGCGTAGATGGGGTCTTTATAGAGCGCGCCGAGGCGGCCGTCCCGGATCTCCCGGGCGGTCTCGCAGCCGAACTGGAAGTGGAGCCGCTGGTCGTCGATGCTCCAGCTCTTGTTGGTCTCGATGAGGAGCCCCCGCCGGGTGTCGGCGATGAGGTCATCCAGCGTGGGCGCGCCCCGGCCGCCGGGCTCCAGGTTGATGTTCACCATGCGGATGAGCGGGATGCGCCCCCAGGAATCGGCGCGCATACAGCCGTTGCTCTCCTCGCCCAGGAGGGCGGCGGACTCCCGCGAGCTCATGTAGCCGACGAACAGCCCCTCCCGGACGATGGGGACCCTCCGGGGTTTCACACCTTCGTCGTCGTAACCGTAGCTGCCCAGGGCGCCGGGGATCGTTCCGTCGGCGTAGATGTTCACGAGGTCCGAAGCGTAATGGAAGCTTCCGCGCTTGTCCGGGGTGAGGAAGCTGCCGCCCGCCAGGCTGATCTCGTCGCCGAACACGCGGTCCAGCTCGATGGGGTGGCCGCACGATTCGTGCACCTGGAGGCAGAGCTGGTCGGATCCCAGGATGATGTCGTAGTCTCCTTCGGGGACCGGGGGGGCGGAGAGGAGCGCGAGCGCTTCCTCCAGGACCCCGGGAGCGGCCTCGGCAAGGCCCATCTCCCGGATGAACTCGTATCCCCGCTGGGCGAAGTCCCCGCCGTGGCCGGTGGGGAACGACCGGGTCTGGATCTCGCCCCCATCGGCGACGGTGCACGTCAGCCCCGCGCCCGTTTCGGTGAACGCCTGCTCGATCCAGGCCCCGTCGGCGCCGGCGAAGGTCTTCTCGACCCGGAAGGAGACCATCCGGGCGGCGGCGAAGACGGCCTTGGGGTGGGTCATGGCCTCGGAGGCCCGGACCAGCAGGTCGAGCTTCTCCTCCAGGGGGACCTGGAAGGGGTCCTCTTCGCAAAGGCCCGCGTATGTCCCGACCTCGGGCGGCGAGCGGTCCAGCCGTACGCCTTTCGCGTTGACCCGCGCGGCGGCCTCAGCGACGGCCATGGCCCGGTCCGCCGTCCGGATCAGCAATGCCTCCGCTCCGTCCGGACCGTCAGATCCTACGGGCGCGGCGGCGAACCCCCAGGCCCCTTTGTGGAGCACCCGAACGCCGAATCCCGCGTCCTCCGCCCGGTTCACCGACTGGACCCGGCCGTTCTTGACGGCGAGGCGCTCGCTGCGGCTGGCCATCCGGCGGACGTCGGCGTATTCCACACCCCGGTTTTTGAGGTGATACAGGGCGGCTTGGATGGTATCTTTCATGGATTCATCCGGCTCGGATTCCCGATGGACCGATTCGAAGACCCACCTTCGATTGAAGGTAGAATATCACCGATCCTCGATGCCCGGGAGAAAGGGGCCCCATGCGATACCGCACACTCGGACGGACCGGCCTGGACGTCTCCGTGATTTGCCTCGGGACGATGCAGTTCGGCTGGACGGCGGACGAGCCGGCCTCTTTCCGGATCCTGGACGCCTACCTGGAGGCCGGGGGCAATTTCCTCGACACGGCGGACATCTACAGCTACTGGTCGTCGAAGAGCTACGCGGGGAAGACGGAAGAGATCCTCGGCCGGTGGATCGCCGACCGGAAAAACCGCGACCGGTTCATCCTGGCCACGAAGGTCGAGGGCCGGATGTGGGACGGACCGGACGGCGAAGGGCTGGGCCGGGCGCACGTCCTCCGGGCCGTCGAGGACAGCCTGCGGCGCCTCCGGACCGACCATATCGATCTGTACCAAACTCACCGGCCGGACCCTGACACCTCCCACGAGGAGACGCTGGACGTGATGGACCGGCTGGTCCGGGAGGGCAAGGTCCGCCACATCGGCTGCTCGAACTATTCCGCCGGCGACCTCCGGGAAAGCCTGTCCGTCAGCCGCGCCAAAGGGTGCGTCCGCTTCGAGTCCCACCAGCCCTATTACAACCTGGGGGGGCGGGCGGAGTTCGAGGAGGCCCTTCTCGGCCTCTGCGGGGAAGAGGAGATCGGCGTCATCCCGTATTCCCCCCTGGCCGGGGGATTCCTCACGGGAAAATACCGGCGGGACGAGAAGCCGGCCGACTCGGACCGCATGACCGACATCCGGATGCGGTACCTCGACGACCGGGGATACGGCATCGTCGAGAAATCGGAGGAGATCGGGAGGTCCCGGGGCGTGTCCACGGCGGCCGTGTCGCTGGGCTGGCTGCTGAGCCGGGCCGCGGTCACCGCGCCCATCATCGGGGCCAATTCCGTCGAGCAGCTCCGGGAGAGCCTTCAGGCGGGAGATCTGGTTCTGTCCCCGGAAGAGGTCGCCGAGCTGGACCGCGTGAGCGCGCCGGCCTGATGGAAGCCGGCCGGGGCGGGATTTGTATAGGTTCAGATAGATGTGAGACATCTCCTTGGGTAGGGAGTAGAGTTCCAGGGGCCAACAGAGAGAGAGGAGGTCCCTGGATGCAAGTGTTTGGGTTGCCTCGTAGCCTCCTGCGCGCAGGAGGCTACGAGGC
>PVBE011870626.1_pt1 | contig 12479 bp, 11 predicted proteins | sample 1631181 | NCBI WGS metagenome assembly PVBE01 (sample SAMN08397723, study PRJNA350692) | Marine metagenome, whole genome shotgun sequencing project. | isolation source: water | place: Pacific Ocean | collected 2012-04 | reverse complement strand
CGGTCCTGAATCATGCGGCCAGCGATGCGGGTCGCCATGGCCATGATGGTGACCTGCGGGTTGACGCCGATGGTGCCGGGCAAAACGCTGGCGTCGGCGATGTAGAGACCAGGTACATCCCACGCACGCCCGTCCGGATCCACCACCCCCTGGGTCGGATCACTGCTCATCCGGCAGGTGCCCATAAGGTGAGCGGTGAAGTACTCGGTGTCTTCCACGCGGGGTGGGTGGGCATACAATCGCTTGATGTCGTCGGGGGATTTGAGCACCGGGAAGTGATGGAAGGCCGTGTAGACCTCCTTCGCCCCCGCGGCGAAGTAGAGCTCAGCCAATAAGGCCGCAGCTCGAACGAACTTCTCCTGATCCACATCGGTGACGTCATAGTGAATATGGGGAATCCCGAAAGGAAGCGCGCGGATGAAGCCCGAGGCGTGGTCATCCACCAAGACACCGCCGGTGGCGATGAACCGATAGTCGCGCATCTTCTCGGCCAGGGCTCGCCCGAAAAGGGGAAAGATGGCCGACATAAAGGCCAGGGGGATCGCGCCCGGCGCCAGGAGAATACCCTCGTTGACGAACTCGGTGCACTGCCAGGCCTGGTGTGCACCACGGAGGCTGTTGACCTCGGTGTCGAACTTGGCTGCGAGCTTGACGTTGGGGTGGATGGTGAAGTTCTTCCCCACGTGTCCACTGCCACGGCAAAGCCGGTTGCGTTGGAGTAAGAGGGGCGTCTGCACCGCGCCGCAGGCAACTACCACTGCACGCGCGCGCACGCGAAAGCGACGTTTCCGATAGGGGTCTTGCAGTTGACCGCTCACCCCCACCGCGCGACCACGCTCGGTGATGATCTTCTTGACCTTGGTGTGAGTGTAGAGCCGGCCACCACGTCCGAAGAAGCGAGGCAGCCATGAATAAAGCGTGCTCCGCTTGGCGCCCGATGGACAGCCGGTGACGCAGTCATTGCTGCCGACGCAGTGCCTTTGGTTCCGCTTGTTTTGGGAGAGCGTCCAATTGAGGGCCGTAGCCCCCTTGTAGAAGAGGTCGTTGACCCTGCCCTCGCTGCCGGGGTCCTGGTGACGCGCGTCAATGGTCCGCTCTACCTCCTCGAAATGAGGATCGAGCTCTCGGGCCGAGAGGCGGTCGAGCCCGCGTTCGTGGACCCACTCGTCGAGAATACGCTCGGGCGTACGCCAACACATGCCGCCGTTGACCACCGTCGTGCCGCCTACGCAGCGCCCCTCGAGATAGGGCACCGGGCTCCGACCCATGGTCACCGTCGACCCACCGCCGCGCATCAATTTGGTGAGCATCTCGGGGATATTGGCCGAATACTCCTTAGTCTCGTAGAGGGGGCCCTCCTCGAGGACGATGACGTCCAACCCCGCCTCGGCGAGGGTCGCCGCCGCGGTCGCGCCGCCGGCGCCGCTCCCGATGACCACCACATCGCAGGCCAGGTGTAGATCGCCCCGGGTGTGGTGAGGCTCGTAGATTCCTTCGATCATGATCCGCTCCCGATTCTAGCGGACACCTCGGGCGCGGCAGACTCCCGGCGCTCGGTGAACTCGAGATAGGTCTCGGGGGTGGCCAATGGGTCGCCGCCCAATGGTGACGGCACTGAGGGCGAGGGCGAGGGCTCCAGATCATCGATCCGGACGAGGTCCTCCCGAAATGCCTGTCGGTCCCGTCTCCAGGCGCGCCGGGGGGCGCCCAGGAACTCTTCCACGTCGGGACGAGAGTAGGCGGCAAAGCCGACCATGAGCTTGAGCAACATGGGCATCAACCGGACCTGGGGAATCTTATGATCCGCGACTTTCGCCAGCCGCTCCTCGGCTTCTTCGCGACTCAACCACGAGAACGGTCTGACGCCGCTCAGGGTGACGGGGCCGCCGAACTCGACGCCGTAGAGCATCGCCAACACCCCCAACTGAATGCCGATGGGGTATCCGCGGATGGTGTCTTCGACCTGGGACAAAACGTCTTCGGTCATGTCCACATCGAACTCGGGCCAGCGAGGCACCATGGCATCCACTACGGATCGCGCGATCCGCCGCGTGTAGCCCCGTAAGACGAAGTTGCTCATCAGTACTCCATCACCCCGGTGTCGGGGTTCTTCTTGCGCGCGCCGGCCCGCTCTTCGTCGCAGTGGGGGCTCTTGGTCGCAGCGCCCACCACCGCGGCCTCGAGGGCTCGGCTGTGCTTCATCCAGGCCGCCACCACATCCTCGTCGACGGCGTGTGCCGCCAAGGTCTCTTCGAGAATCCGGTTTCGGCGCAGGAACTGGCCCTTCATGATGGGGTGAGCACCATGCACCTGGCGCATGGGTCGACCCTGATACGCCACATCCGCGCCCAACATCTTGGCCGTCATCTGATATTCCAGCTCGACCAGCCGGGCCTGATCTTGGTTTCGAAAGAAAAAACCGATCATGGGATCAGCAAAGACGCGCCCATAGAAGTCACCGAGGATTCGGCGTAGGGCGGGCTCACCTCCGACTTTTTCGAAAAGAGTCATCACGATTGAGCCTAGCGCGCCTCACGGCCGTGGAAAAGCGTTGCATCTCGGGGCACATGGGACGAATTGATCGTATATCTGTGTTGATCAATTGGCAGCAATCCATATTGTCCATCAAACTGGCCAAGGGATAGACCGGGCTGCAAAAGGCACCGTTTCTGATAAACTGCGCCGTCTTGAGCCCTTTCGGAGTGAAAAATGAACCGTATTCTCGGTGGACTTCTCGTCTTTTTCGGACTGACTGTCATCGGTGTTCAACCGGTGGCCGCCCAGTTCGGCAAGAAGAAGAAAAAGAAAGCAGAGCAGGTCCTGACCGTTCGCTACAGCTATGAGAAGTGGTCTCGCGAAGAGCCGGTTCGATACGTGATGATCCCACGGCCCACGAAGCTGAAGAAGGGCGATGTGCGAGACCGCATTCGTGCGCTCTTCAAGATCCTGGTGGCCGAGAAGCGGAACACCTACGGCAAGGCCCAAATCGCCTTCAAGGACGACTACCTAAAGACGGGCGAGGTGTACGTCTACTTGGACAGCAACGCCAAGCAGCGACCGTTCCACCCCATCGTCATCGCCGAGACCGTCTACTCCTTCACGGAGAACGGGGCCACCAAGGTGCGTTTCCCGAAGGTGAAGCCCACAGGCGTCTCCCGTTCAGAGGTGCAGAACGCGTCCTATGTGCTCAATGTGCCCTTTTGGCAGGTTCTGCCCCCGGCCAAGATCGGCGGCGCTTTGGTGGAGATGCCCGACGGCAGTTATCTGCGCGCCGAGGACGCCACCGAACGCCTCAAGAAGAAGGACGCCGCCTTGGCCACGGCCATCTGGAAGTACGTCGAGCAGGGCGGTAAACCCGGACTCTCGGCGGTGGTCGCTGCCTCTCTCTTGAAGCTCGACGGCTTGGACAAGAAGCTGCTGCCCGTGCTGGAGTCGGCAAACGCCAAGCTCCGGTCTGCGGCCCTCGATGGGCTGGTGGGCTTCGACACCAAGCCGGTGAACACCGCCGTACGCAAGATCTTGGACGACGACAGCGAAGCCGAGCTGCGAGACAAGGCCGCGGTGCACCTCGGCAAATCCAAAGACTCCAAGTTCAGCGTCGCGGCGCACTACCACGCCCTCCGCTCCAGCGATGTGGCCGTCGTGGCCAAGGCAGCGAAGGCCTTGGGGGACTCCAAGGAGTCAGAGACTCGCAAGCAGCTGCTCAAGGTCTTGGTCCACGATGACTTCAGCGTCCGCGAAGCGGCGCTCGCGAGCCTCATTCAGCGGAAGGACATCCAGGACCTCATCGAGGCCCTGGTGGCGGACAAGATCTCCGTCGAGGTGAAGACCGAGATCGCCCGAGAGTTGGTCAAAATCAAACACAAGAAGGCCCGACATTCAGGGCTCTTGTACCTCGCCGTCAGCGGGAAAGCTGATGACTCGGCCAACGCGACTAAGGCGCTGGCCAAGTACAAAGATGCCGCCACCTTCGTCGCACTGGGCGCGGCCCTAAAGCACGAAGACGTCGCCACCCGCACCAACGCCGCCGAATCCTTGGCCTCGATCGGACTCCCCAATGGGCTCAAGCCCCTGACAGAGGCCGATCACGAGGACACTGAGACCGGGCCCCTCATGGCGAGCGCGATCCGAAGAATCTACGCCAAGCAATCCCTCAAGTTCGTCCTCAACGGCACCAAGGACTTCAACGCCACCCTCAAACGCTGCGCTGTGGCGACCCTCGGTGAGATGGTCAAGACCAAGGAGGGCAAACGCTCTCGAAAGCAGATCCTCGACGCGCTGCGGCGGCTCATGAAAGCCCGCGAGGCGCCCATCCGCGCAGCCAGCGCGGACAGCTTCTTCGCCATGGCGGGCAAAGATGTGCAGCCCGACATCCTCACCCTCGCCACGGACAACGCCGTGGAGGTCAAGCGCGCGGTGGCCCACGCGTTGCGCGCTTTCAAAGGCCCCGAGGCGGTGAAGTTCCTGCTCAAGTACATGGAGGAGACCGATCCCTTCGTCCTGGCGAACGCGACGGAGACGCTCGGGATCTTCGAAGAGAAAGAGGCCCTACAGCCCATCATCAACAAGCTGAATCACAAAAAGGTCAACGTGCGTCGCGCAGCCACCAAGGCTCTGGTCAAGCTCGGCAACAATCTCGAGCAGCGCAAGCCGCTCCTCTCGTTCTTCAGCGAGCGTCTGTTCGACTCCGACGGCGAGGTTCGCCTGACGGCTATCGAAGGGCTGCTCTTGGTCAAGGGCCCACAGATGGTGATCCTCATGGGGCCTTGCATTCAGGATCCGTTACCCCAGGTCAAGAAGGCGGCCCTGTTCGCCATGGCCGCGACCGGTCACCCCTCGGCTGTGGAGGGGATCTCCGGCGCCCTCGAAGACGATGATCTAGAGATTCGTCGCGCCGCTATCGACGCGCTGGGCAAGCTCAAGCGCAAGGAGGCCAAACCCGTGTTGGAGGCCTATCTGACCAAAGAGAAGGACAAGGGCCTCAGCGCCGCGGCCAAGAAGATCTCGCGCAGCCTCTAGTCGCACCGAGACGCCCGGCGGCGTCCATCCATCCAATATTCTACGAAGAGAAGAGCGCGTATACGGCGCTCCGAGGGGGCGCGTCAGTCGACGTCGCGCTTCCCCAGCCGGGCCTCGAGGGCCTTCCGTTTGTTCTCGTCACGCCGTCCTGAACGCGGCACCAAGGTGCTGCGCTCCTTGACCGCGGATGGACGCTCCTCGATCCCCGTGGCGTCTTCCCCGTCCGCGAAAATGTCGTCCTTGGGCTCCGTCACCACTTGGGCCGGCATTCCGCTGGCCAAGGTGTCTGTGGTCTGAACGCTGGGTTTCCCGGTCAACGCCGCGCCCATCATCTCGCTGCCGTCCATCGTGGATTCGCCACCTTCGCCGCCAGGCACACCCCAATTATCCGTGGCCCGACGCCGGGGCAACTCTCCGTTCGTGGCGGCATCGCTGGGGTCGTCATCTTTGTTTTCGTCGTCGTTTCGATTCACAGCGCGCGTCGTACGGTCGCGAGGTCGCGCCCCCTGGTGCATCACCGACGGGGTGTCGGTGGAGTTAAGGGCGGTGACAACCTCTTCACGCGATTGAAACGACCCGCTCTCGTCGCCACTCCCGTCTGCGCCCTCGGAGACCTCTTCTGCGGCCCCATCTTGGGCTTCGCCATCGTCAACCTCGGCTGCGGCGACCTCGTCTTCGGGCGCCTTGGGCGCCTCGACGGAGACCGGCGCCAACTCACGGAGCTCCACCGGGGACTCGACGAAGAGCGGGATTGATCGGGTGAGGAGCAGCGCCTTGACCGGCTCGGCCGACCAGAGAAGCTCGAGGGCCTCGTCGACGGAGCCCAAGCGCTTGCGGAGATCGTCCTGCGCCATGAGATCGAAGAGGTCATCCAAAGCCTTGGGGAGCCCCTCCACCGCCTCCGTGGGCATGGGCGAGCGGCGACCCGGCAGATCCCCCACCAGCATCTCGTAGAGAAGAATTCCCAGGGCGTAGATGTCCGCTCCGGGTGTGGCGGCGCCACGCCGACGGAACATCTCCGGCGGCATATATCCCAGCGAACCGAAACCGACATAAGCCCGCCCACTGGACGGCTGATCGGCGTCGATGACGCGGGAGAAACCAAAGTCGGTGAGCTTGATGTTCCCCTTGCCGTCCAAGAGGACGTTCTCCGGCTTGAGGTCCCCATGGACCACGCCTTCTGCGTGCGCACCGGCCAAACCGTGGGCGATCTGGACAAAGAAGCGAATGGCCACCGCCGGTTCCAACCGACCGGCGTTCAACACGTCGCGTAAATTGCCTCCCGTGGCCAACTCCATCACGACGTACGGCGGCGAATGGCTCGGGTTTTGGTCGATGATCTGAATGATGAACGGGCTGACCAATTGAGCGTGTTTGCGAACAGCCAACTCGAAACGACGGCGGACCTCTCCTTGAAGTCCGGGCCGCACCACGTCGTCCAACCCGTCCAGGAGCTTGATGGCCACGAAGCGATCGACGTTCAGATTGCGACCCCGCCACACATTCCCCAGGCTGCCCCGCCCGATCTGGTCGAGGCGCATGAATCGGTTGTCCAGACGCACACCGCCCCCGCCCACCTCACCCGCCAACGCGTCCACGCGTTTGCCGAAATGGTGCCGAGCGTCTTCTAACACCCCGCGGACCCGCGCCGAATCACCGTCGATGAGCGCCCGACCCGTGCGAGTGACCGCCAAGAGATCGGTCTTTCGATCGAGGGTCACGTACCCGTTTCGCTCGAGAAACTGAACGTACTCCCCGAACTTCAAAGCCAATGAGCTGTGGACCAGCCGCCGCACATCGCTGGCGTAGGGTTTACGCCCATCGGCGATCTCGTCGCGGACGGTCTTGAGGAGAAGTCGGGTGTCGCGCACGACCCGGTGGCTCGCTGAGGTCTCGGTTGCCATGGGCTGCTCCGGATACGGGATAGGGCTCGGATTGCACGCTACTCCGGCCCGCAGGAGCGATCAAGTTAGGTCGGGGATCAAAGGGGACGCGTCGTCGTGTGCGGTGGGGATTAGCTGAGTTCGATGGCGGATCGAGCCGCTGATTCAGCGTCGCCGTCGACGCCACCCGAGAGAGAGACCCAAGAGCATCGCCCAAATCCAGTGCCCCCGTGAAGCCGTGCCCATGTGGTCACATCCTCCCTCCAGGAGGACCTTCGGCTCAGGGGTGATCCGAAGCGCCTTATCCAGGTTCTTGGAGGTGTTATTGGGGTTGATGACGGTCAGTCCACGGGTCCCGATCTCTGCGCGTTGTTCAGCCTCGACGGTCCAATACAGGGTCGTGTTGAAGGGGTTTGTGGGATCTCTCACCAACCGAGGCTGATCGTGGGCCTTGACCCCGCAACAGTCGATTCGAACCTGCGCCCCGCAAGCAAACGCCTGCCCCTCGATGGCGAGGCGAATCTTCCGTCCAATGGGCAGCGTGTCCGGGGTGACTCGGGTCAACGCAGCGACGCTGGTGCGGTCGTCGGGACAATCACCGATGTCGGAGATCGCCCCGCTGCCCCCCACCTGACCGTCTCCTTCGACGATCTCGAAGAGGCCGGACGCTGTCCGACTGGCCCCGCCGGGGTTGGTCACGGTGATGTCCACGGGGCCCAAGGGCGCGTCTTGACCCACGATCAAGAAGTTTCGGATCCCCGAATAACCCGGGTGACTCTGGCTCACCTCCACCACCTCGGGTGGGGTGTAGTTCTGAATCTTCGAGTTGGAGAAGGTGACGGTGGCGTCGGGTTGAAATCCCTCTCCCCAGATCCAGAGAGAGACGTTTCGGCCCTTATATGCGGCTTGAGGTGATGCACCGGTCACGGCGTCGATTGGGCCGCCGTTACCTTGATTCGGCGGACGCGCGCCCGAGCGCAGAACCTCGATGAGCTGCCGTCCGGTGGCACCTGTGCCGTCCGGCCCCGTCACCGTGACATCAGAAATGCCCAGGGGCGCGTCGCTGGCCACCCGCATGAAGTACTGGATCCCGTCCAGATTGCCCCCTTCGCTGGCGGCGTTGGGGAAGACCTCTTGGGGAATAGACTCGCCGTTGAGCAAGGCCGGGCCCAACCCTGGGTTGGTGAAGCTCACCATCACCCCCGGGGTGAACGTCTCCCCCACAACCCAGAGATTCACCTGTTCTCCACGACTCACATAGGCCGGACTCGCCCGAGAGACCCGATCCACGCCCCCCGCCGGCATGGGGGCCGGCTCCATGGGGTTCATATCGGGGACCAACTCGATGGCCCGCTCCGAAGTGATGGCGCGCCCATCCGGACTTCGCACGGTGATATCTCGTACCCCAGGGCTCGCGTTGGCGGCGATGCTGAACAGGTAGACAATGCCGTCGCCCCGTCCCCCATCGTTTCGATCGCCTTCGAGGATGACCGTAGGGGGCTCAGTCTCCGTGATCCCTTCACCGCTGATGGTGACCGTGCTCCCGGGGACGAACCCGATTCCCGTGATCCAGAGCTGCGCGCTCGGATTGGGCACCCCCTGGACTCGCCGAGAAGCACCCGTAATGCCGTCAACGGCCCAGGCATGACCGGGACCCAAAGCCAGGATCACGGCACCGACGAACGAGGCGAGAGAGGAGTGGGAGAATCTCATGGTGGGCACAGGCTAACAAAAGGAACCGAATCGGCGAAACTCTCCACTGGTCTGACGCTATTCATCGACCGCTTCTGGTACACCCCGACGCAGGGCGACGGCTTGTAAGGGAAAGAGATTCATGAGCCCGTAGACGCCCGGCGCCTTGTTGATGGGGGGGTATTGCCCCGCCAGGCGATCCGTCAGATCCCTCATCTCACGCTTCTGAATCACCGGCGCGAACCGCGTCCGCAGTTCCTGCTCTGCGGCCGCAAACCCGTCGTTTCGAGCCGGGATAATCTCGTTTAACCACACCACGTGGTAACCGAACTTGGTGGGGAACGGCGCCATCAAGGTCCCCGCCGTCTCCACGCCGAAGACCGGCGAAGTGAAGCCCGGCGCGTACCGTCCACGAAACGCAAAGCGCCGCAGCGCCTGCGGCTCGATCCGAAGACCGACCGCCTCAGCCTCGCCCAAGAAGGGCGTCGCGCGCCCCAAGAAGGCCTGCCCATCGACGGGCAAATCCGCCGCGATGGCGTCATAGATCTTCTGTGCCAAGGCCTTGGCGCGGGCGTCCTGCGCGGGGTCCGCCGGTCGCTTGAGGTTCTCTGACACCAAGATGTGGTTCGCGTCCCTCAACTCCGGGTGCACGAAGGCGCGCTTCACGCGTTCGTATGCCGCCTTCACCTCCTCAGGGGGGAGATTATCCGGACTCCAGCGCGACTCGAAGACCTCGACCAAATACCGCGTGACCATGGCTTGAGCTCGGGCGTGCTTGACCTCGTGACCCTCGGCCAGGCCCTTCGCGCGGGCCTCCGCAGCCAGCAACTCGAAGTCCACCAGGTCTTGCAGCGCTGTCTCCACGGCCACATCGGGCCGCGCCGCCACAAAGACACGGAGCCGAGCGGCGGTGATGACGATGGGTCCGCGGGGCCCCTGGACGCGGGCCACCACGGCGTCTTCGGCGGCCGCCGCTGCGGGGGGCGGCCCCGAGAAGAGCGCCAGCAGGGTGAGCAAAAGCCAGTTCATGGGCCTTCGGACTCCGAAGTCAACTCGGCGGCCGCTCGCGCCAAGAGCTCCAGCCCCAAATGAGAGAGGGCGGCGAAGGCGACCATGAGTAAGGAGGCGCCCACATAGTCTCGCCCAGCCAGGGCATAGAGGGCGTAGAGCAACACCCCGAAACCACCAACGATGGCGACGTAACCAAGGCTTCGACTCATCTCAGACGATCCACCAGAAAGCCGCCGCGGAGAGAAACATGACCGAAAGGAGGATCGCACGGGCCGGACGCCAACTCAAGGGTGGGCCAAGGCGTAAAAGCGACACGGCTACGAAGAGGCCGGCCAGCGTCCCCACCAAACCGAGCCCCACGATCACCCGCTCCCCAAGGCCGGGGAAGGCGCCCATGGCGCGCGCTTGCAACGCCGGCCAAACCGCCACGGTGAGTCCACTGATCGTAACGGAGATGCACACCAAGGTCGGCAAGACTGGGAATGGGCGATCGGTGTCTTCGGCCGCCTCCACCTGCCAGCGCGAAGCGTCCGAAGGGACCGAGTCCGGCTGAGACCACAGCGCCGCAGCGACGGCGTAAGCGAGGGTGACCAAGATGATTGCGGCGCTGCCGCCGTAACCCAGCCCCGGCAAACCGTAGGCTACGACGAACCAGCCCGCCGGCACCCCCACCAGCAAGGCGGAGGCGCTCCGCTGAATCCAGCCATAGGCGAAGAGCAAAGGCGCGAAGGGGGCTGTCCAATAGACCCATGGGCCGACGCTGTCGAAGTGGACACCGATGGGCGCGATCACGAAGGCCACTTGGCCGGCGATGGCGGCCGCCAAGAGCGCAAAGCTGGGGACGCGGCCGGTCAGGGGAGCAGCTTCCAACGGTAGAGCAGTCGCTGGGTCCCCCGAAGCAGCAACACCTCGATGGTCTGGGCGGACTTGGCCACCTCCCAGGCGCGCATGAACTGGTCGGGACGTTCGAGCGGCTCTCGATTGACGGAGATGACGACATCCCCGGGCAATACACTCTGACTATTGACCAGTGGACCGTCGTTGGTGACCCCCGCCAATCGATAGCCGATAAACCGCCCGTCCACGATGTGCGGCTCGACGCGCAAGCTGGCGATAAACCGCTGAGGCCCCGCCTTGATGACCTTGGCCACCTCGGCCCGGGTCATGGTGCCCTCGATCAAGGTGGCTTTGGGGTCGCCCTTCTTGGCTTGGACGGACGAAGCAAGACAGAGGCCCAATAGGGCGAGCAGACAGCTGCGAATCATCTTTTAAATTCCTCCAAGAAATCCGGCAAGACAGCGAGGGCGTCGCGACACGCGCGATGAATCGTCTCCACGTCAGCCTCTCCGTCGATGGTCACGATCAAGTCGTCCGGTCGCCATTGACCGGCGGCATCATACCCTTCGGCGACGATGCGCTGAAAGGCGTCCACTTCATAGAGCTCGGGGTCATCCTCTCGCCCCGCTCTACGACGACCGGCCACCTCGGCGCTCACCCGCAGATACAATACGATATCCGGCCCCGGAAAATGGGCGTTCAATGCGGCGACCCAGGCCGGATCACACTCTGCGCCTTGGTAGGCCAGGCTGGAGTAGAGATATCGATCACAGATGACGTCGGTGCCGGCGGCCAGCGCGGGTTGAATCTCCGTGGCCAGGTGATCGGCGCGGTCGGCGACGAAGAGACCGGCGATAGTGTCGGGCACCAACCGTCGCCCGTCTCGGCCCAAAAGGCTGCGCCCGAGGGCGGCTCGAATCGTCTTTCCGATGGGCCCCTGACTCGGCTGGGCCGTCTCCAAGACATCGCGTCCGCGCGCCCGCAGCCACTGGGCCAGCCGCTTCGCTTGGGTGGTGGTCCCCGCGCCGTCCAGCCCCTCGAAGACGATAAACTTACCTCTGCTCATGGGGTCTCTCCCAAACGTCCGCGGCGCGCCTGAGCCGCCTCCACCATCTCCCGGATATCGGGCGCGTCGTGGGAGGCCAAGATGTCGAGAAAGTCGTCGACTCGGCGACCACCCACCACTGAGAGGGCGTCGATACACGCCCCCAGCAGTTCCCGATCCTTGGGGTCCGCGGCGGCGATCAGCGCCTCGGCGGCGCGTGGGTCTCCAATCTCGGCGAGGGCGCCGATGACCCGCAACTTGATGCCGGCCTCGGGCTCCTCCCGAAGGCGCTTCGCCAAGGTGGGCACGGCCTCTTTGGCGCGCAATTGAGCCAATTGCTCCACGGCGGCGAATCTCATCTCTGATGTGGGAGCCGAGGTCAACGCGATGAGCTCGGCTGCGGTCTTGCTCACCACCACCAATCGGTTACCGAGACGTTCGGCGAGGCGCACCGCAGAGGCGCCGATCTGACGACCAAGAGCCGTTCTCAAGGCCCGCGCGTCACCGGAGAACGGGCCCGATGATTCGGCTTCGAGGGCGTAGGTCACGGCGTCACGACGCCCCGGCGCACGAACCCGCGCCTCGGCCGTCCACACGGCCTTGACTTCGCCGTCGGTGACGACCTCGGCGAGGCCCTCCCGGGTGGCCACGCCGTAGACGACGCCGGCCGAGATAGACAATGACCAGCCGGGCTCGGGCCCAATGTGGCCTAGAAGCCAGCGCCCGGGGGTCTTGGTGGAAGTCACCCCTTCCAGGGCCAACGCGAGGCGCAAGAAGGCATCCAGCTCCGCCGCCGACATGGTGACCGGCCGCAATTCGGCGGGCGTCGCGTCTCGGACACGCACCCGCTGGAGAGCGAGCCCCCTCTCCTCGTCGGTGGCCCCACCGGTGGTCTCCCCGCAACCGAGGACGCCCACCAGCAGCGCAATCCAGAAGCGGCGCCCGCTCATCCCACCGGGCCATTCTTCCGCGGGCTACCGACGTCGTCAATG
>PVBE010877331.1_pt1 | contig 12479 bp, 10 predicted proteins | sample 1631181 | NCBI WGS metagenome assembly PVBE01 (sample SAMN08397723, study PRJNA350692) | Marine metagenome, whole genome shotgun sequencing project. | isolation source: water | place: Pacific Ocean | collected 2012-04 | reverse complement strand
CGTGCCCTGACGCGCCCAAACAGTAACTTTTTATACCCCGTCCCCTGCCGTGGAGCGTTGGCGGGGTATGCCATGTACTTGATGGAGGAGTCAAATGATGCACCCGGTGATGAGGGGACCTCGGACCTCCTAGTTCTGTACGACATGGACGGAACCCTGTTGCAGGGGGATGGCCTGCGTAACGTGTACGAAGGCATAGGTGGCGAACCCCTGGACAACGTGGAGGAGGCACATGCACGGTACGGGAACGGCGAGATCGGCTACTTCGATCTGCATCGGGCATCGATGGAGAACCTCAAAGGCGTCGAGGCCTCGCTCGCACAAGAGCTGGCTGGGGCGACACCTCTCTTCGAGGACGCGACGGTGATCGTCGATTACATGGTCGCTCGTGGCTACGACCAGTCCATCCTCTCCCACAGCCCGACGGACCTCATAGCACCGCACGCCCAAAGATTGGGGATCGGGACCTACTTCGGCGTCGACATGGTCTGCGAGGGCGGTCGTTATACCGGAGATACGAACACAGCGTCCAACTACACACGGACCCTTCTGAGCGACATGGACGCCAAGGCCACGGTCATGAGGGACCTGGCACAAGGTCGGAAGGTGATCGCCTTCGGGAACGGCAGCAACGACTACAGTATGCTCGATGCCGCGGACATGGGCTTCGCCATACACGCAAACCAGCATCTTCGGGAACTGGTGGAGGACGGGGACAGCCAGAACATCTACTTGGTGGACTCGTTCGAGGAGGCGATAGAGGTCCTTGATAGGGAGCTTGGATGAGCGCTCTACCGGGACCGGACGTCCGCGCACCGACCAAAAACCTTTAGTACCACGAGGGACACATACCCTTATCATGGTCCAGCAGGACTTAGCCGTGATCCGTGAGCGCATCCGCGTCGCGCTCGCCCCCTACAAGGCGAAGCTGGAGAGGAAGAAGCCCACCGACGGCGACATCATCACCAACCTCCTGTGGCGTTTTAGGAGCCAGCCGTCCCACCACATCGACCTTCTCGTGCTAGAAGCGTGCTCCGAGCTGAGGAACAAGGACCCGGACATCACCGAGGCCGATATCAACGCGATCATCGCCAAGTACTCCAAGAAGGCACAGGCCTTGGTGGCCGAGCTGGGCGACCTCCAGCCGGCCGGGCTGGGCTGACCCGACCCCGACACTACACGAACCGCTCCGGGTGTGCTTCGAAATACTTTTCGCCCATCCGCACGAGCACGAGCCCTGATCCGAGAAGCAAGGTGAACGAGATTGCCACGGGGGCTCCGAGCATTGGCGAGTACGCAAGCGTCGCCAGGCAGGCGGACGGGACCAACGCCACCACGCTCTCGGGGAGGGGAAGCGGGGTGAGGTTGACGACGAACACCGCCGACATGGCCCCGAAGTACACGAACCGCAGCTCCTGCCGCCCGGGGACCATCGCTGCCGCCGCCAGACCCACGCCCGCCAGTAGCAGTGCCAGGGATAGCGCGTACCCGATCATGAGCACCGGATGCGCCATGTGGACGCCTTGGGTCTCGAGGAGGACGATGTACAGTACCGCCTGCGTACAGGCCAGCATCAGGGCGCCGGTCACCTTACCGCGCACCACCGTCCCAGGCGACAGGGCGTGCACCAACGGTTCCAGCTTGTGGGTCTCGGTGTCCTGGCTCAGTGCTTCCATGAGCACGTCGCCGGCGTTGATGGCCAAGAACAGGAAGATGAACGGTACCAAAAAGCCGTAGAGCGCGTGTACGGGACGCACCGAGCGCAGCGGGGGGGCGCCGCGGTCGTCGTCGGGCGCAGGCTCGTTCACGCCCGTCACCCGTACCTGGGGCACGGCGGGCACCTCCAGCAGCAACCGCTCGAAGCCCAGGGAATAAGAGAGCTCCACCAATGCTTCCTCGAGCCGGTTCCGGGAGTAGGAGGAGAGCAGGCTGCGCGGGTCGTGGATGAGCGATATACCCACGTGCACCGGCCGGTCCAGCTGGTCTCCCAGTTCCGGCGGGGGCACCAGGATGACCTCGATCCGTCCCTCCATGAACGCGAACTCCGCCTGGGTGAGGCTGTCGTACCCCCGGGCGTACAGCTGCTCGCGCTCGAGAAGGGCGTTTCCAACGGATGGACGCTCGCCGTACGTCACCACGCCGATCCGCCACCCGCCCGGCGGTTCCCCGGCCTCGGACGGGAACAGGAGCGCGGCATAGTTGTGGACGATGGCCTGGGCGAACACCACCATGAGCACCTGGAAGAAGAAAAGCACCCAGAACGTCCGGTCTCGCAGGAGGCGCTGGAGCTCGCGCCAGCCAACGAGCGCAACCGGGCCTACATCCACATCATCACCACCGCGAGGTTGTAGGCGCCATGCAGGAGCGTGGCCACCGCCAGCGCGAGGGAGGCGCGGCCGCTACGCAGGTAGACCAGCGCGAACACCGTGGTGCACAGGCCATGGACGACCAATGACAAGGGGAGGATGGGGAGCAGGAGCAGGGTCTCGAGGGTCTGGGCGACGCCCTCAAGACCAACGAACGGTGTGATGAAAGCGACGTTGTACAGCTTCTCGAACACCAGGAACCCCACGCCAACCGCCAGGGCCAGGGGGACCACGTCGCCCGAGTTCGAGCGCAGGCGGCCGGCGCGGTGGAGCAGGAGGAACGCAGCACCCTTCACGGCCTCCTCCACGCCCATCAGGACCGTGACTAAGAGGATGAACGGGACGCGGACCAGGGTGGCCAAGGCCACCACCGCCACCTCGCCCGCAAGCCCCAAGAACACTGTACCGGCACCGGTGAGTATGCCCAGCAGGAGCGATGGGCGGCCGGAGGGGAGAGACTCGCGGGTGGCGAGCACCAAAGCCTCCCACAGGGTGTGGCCCCCCGTCACCGTCCCGCGGGCGGCGCCCAGCACGCCCAGCAGCATGGCCAGTGAGAACGCGCCGGGGAAGAACAGCGACAGCCCCACCTGCTCGGCGCCCGGTGGCTCGCCTCGGAGAACGTGAAGCACGGTGGTCAGCGGCGAGTAGAACGCAACGTCGTGCACACCGGAAAGCAGGGTGGGGAGCAGCAGGCCCACCGTCCCCAGGAAGTAGGCCACTGAAAGGCTGGCCGACATGGAGGCATAGGATGAGGTGGTGACGCACACCGCCGCCGTCAGGGCGAAGAACGTCGCAACCACCGCCGTCGTGGCCAGCACGAGGAGGGGCAGCGACGCGCGGGCGGGGGGCGCAAGGACCACAGAGAGTGTCACGGGGACCGCCACCGCCAGCAGGGCGTGGGGGGCGGCCTTCCCGGCCATGATCGAGTGCTGGGGGACGTAGGCGGAGAGCACCTCGTACCCACCGCCCAGGCGCGAGCCGGTGAGCGACACGCCGAAGGACGAGGCGAAGAACAGTATGGGGATGAGCATGCCCAGCGGTGCCATGAGGCCCGCGATGGGGTTGGTGCCGCCCGGCTGGGGGACGGCCAGCTCCTCACCCTCCTCAATGGTATCGGGCCGTGCCAGGCGGTCGCCAAGGGCGTCGGCGGCGTAGGCCTCGCCCGGGGGCCGGGCCACCAGGAGCGATGGATCGATGGACGGCGGTGCGGGCACGCTGCCGGGGCCGGGACGTACGTTACCGCTGGGCGTCTCCTCCCGTGGTATCGGACGGAAGCCTGTCCCGCGGTCCAGCGCGTCTGCATCGATGAGGAGCGGTGCCAGGAGCACGTCAGGGAGCGGTCGCTTGGCGGCCTCCTGCTCGAACAGCCGGCGGTTGGTGACCTCGAGCACGTCGATCATCAGCCTGCGGAGGGCACGCGACCGGTGGGACCGGCCGAACTGCGCATGCACGTCCGCGTCGTCGGTCCAGAGGTAGCCGTCGATTCGTTCCCCGAGCAGTGCCGCGTGGGCGGTATCGCGATCGGCGAGAGCCATCATCTCGATCAGCGGTGACGCGAACAGCTCGTCGGCCCGGGGATCGCCCACCCGGCCCAGCCGGTACACGTCCCGGAGCGACGGGGGCTCGCGCTCCATGCTCGTCCGCATAGCGGAGAGCACTACCAGGGAGAGCAGCGGCACCGCCAGCAGCGCCAGGGAGAGCCGACGGGAGCCGGACAGCACCCGCGCTTCCTGGCGGGACAGCTCTATAGCGCCCCTCAGGGCGATGGCGCGTCCACCCCCCCGATCTCGCGGAAGAACACGTCGTCGAGCCCAGGCTCCTCGACGGACACGCGGACCACCTCGCCTGACCTGGACAGGCGGCCGGTGAGCGCGGCAAAGCCCGCTGGTGTCCCCCTGTACACTACCTGCCACCGGTCCCCGGGCAGACCCTCGATCTCCAGGTCCTTGCCTGTAGGCTCCTTCCCGAGCACCTCGAGCACGTACCGCCGTTCGGCGGCCAGCGCCTCCTTGAGCACGTCCTTTGGCCCGGCGGTCACCACACGGCCCTCGTTCATGATGACCACGTCGTCGCAGAGCCGGTCGGCGTCGAGGAGGAGGTGGGTGGAAACCAGCACCGTGCGCTCGCGCTTGAGCGACAGGAGCTCCTGGTTGAGCGCTACCGAGCTGGAAGGGTCGAGGCCCGAGGCCGGTTCGTCGAGGATGAGCACCGGCGGGTCGGGGAGCAGGGTGCGCGCAAGCTCCAACCGGCGGCGCAAACCCTTGGAGAGCGCCCGGGCGGGAAGCTCGGCGTGGCCCTGCAGGCCGTACTCGCGGACCAGGTCCTCGGCACGCGCCTCCAGGTCGGTCCCGCCCATCCCAAGGAGCCGGCCGAAGAACCGCAGGTACTCCAGGGGCGCCATGTCATCGTACACATGGCTCTCCTCGGGGAGGTAGCCCATGGCCTTGCGGGCACGCTGTCGGTCGGCCCGCACGTCGGCGCCGTCCAACAGCACCGTACCATCGTCGGGGATGAGGATGCCGCAGATGCACCGGAGGGTGGTGGTCTTGCCGGCGCCGTTGGGGCCCAGTAGCACCGTTAGCGTCCCCTCCCTCGCGGTGAGGTCCACGTCGTGGAGCACCTCCCTGTCGCCGTACGACTTGCGCAGCTTGCGCACCTCGAGCCTCATCCTCGACCCTCCATGGCGCTCACCATATCGTTCACCGATTTAAAGGGAGTGGAAGGCGGTCGACCCCTCAATCCGCCTCGCGCACCTGCAAGTGGAACGCCGCCGAGTCGTACCACAAGTAGCAGTCGCCCTTCACATTCCCGTCGCACTCCCGTGCGGGCCGCTGTCGACAGCTCTCAGGCTCGCACGCGTCACATCCGGCCATCGGCTCCAGGCACCAGGTCGGATCGACCGGGTCCCACTTGCGGCACGCAGGCCGGTACTCGCACACGTCGACGTTGAACGCGTACCTGCCGTTGGGCGCCTCCAGCGGGTCGTCGGGGAAGGAGAGCGTCGTTCGGAGCGCGGCCGCCTCCTGCCCGTAGACCTCGATAAAGCCGGGGCCTGAGAACCAGGTGTTCGGGCTGCAGGTGGCGACCCCCTCCCAGCATTCCGCGGGGAGGTAGCGCCTGTACTTCTTCAGGACCGCCTCGTCAAGAGGTCCACGCCGCCCCTCCAGCGTCCTGAAGTCCCGGTCGATGGTATCCTCCCGCGAGCCGGGACCATCCAGGCGGAGCAGGTGCGGGTAGGCGCAAAAGCACCGGTCGTCGGGAGCGATGTTGTTGATCGCCACCTGGATGTCACGGCGCCCGCCACGTTCCATCTTGATGGATGTCGGGATGGAGAGCATGACCTTCTCATTCCTGTTGTGGACCGTGGGCGGTGGCGGCCTTGACGGCCTCACCGGCCGCTCCTCGGACACGGCAGCGTCCACCCACACCACCACCAGCACCAGGGGGACGCACACCAGCATGATGATGTCCATGGTCGTGACCCCCTTGAGCAGCGAGCGCTTTCGTCCCGTCAGTTCCACCAGAAAGGACGACACTGGGGCGGTTGAAAAACACGGTGTTAGGGGTGATAGTGAGGGCGCTCACACCGCGCGAGTACCGGCACGCCGGCCTGCCGGCTTTCTTGACCCATGAGCGGCTAATCTCTACCATGGCGCTTCCATGGGAGCACGGGGCCCGGCAGCCGTTCCTGGACCGGACCGATCCCTCCGATGTCCGCCGGGAGGCAGTGGCGCTTCCCCTGGCGCCCGGCCGGGTCACCGTGCTCCGACCCACCTCCTTCCCCGTGTCCCTGGCCCTGGCCAGGGCGGCGCTCGCGCCCGGGGGGGAGGTGCGGGCCGTTGTGGTCGACGGCGGTAACCGCTTCGATCCATCAGCCCTGGCGCGATGGGCACAGCACCTGGGCGCGCCGCCGCGGAGGGTGCTGGAGGCCGTGGCCGTGTCCCGGGCGTTCACCTGCCACCAGCTGGCCCGGCTCGTGACCGAAAGGCTGCCCCGGGAGCTGGCGGTCACCGGGGCGCGGCTGGTGGCGGTGCTGTCGCTGACCAGCTCGTTCACCGACGTGCCCGCACGGGAGGGCGTCGCCCTCTTCCGCCGCACCCTGGACGCCCTCGCCCGGGCGGTGCGTTACGCGAACGCCGCGTGCCTGGTCACCCTGGACCGGGAGCCCGAGGGGTACCTGGAACGACTGGCCCGGCGGCGTGCCGTGGCGTGCGCCGAACTGCTCCCGGGGCTGCGGCTCCAGCTGGAGGGAGGGCCTGCGGTGCCGCTGGGGGCGACACCCGCCCCCTTTCCCTGGGCTGTGGGTGGTGCCTGACATGGGCCGGACCGTGGCCACGTTCCGCCACCTGCTGGCAATCGAGGAGTCGCGCTGGCGCCCCTTCCGCGACGGGCTGCGGCGACGGGACCGGGAGGCCTTCGACCGGCTGTTCGACCTGGCCCGGGGCCACGCCGCTGCTGCCACCATGGCGGCCAGCCCGCTCGCCATGGAGCCGGTGGTGCTGGCGGTGCTCCTGGAGCACCAGAAGGCGCTCGAGCGGCTGACCGCGCGGCTGGCGGAGGTGGACGAGGGTGAGGGGGACCGGCTGGGTCCTTGACATCCACGCCGACGGGGGCGAGGTCGCCCTCTGGGTGAAGCGCGAGCGGGGCGGTACCGTCCGCCTCGCAGCATCCTACCGTCCTCCCTTCTACGTGCTCCCGCGGACGCAGTCCCTGGACCGGCTCCTTCCCCGCCTGCGCCAGCTCCCCGGGGTGGGCCGGGTGACGACGGCACGGCGCTCGGACGTGTGGACCGGAAGTGAGGCCGCAGTGGCCGAGGTCCATCCCGCCGATCCGGCACGGATGAAGGCGACGGCGGCCCGGGTCCGCGACGACGTGGGGACGGCGGGAGAGGTGTGCACCTGCGACGTGGCGCACGAGACGCGGTTCCTCATCGAGCGGGGGCTGTTCCCCCTGGCCAGGGTGCGCTTTGCGGCCGACGACGACGGGCGGTTGCGTGACGTGGCGCTCGACGGCGACGCTGCCGATGCCATGGAGTACCCGGTGCCCCGTCTTGAGGTCGTGGAGGTGTCCCGTGGTAGGAGCGCACGGGCGGCCTGCATCGGCCGGGACCCGGACGTGGTGATCACCCGGGGACCCTGCGCCGACCTCCATCTGGTGTCCCGTGAGCCCGTGGAGGCCGTGCGACGGCGCGCGCGTTCCTACGTCTCCTACGGACGAGTGGTGTACAAGCCGCCGTTCCAGCACCTGCACGGCCGCTGGCACGTTGATGGCGACCATTCCTTCTTCGTGCGCCGGTGCGGGCTGGAGGGGCTCATCGAGCTCTCCCGGCTCTCCTGCATCACCCCCCAGCGCATGGCTCATACCTCGCCGGGCACGGCCATCAGCGCCATGGAGGTGGCCACGGCGCTGCGGCACGGGATGCTGGTGCCCTGGCGCAAGGGCGAGCCCGAGGCGTTCAAGACCGCCTGGCAGCTGGTGCAGGCCGACCGGGGTGGCCTGGTGCTGGAGCCGGTGCCGGGCGCCGTGGAGCAGGTGGCGGAGATGGACTTCGCCTCCATGTACCCCACCATCATGGACCACCACAACATCTCGCCCGAGACCGTCCAGTGCACGTGCTGCGGGGACGACGGTAGTGCGACGGTGCCCGTGCTGGGCTACCATCTGTGCAGCAAGCGGCGCGGACTGGTGCCCGAGACCATCGCACCGCTCTTGGAGCGGCGGCGGCACTACAAGCGACGAGCGCGGGCCACGCGCGGTGCGATGCGCGTGGGGTACGAGCGGCGGCAGCAGGCGCTCAAGTGGATGCTGGTGACGTGCTTCGGGTACCTGGGCTACCGCAACGCCCGTTTCGGCCGGATCGAGGCACACGAGTCGGTGACCGCCTTCGGCCGGGACAAGCTCGTGCGCGCGGCGCGCATGGCCGAGGAGGCGGGCTTCGCGGTGGTGCACGGCATAGTGGACTGCCTGTGGCTGCGGCACGAGGATGGGGACACCCTCGCGGGGCGGGAGGACGAGCTCGCCGACCTCATGTCGTCCATCGGCAGCGCAGTGGACGTGGAGCTGGAGCTGGAGGGGGTGTACGGGTGGCTGGCCTTCTCCCCCTCGCGCCTCCACCCCGGGGTCGCGGCGGCCAACCGCTACTTCGGCAGGTACGTCACCGGAGAGCTCAAGGTACGTGGGATCGAGTCGCGACGCAGGGACGCGCCGGGTGTGGTGCGCCGGCTCCAGGCACGTATCCTGGGCATCCTTGCTGGCTGCCCCGACCTTGCCGCGGTGCGCGACTCCCTGCCCGGTGCCGTGGAGGTGGTGCGCCTGGCCGTGGACGGGGTGCGGGCCGGTGACGTCCGGTCCGATGAGCTGGAGGTGTGCACGGTAGTGTCCCGCTCCGACTACCGCGGCCGCTCGCCGACGGCGGTCGTGGCCACGGCACTGCGCGACGAGGGCGTCGAGCTCCTCCCCGGCCAGAAGGTGCGGTACGTGTGGGGTGCCGAGGGCCGGCCCGTGCCCGCGAGCGAGGCCGACGGGTACGCCCACGACCGGTACACTGAGCTTCTAATCAGGAGCGCGGGGACCCTTTTAGCGCCCTTCGGGCTCCCTGCCGAGGCGCTCGCCCGGCGCCTGGCCCCCGGCGGCCATCAGCTTACCCTTGCCGCGTGCGTCGCGCGCAGAAGACGGGCGCGGTGAGCACTTGTAATGTCAGGCACGTATATATGCTATCCACACCATGACCCTTCTGAGGAAAATGGCAAACACGCCTCCCGGGGGGACGACAAAGGATGGGTCTCTCGTTTTTTTTCTGACCATCCTTGGCTGCCACCACCGCCCCCCGGGCCTCTTTCTCCCTTAACTTCTATCGGAAAGATGCCTTCGGAAGGTATTTATGCTATACACGACTAAATAGTATGGGGGGAATGATGGTCATTCTTCCCCCGGGGGACGGGATGGAAGGTTCACCTAATAATAGAATAATAGCACTTCTTAGTCTTCCTTTGGCTGCCACCTCCGCCCCCCGGCACTATTCTCCCCGTTCCTGATCCGAAAGGTAAATAGGCCATCCACACCTGATTAAGGACCGGGGGGAACGGGAACCCAGTTCCTATGCTCTCCTGGGGGGCGGGATGGGGAAGTGCTGCCTATTTCTGTTTACGCTTTCTCGCTGCCACCCCCGCTCCCCGAACCTTCCCTGACCCAGAAGAACATGCACTAGGCACGTTCATCGAGCAGGTCGGCGGCGGCCTCGAGGTCGAGCACGCGGTACTCGATTGTGAGGCTCTGCCAGGGGCGGAGGACGTTGCTCGCTGCCTCGTGGCCCGAGGAAAGGAGCACCTCCTTGATCTCGTCGTTGGACAGTCCGTTGTACTGGGACTTGATGGCCGCCACGGCACCCGCCACCAGGGGTGCGGACATGGACGTGCCCGTCCATGTCGTGTAGCCGCCGGGGACCGGGGAGAGGATGTCCACGCCGGGCGCGACGATGTCGAAACCGAGGTTCGTGGAATTGTACAGGCGGTCCTTGTCCTCCCATGATGCGCCCGCGGTGAACACGTCGGGGCAGGAGCCGGGCGACGTCCTGCTGAGACCAGTCGCCGGATCGGCCGTCTCCCGGGCGTTGCCGGCGGACGCCACGAGGAACACTCCCGCGTCGTACACACGTGAGCATGCCTCGTTGATGAGGCGGTCCACTTCGGCCTTGGGCCGTCCCTCGAAGTCCTCTGCGGTCTCCATGCCGAAGGACATGTTGACTACGTCCATCCCGTCCGCCACGGCCTTGTCGAGTCCGCGCAGTGCGACCGAGAACCCGTCATCGCCTTTGCCCGTGACGACCTTGTAGCTGTACAGCTCGGCCTCGGGCGCGATGGTGTGGACGATACCGGCGACGTGCGTGCCGTGGCCGTGGTCGTCGTACGGGTCGGGTTTGTCGTAGACGAGGTCGGTGAACCCGCGGTAGGCGTCGATGAGGTAGGGGTGGGACGCGTCGATGCCCATGTCGAGGATGCCCACCTTCACACCTTCACCGGTGAGCCCCCGGGCGTTCGCCTCGGCGGCGTGCACACGCCGGTAGCCCCAACCCTGGGCCACGTCCTGTGGTCCGACGCCAGTGGCGAGCTCGTAGGGCCGGTCGCTGTGCGTGATGGTGATCGCGCGTTCGTCACCGTAACAGGTGATGACCCCAGCTGTCCGGAGGTCGGCGAGCTCCCTGGCATCGGCATCCATAACGAGTGCGGCGTTCAGTGACGTGTACGCCTCCTCGACGGCGAGACCATGGGACGCGAGATCGTACGCGCCATGACCCTGCTCCAAGAACACGACAGTGCGCTCGACACCTGCAAGCTCCACCATGCTGGCGCTGCTGGCGAGGGTGCTTTTATTCCTTCCCCGGGGGACGGGGCGTGGGCCGTCCTGTCACGGATTACTCGGTGTCCTCGAGCAGGTCGGCTGCCGCCTCGAGGTTGAGCACCTTGTACTCCTGGAGACCGTGGTAGTAGGTGTTGTGGCTAGCGTCGTCGGCCGAGGCGATGAGCGCGTCCTTGATCTCGTCGTTGGACAGGTCGCTGTACTTGGATTTGACGGCCGCAACGGCACCCACCACGAACGGGCAGGCCATGGACGTGCCGTCCCATGTTGCGTACCTGTCCCCGGGGATCGAGGAGAGGACCCGCGCACCGGGTGCCGAGATGTCGAACCCGAGGTTTGTGAAGTACGCCAGCTTGTCGTTGTACTTGCTCATGGCGCCTACAGCGAAGACGTCCGGCCCCGACGCGGGAGCGGACCTGCTGCGGCCGGAGGCCGGGTCGGCGGCCTGGCCGTCGTTGCCGGCAGCCGCCACGAGGAACACGCCCGAGTCGTACGCACGCGAGCAGGCCTCGTTGAGTATGCGGTCGCCTTCCTCCTTGGAGTATCCCTCGCGTTCCTCGTCGGTGTCCAGACCGAAGGACATGTTCACCACGTCCATACCGTCCTGTACTATGGTGTCCAGGCCGCGGAGGATGTCCGAGATGCGGTTGGCGCCATGCGACATATGGAGCTTGTAGCCGTACAGCTCCACCTTGGGAGCGACGGTCTTGACGATCCCGCCGCAGTGGGTGCCGTGACCGTGGTCATCGTACGGATCGGGCTTGCCGTAGGGCAGGTCGGTGAACCCGGCGTAGTTGTCCTTGAGGTACTCGTGGTCCGCGTCGATGCCGGTGTCGAAGATGGCGACCTTGACACCAGCGCCGTCCAGACCCTTGGTGTTGGCCTGGGCCGAGCGCACCCGGAGGTAACCCCAGTCGTTGGGGACGTCGCGTGCCTCGGGCTGATCGCCGGTGTCGTACGGATCAGGGGAGATGCTGCCGGGGCCGTGTGTTCCCTTGTTGTACGGACCGCGGGTCTCGTCGGAGATGGTCACCTCATGGTCCTCGGCGTAGTCCGAGACCACACCCACCAGCTGCAGCGTGGCCAGCTCCCGCGCGTCAGCTCCGGTCACTATCGCAGCGCCCAGACCGGCGTAGGACTCTTCCACCTGTATGCCGTAGGACTCGAGCTCCTCGGTGGCGTTGCCGCCGTAGGACCTGTCGAAGAAAACGATCGTACGCTCACTGCTCTCAATATCCATCCCGTACACCCATGGGGACCACTGTCCCCTCAAGTGATATCTAGCGGGGTCGCCGGAATATAAACCTTCGGTCTTCGGCAAGTGGAGGACTCGCGGCCGGACCGGTCGCGAGGCAAAACTTCAGTGAACTACCCCTCCCTAAGTCGAGGGGCTTCCCGCTTCGACGCTGTTCCCATCTCCACGGGCGCATCGGGTGGTCCCCACCCTGATCGATCCTGAATGTAGATCGCAGCGTTCAGGTCGCAGTTTATCGTCAGCCTGAGGGTGATCCGGCCCAGACCATCGATGGAAACGTTCAGATTTCCTTCCGTTATCAGACCGGGTCGAGGCATCTGCACATCCACGTGCACGAAGACCTCCCTCAGAGCGCACCGTGCTATGAGCATCCATCACCCTGCCCCTGGAAAACCATGACCCCGACCGATCAGCCAGCATTCTCACCTTTGCTAAACGTTGGCCGGATTTAGGTCTCCAGGACGCGACTGTTATCGCTTCTGTTCAATGATCGTCCTTGGTGG
>PVBE012099716.1_pt1 | contig 12482 bp, 12 predicted proteins | sample 1631181 | NCBI WGS metagenome assembly PVBE01 (sample SAMN08397723, study PRJNA350692) | Marine metagenome, whole genome shotgun sequencing project. | isolation source: water | place: Pacific Ocean | collected 2012-04 | reverse complement strand
GCAGGCGATGGATCATCGAGCGGACGATTGCCTGGTTTGGCAACTTCCGCAGGCTGACCGTGCGATGGGACCGCCTGATGGAAACCTACGGTGGATTCTTTCATATGGCTTGTGCCCTGATCACGACGAGAAAACTCATGAAGATTATGAAATGACTTCTACTACGAACAGGAAGAAAACGAGCCTTGGCTCATCGCCTGGTTGGGAGAATACGGAAAGAGCCCGGAAACGGCGCTGCGCATGTGACGCAATGCCCAGGTGGCGGCCCGCTCGTCGGTTCTTCCTATCGGGGATATCTTTCGCCCCAAATCTCTCACCGAGTGCAGCCAAATTTACAAGGAACGCTCCATTGAACTGGGTGTTCGCGTCAGTAGGACGGTAATCGAGCGGGCCGGCCTCTCGCCGAAAGACATCGACATGATTATCACCGTCTCCTGCACGGGATTCATTCAGCGGACACTTTAAAGCCCCCTACTATGGCGACCCCGTCCTCCACGATTTTGTCTCCCTCGCCCCGTTCGGCGTGAAGTAGTTCGATGAAATTATCGCTATTGCGACGTGCGGGCGCAAAGGCGACATCCGCCAGACGGCTATCGCGAATGGTGTAATATACGACAAGGCCATCCAGGTTCCTGTTTCTCATCCTTTCCCAGTCAAAGGCAAAGTTTCCCATGCTGTAAAAGATGGGGCGGCCCTGCCAAATTTCGATCTCTTGAAGAACGTGTGGGTGATGTCCGATCACGATGTCCGCACCGGCCTCGATGGCCGCGCGGCCAATCATACGTTGATAGTCCGCAACTACGTTGCTCCCCGAAACGCCCCAATGGCAAGAAGCAACGACGACATCCACCTCTTCGCGCAATTGTCTCACCCCTCTTTTTGCTCTGTTCCGCCGCATAATGTGGGATACAATATATTTTTGATTATTTAAGAGTACCCGGGAAATTATTACTCTAGGCCCGTTTTCGGTTCACCAATAAAAATAGCGGTTTGTCATTAAAAAAGAAATTTGCAATGATGGGATATATCTCAACACGTTATCATCTCGATTAGGCGGGTTGGGAATCCGTAAGGATTTTTTGTCCGCAGTGTATTCGCGCCAAAGGGGGGTGCCGGGTCGCGTAGCTGCCTTTCATTTTCTTAGGAGAACGGTAAAGTGCCAGAAGGAACAGTAAAGTGGTTCAACGATTCAAAAGGGTATGGATTCATCTCACAGGAAGAGGGAGATGACGTTTTTGTTCATCATTCGGCCATCCAACAAGAAGGTTTCAAATCCCTCGAAGAAGGAGAGAAGGTCACATTTGAAATTGTCCAGGGCCCAAAGGGCCTTCAGGCGGCAAATGTAACGAAAACGGGAAATGCATAGCGCTACCGAAACCGAAGAAAAACGGCGGCCGTGTCTGGCCGCCGTTTTTCTTCGCCGGTAAAAAGTTCTTTTCTCGCTTAACGATTACTTGTCGACAGTGAGCTTCAATCTGCTCACGCCGGCGGAAATCCCCGTTCCTTTAAATGTATCAAATGATGGAACCAGGCTAAAATTATTCTTCAAACCACCGACGAACGCCGTGGTACCGATTCCCTCTTTATATACGCCCACCGACACCGATGCGCCGGCATAATCCCCCGCTAGGGTATGACTGCCCATGCTCACATCCGTGGTCAACCCCAAAACAGTAAATTTAAGCGTTTCCTCGGATTTTTTACTCAAATCGATCCCCAGAAATCCGATCTCGCCCTTGTATTTTTCCTCGCCACTGGATGTCTTGAATGAGCATTTGATCGCAACGGATGACTGGAGAAAAATTTGTACTCTCGTCCCCGGCTGGGATTTACAGACGAGGCTTCCCAGTTGCACCCCTTCTTTTTTTGCGGCGGCTTCCACCACGGAAAAATAGCCAGCAACAATCAGGGATGCGGCGACAACTGCGATTCCATATCGGCGGATGATCTTCATTTACTCCTCCTGAAAATATTTTCTTTTGATTGCCAATACTTTCACACAGATAAAATATCACATCTGGGCGAAAACCAGATAGTGGAATTTCCAAAATCAGGACAGCGCACCTTTTAAATAGGCTTTCAGGGTCCCGCCCAGGTAAGCCCGCGCGAAGTCCCGATCCAGCCGATCTCGCAAATAACCCGAAAACGACGGCAGCCCACAGACCCCGCAAAATTCCTCGAAAATCCTGTTTCCATCCGGTCCCGGCCGGTTCGTCCCGGCGAAATCCGTTCCGAGGACCACCTGGTTCGGAGCGATTCCGGCGATAAATTCAATTTCTTCAAGATGTCTCTCGAACGAGCCCAAAAACCCCGGGTGCGGCGAGAGGCCAATCAACCCACCCGTCTCGAGGAGCCTCTCCGCCGCCTCTCTTGGCAGCCCTCGCTCCTTAAAACTCTTCTCTACCGGCTCATCGAGGTGGCCGTGCGAGTAGTGAAGGGCGTTGCCCGTTACGAGCGCCAGATCGATCAGATCCCCTTTCGTCCTGTGGTTAGCGTGGGCGCAGTCCACCAAGGACCCCCGCGCCCAGGCCCCCATCGCAAACGCGCGCCCGAGACGGGTGAGCCCGCGCGAGGGCTCCCCCTCGGCTCCACCGCCCAACGCGTTGTCTTCGTTGTACATCGGCGCCAGGCTCCTGAAGCCCAGCTCCCAGAGCCAATCGAGACGTTCCAAATCCACCTCGCCTTCGATGAAATACACTCCCTCGGCGTGGAGCAGCTGATTTCCCTCCCCCTCGAGGTCTCCGGCCCCGAGGACCAACCCCAACCCCTCGGCCCTCCGGATGAGCTCGACCTCCTCCTCGAGCAGCGTCCGTTGCTCCCCGGCCGCGAGGTCCGAGCGCCTCCCCGTCGCCGTGAAGAGACCTCCGAGCCGGGTCGCCGCCGGCAGATCGATCTGCTCTATTAAATACTCGCGCCCCTCGGGGGGCCGCTGAATCAACCTGAGGTCGGTGTGAAAATCCCAGACATCCGAAAAAGAAAAATCCATCAATTATCTCCATAAAATATCGGTCATGGCCACATCCGAAACCGGATTCCTCGCCAAACGAACCGGCCGGGAAAAAAGTACACGTGGAGAAACCCCTCAATTATACAGAGTAACTCTGTTGACCCCCATAAGGCTGGCAATTCTTTCACAGCCCCCATTCGGCGGAAAAATCCGAAATTTTTCGGGACTCCGGGCTCAACCTCCCTACCCCCCAACTTCATTTTCCCAGCCACAATTTCCCAACCTCGCCCCGGGCCAAAATCGTGTAAAATCCCCCTCAATCTTTTGCATCGAAGTTTAATTTCACCGCCGATTAAACGATAGGACCCGTCCACTCAAATGAAAATCACCGAAATCCGCGACACCGTTGTCCCCATCCAATCCGAGATACGGAACGCCTACATCGACTTCGGCTTGATGACGGTGAGCGTCGTCGCCCTGATCACCGATGTTTTTCGGGAGGGAAAGCCCGTCGTCGGCTTCGGTTTTAACTCGAACGGCCGCTACGCCCAGAAGGGCCTCCTGCGCGAGCGCTTTCTTCCCCGCCTCGAGGTGGCCGCGCCCGATTCGCTAATCAACGAGGAGGGAGACAACCTCGACCCCGAGAAAATATGGCGGTGCCTGATGAAAAACGAGAAGCCGGGCGGCCACGGCGACCGCTCGGTGGCCGTCGGCGTCATCGACATGGCCGTCTGGGACGCGGTGGCCAAGATCGCGGGCCTCCCCCTCTACCGCTACCTCGCCGATCGCTACCGGGGGGGCGAGGCCGAGGAAAGAGTCTCCGTTTACGCGGCGGGAGGCTACTACTATCCGGGCAAGGACCTCGGCGCCCTGAAGGACGAGATGAGGAGCTACCTCGACCGGGGCTACACGACCGTCAAGATGAAAATCGGTGGCGCCTCCCTCGATGAGGATTTAGGCCGGATAGAAGCCGTGCTTTCCGTGGTCGGGGAGGGCCAGAACCTCGCCGTTGACGCGAACGGAAAATTCGACCTCGAAACCGCCGCCGCCTATGGCGATGCGATGGCGCCCTACGGCCTCCGCTGGTACGAGGAGGCGGGCGACCCCCTCGACTATGCGCTTCAGGCCGAGTTGTCGAAGCGCTACGAGGGCCCGATGGCCACCGGCGAGAATCTTTTCTCCCACCAGGACGCCCGCAACCTCATCCGCCACGGCGGCCTGCGTCCGGACCGCGATATCCTGCAATTCGACTGCGCCCTGAGCTATGGTCTCGTCGAGTACCTGCGCACCCTCGAAATGCTCGAAGCAAGCGGCTGGTCCCGCCGCTCCTGCGTCCCCCACGGGGGGCATCAGATGTGCCTCAACATCGCGGCCGGCCTCGGCCTCGGCGGAAACGAGTCCTACCCGGACGTATTCAAGCCCTTCAACGGCTTCGCCGACGATGTCGCCGTCGAGGGGGGCTACGTCGGCTTTCCCGATATCCCGGGCATCGGCCTCGAGGCCAAGAACGAGCCCTACGGGATCATGAAAGAACTCGCGGGAATTTAAAGGAAGTAGGTTATGACCGGCGGTGGTTGCATCCTGGGCCGCTTTGTATGAAAAATATCCCTGCTCCCTGAGCTATCCGGGGGCCCTCACCCACAGACCGAAACGGAGTCCAAATTGTACGGACAGACAGCGGCACAGAAGATCATCGCCCGCTCCAGCGGCAGGGAGAGCGTCGGCATCGGCGAGATCGTCTGGGCGAAGGTGGACGCCCAGCTGATGCACGACAACCAGGGCCCCTACCGGATGGGCAAAGATTTCGAGTCCCTTGGGCTGCCCATCTGGGACAAGAACAAGTTCGTCCTCTCGGCGGACCATCACAACCCACCCACCAAGGACCCCCAGACCAAGGTCCTCAACATCACCCGCGCCTTTGCCAAGGAGCAGGAACTGCCCCACTTTTTCGACGGCGAGGGAATCTGCCACATCCTCATGGCCGAGCGGGGCTTCGTTCGGCCCGGCGGCATCATCACCGGCACCGACAGTCACACCACGAACGCAGGAGCCCTGGGCGCGATGGGCGTCGCCGTCGGCCCGACCGAGAGCATCGGCATCATCACGACGGGCGAGGTTTGGCTCCGCGTACCCGAGACGATTCGAATTAATTTTAATGGGAAAAGGCCGCCGGGCATCTGGGGCAAGGATCTCGTTCTCATCGCCCTCAAGGACGTCGGCCTGAACGGAGCGGATTATCAAGTGATCGAGTGGGGCGGCGAGGCGGTGATGTCGCTTTCGGTCGAGGATCGGATGACGCTGACGAACATGTCCACCGAATTCGCCGCCAAGAGCACACTCGTCGAGGTGGACGAGAAAACAGAGGCCTATCTCTGCGAGGCGGGAGTGGAGGAGGGTTGGGAGGCGCAGACCTCGGACCCGGACGCCGCCTACGCCGCCTGCCATGAATACGACGTCTCGAACCTCTCACCCCAAATCGCCTGCCCCCACCGGATGGACAATGTTTTTCCGGTCGAGGAGGTGGACTCGGGTCCGATCCAGCGGGCGCACATCGGCTCGTGCACCGGGGCGAAGATCGCGGATCTGCGCGCCGCCGCGAGCGTCATCAAGGGGCGAAAAACCGACATCGGCGTTCAACTCCTCATCGCCCCGGCGAGCAAGGTCATCATGAACAAGGCTTGGGAAGAAGGGACCCTGGGACCCATCATCGAAGCCGGGGGAGTGCTCTTGCCCACCACCTGCGGCATCTGCGCCGGCACCGGGCTCGGCCAGCTCGGCCCCGGGGAGGTGGGAATCTCCTCCGCCAACCGGAACTACAAGGGCCGAATGGGCAGCATCGACGCCTCTATCTACCTGGGCTCGGCGGCGACGGTGGCGGCCAGCGCGATCATGGGCAAGGTGGCCGACCCACGTGAGTTTCTCTCATGAGCGGCGCGGCGGCGGGGGCCATCGAGGGGAACGCCTGGGTTTTCGGCGACAACATCGACACGGGCTTCATCATGCCGGGCGCCTTCGGGAGCCTGTCCGACGAGGAACTCGCCCACCACGTCATGAGCGGAATCGACCCCGAGTTTGCGGGCAAGGTCCAGCCCGGCGACATCGTCGTGGGCGGCAAGATGTTCGGCTGCGGATCAAGCCGCGAGACCGCCCCGCGCGGGCTCAAGTTCGCCCGGGTCGGAGCCATCGTCGCCCAGAGCTTCGCGCGCACTTTTTTTAGAAACGCTATCTCCATCGGTCTCCCCGTCCTCATCTGCCCGGAGGCCGGCGTCATCGAACCGGGCGACCGCCTCCGCGCTGACCCCATCGCCGGCGAAATCGAAAACCTCACCCAGGGCAATCTTTTGCGCTCCGAATCCCTGCCCGATCATCTGATGGAAATGGTCCGGGCGGGCGGCCTCGTGCCCTACCTTCGCGAGCGCCACCAGAAACAGTAATCGCGGACACTGACCGGCGGGCCGCCCTTCAACCCGGCCCCCTACGATCCGATGCGGTTCCCCTGATTCAGGCAACAGCGGCCTTTGAAGTCGCCCGCCTTTTCAGGGCGAAGGCGACGGGGTAGATTGGCGCTGAAAATTCACTTTCCATGAAAACGTCCTGGAGATTTTCATGAGAGAAATCCTGCTGGCGCAAGGGGCGCTTCGCCTCGCCGAGGTGAACGGGCGGGTCAAGGCGGGCGAGCGCGTTCTGGTGATTACCGATTACGACACCACCTCCCTGGCCGAGCGGGTGGCGCGGGCGGCCGCCTCGCTGGGCGGAGAGGTCGTTACCGCCGTCATGCCCCCGCGGAAAATGCACGGGGAGGAGCCCCCCGATACGGTCGCCGCCGCCATGCGCGAGGCCGATGTCATTTTCATTCCGGTATCGGTCTCGATGACCCACACCGCGGCGGTCAAGGAGGCGCTCGCCGCCCGGGCCCGGATACTGGCCATGAGCGACTGGTCGGACGAGATGTTCTTGAGCCCGGCGCTGCTCGAGACGGATTTTCACGCCCAGGCCGAAGTCTGCCGGAGACTCGGCCGCGCCTTCACGGGCGGTGAGCGCTTTCTCCTCACCTCCCCGTGCGGGACCGACCTTCGGTTCGAGGCGGGCGGGCGAAAGGCCAACGTGATGACGAACGTCCCCGGCTCCGGGGAGATTTCGCCCGTCCCCACTATCGAGGTCAACGTCTCGCCCATCGAGGGCACCGCCGAGGGGACCCTTGTCGTGGACGCTTCGATCCCATACCTGGGCATCGGCTCGCTCAGGGAGCCTTTCACTTGCACGATCGAAAAAGGTTTCATCACGAAAATCAAGGGCGGCGGCGAACAGGTGAAAATTCTACAGGACGCCATCGCCGAGCACGGCGACCCGAACTGCTGGAACGTCGCCGAACTCGGCGTGGGCCTAAATCCGGGCGCCAGCATGACCGGCCGGATGCTCGAGGACGAAGGGGTTCTCAACACGATTCACATCGGAATCGGAACTTCGCTCATGCTCGGCGGAGTCCTCAAGGCGGCCACCCACTACGATCTCATCATGTGGGATCCCACCATCGAGATCGACGGGAAGGTGGTCCAGCGGGGAATGGATATCCTCGTTTAATCGGCGGAGTCTTTAAACCACAACATTAGTAAACCGGGGCATCAATATACCAGCGTCAGTCCCTTTTCATAGGCCTCGTCGTTTCCGCGCACGGCGGTGAAGAACACGTCCTGAATCTGGCGGGTCAGCGGGCCCGGTTCGCCCTTCCCCACTGCGACTCGGTCCACCGTGACGATGGGGGTGACCTCCTCGCCCGAGCCGCACATGATCGCCTCGTCGGCGACATAAAGCTCGGTCCGGTCGAGGGGCCGCTCGGTGACGGGCTTGCCGATATATTTTCCGTACATCTCGAGAACACACGAGCGCGTGATGCTCTCAAGGATGCTTTCCGTCACGGGCGGGGCGATGAGTTCGCCCTCCCGAATCGCCAGGACGCAGGCGCCCGTCGCTTCGGCCACCTTCCCGCTTTGATTGAGAATAAGGGCGTCGTCATAGCCGTTAACGCGGGCTTCCACCCCGGCGAAGCGGCTGTTCTGGTAGTTGGCGGCGGCCTTCACGCGAGGCGGAATGCTGTCATCCGAGATGCGCCGCCAACTGCTCACCCCGAGATTGACCCCGTTCTTCAGGCGCTCGGGGGCCTTGCGCGGCCCGCCGGAGATGAACATCCCGGCCTCCACCTCGGCGGAGCCGTATCCTTTCATGTCGAGGCCGCCGGCGTCTTCGAGATAGATGAAAAGCCGGCAGTGCATGTCTTCACGGAAATCGTTCGCACGGATCCACTCGACAACCGCCTCCCGCATCTCCTCGCGGCTGTGGGGCGGATCAATCCGCATGACTTTCATACTGTCGAACAGGCGGTCGAGGTGCGGATCGAGCATCCACACGAAAAGGTTTTCGCGCTCGGCGCCCCAGTAGGCGCGGAGCCCTTCGTAGACACTCCCGCCCCGGAGGACGGCCTGTGAAAACACGCTGATCTTGGCCTCCTCGGGGGGAACAATCTTTCCGTTCAACCAGACCTTGTGTTGCTCGTATTTGGGCATTTCGCACTTTCCCTCGTGGAAGATGACTTCAAACCGTCAATAAGTTTGGATGCCGGACAAACCGAACAGTAGGAATCCGCGAAACCCCTGTCAAGGACCGTCCCGGTCCAGGCCGCCCAGGCGGGGGTCCCGGACCAATAGGTCTCGGACTTGATCATCTCGGACCAGAAGGTCCAGGCAGGGGCCTCCCCTCGGTTGGGAACGATCGGGAAGGGACAGGTCAGAGATACCGCTGAAAAAGGACCATCATCCCGAGGGTAAGGCTGACGATGAGGCCGACCGACGGGCGCCCGGCGTTCTCGTAGGACTCAGGCAAAAGTTCCAGGAAAACCATGAAGACCATCGCCCCGGCGGAGAACCCGAGACCGTAGGGCAGGAACGGCCGAAACGTCTCAACGAAAAGAAAGGCGGGAACCGCCATGATGGGCTGAGGGCCCGAGGAAAATATACTCCAAAGGGCGCAGGAGAGAACTCCCGCCCCTTTCGGGCGCATAACGGCGCTGATGGCCAGGCCCTCGGGAATATTGTGGACCGCGATGGCGATGGTGATGAGGGCCGCCAGCTTCTCTCCGCCGCCGAAGGTGACGCCCACGGCCACCCCTTCGGTAAAGGAGTGGACCGTCATCACCGCGACGATCAGGAAAATTTTCCGCGCGTCGGCCCCCCGGATGTCTCCGAAACTCACATTCGCCCCGTGGAGCATCCGGTGCGAAAGAGAAGTGAACAAAACACCTGCGCCGGCCCCGATAAAGGTCTGAAGCGATCCGTAGGCGGACCCTTCGGTGAAGAGGCCAAAGCTCGCTCCGAGCATCAGCCCGGCCGCGGCGGCGCTCGCCCAGGCCACCACGCGCGGCGACAGATCGCGCACGAACGCAAAGGGAACCGCGCCGAGCCCCGTCGCCAGGGCGGTGATGCTTCCTAAGATAAAAACCAACCAGACCGGATCCTTCCTTACCTCCCTGGCGGGCCCGCGGAGGCTCTATTCCAGGCGGGTCTAGTGCCAAAGACCCTCGAGGAGCACCATCCCACCAGCCGAAAAACTGACGAGCAGGGCGATACGCGTATGATCCCCGCCCCGGTAGGAGGCGGGGAGGAGCTCGGTCAGGACCAGATAGGCCATCGCCCCGGCCACGAATCCTGCTGCCCAAGGCAAGAGGGCGGAGGCGGCGGAAATGACGGCGAACGAAACAATTGCCAGGAGCATCTGCGGCACATTGGTAAAAACGCCGAGGCCCGCCGCCTGGGCGAAGGAGACTTTCCGTTTCTCGAGCACCCAGGTCAGCGCCATCGCCTCGGCGGCGTTGTGGACGGCCAGCGATAGGGCCATGAATACGCCCAGCCGCAGGCTGAGCGCCATGGCGGCGCCGATGGCGACGCCCTCCGAGGCCGAATGCAAGCTGTTCAGGAGGATGAGGCGGTACTCCTGGGCAAGCCGATCCGGGCCTCGGGGAGGGTATCGATTTACTCGGTGCCCGAAAGTCGGTGGGTCCAGAAGGTGTAGGCCACCCCGAAGGCCGCGCCCAGGATCGGCGGAAGCGGCAAGGCGCCGCCAATCACCTCGGCCATGAGGATATAGCCCGAGCCGAGCATCAGACCCGACGCCAGGGTAGTCATGCATCCCATCCAGGAGGGGCGAGTTCCGCCCGGAAAAGCGGCCGGCACGGCCCCTAAGGCCGCCGCCGCGGCCGCCAGAGCGGAGAAAAAAAAACCACTGTCAAGATGGGTTCCGGAGGGTTCATCGGCCGGAGATCCAGTGCGTCATCGAGATTGGGCGGGGACGTTTCCCATTCGGCACAGCATACATTATTCACCCCCCGAGGGCGCACGGGCGGGAACCGGCAATGCGCTTGACGGGCCACCGGCGAAGGGCTAAATTCGCCGCGGGTTGAGGGCGTATCAACCGCCCGCCTCGCCGCGGCCCCATCGTCTAGCGGTTAGGACACAGGCCTCTCAAGCCTGGAACGGGGGTTCAAGTCCCCCTGGGGTCACCAGAAATAAGGGGAAATAGGCGAGCTTCCATCGTCAATTCCCGGCACCGACTATTCTTCACCTTAGGGCCAATTTCGATCTTCTCTACCACTTCCCCAAGTAACGCCTTTCGGTCAACCATGTCCCCTAAACACATGGTTTTTTCAAATCGGGACAGCAAATCTTCCAAGAATTCGTCCGATATATCAGCTGTTAAAGGGACAACCTGAGTTGACGATTTTAGATCGGCTAGTTTCTCTTCGATTTCCTCTTTTTCTGCCTCAAGCACCTGCATACGCTCAACCGCCCTGACCTGCCCCAATAGTTGTACCATTTCCAAGACTCTCATAGGAAATGGTACAACTATTGGGGCAGGTCAAAAGGGGAAAGATAGATATAAGCGAACAATCGGGCGGGTGAATTTGCTCCCATGGAATTGTATAGGATCAGCTGAAGACCGCGAAGAAAATGAGGAGTGCAGCAAATCCCAAAATCAGTAGAAATCCAATCTTGAACAAGAAAGATAAAGATTTAAAAGGATGACGTAGTAACATCCATACGCACCATCCAAGAATCAATAGTCCAATTAATCCTTCCACTTATTCACCCTCATCATTTATAAAAACAACATCATGGCAAACCTGACACAAACCGGAGATAGGATATTACTTTTCCGAAAATGCATCACGAAGCTTTCAGCCGACCTGAGCCCTTGCTCCCTTCCCCCGGACATCCTCCCATCCTGTTGAGTGTTGGAGAAGAAGGCCAGCTGCACAGAACAGGAACCCGAATTGTGTTGTCATTGTACCATTATATTAAAATTAAATCGCTGGACAAATTGACGGGAAGAATTGTTAAGCAAAAAATAGCTTGGATGCCCAGAAAAAAAAAAGCTTGCGATTAAGAAACTCTCTTTGGGAACCGATATTGGTACCATGAAATTTAATCCGCCCTTAAATGTATTTTCCCTCCATCTTTTAATTTTGACCCCTATACCGGAGAAAAGCCAATTTAGAAATCTTCCCGATAATTGATTGTTTTTTATAATGTTAGCTACCAGCGCCCCAGAAGCCATAACAGGAACGATCGGGTGGGCCTGGGTGCGAGGAAATAGACATCCGCAGGCCTGAGCGTCTCCGCCTCCGGCCGCTCATCGGAGTCATACCGAATCCCCGGACATCCCTTGTCACAATACAGCTCCCCTCCATTATTATACCAGGGATATTCTTTGCATCCACGAGGGCGAAATTCGTAGCCCGAACAGGCCTTACCCTTCAGGAGGACGCAGCACGAGCCATGGAGGCGGAGTTTCCCGTCCACTTCTTCCACCGCGTTGAGCTCTTGCAACGGTGGAGCCTCCTCGGCGGTGACAAAGGTACCTCCCAAATGAGAACAACAAAGGCCGCACTCACCACCGATACATTCAAGACGAATAGGGCCTTTTACCGGGCGAAGTCTGAGGAGGCCCGCGCGTCTTCCGCTGATGATGTGGCGAAGAAACCTAAAGAATTCCATGAGAGGTTTGCCCCTTTGGGGCCGGGACATATAACAGGGCACCTCCAAGAATCAAAGCCGAAACCAAAAGGCTAATGGCAGGAGACAGGAAAACCAGGTTGACCTCTCCGGTCGCTTTCCCCAAAAATGCAGCGCCCCAGCCGAAAACAAACCCCGATCCGATGGATACCGCAGCCCATGCACCCAGCGGAACAAGCCGCTCTCTTTTGAAAAGAAGGGCAGCCAATACCGGCGGAAATAAGCCTAACTGAGCTCCGTAGATTGCGAAAACCAGATCTGCAATTGTAAATCCAAAGGTCGAAAGGATTTCCACGATCAATATCGATATAAGGGAGGAAGCCACCACAATCGCACGTGATTTTTGAAGCTCTTGGAAAGAATTATTTCCATTGGATTCTCTCTCTGGGGTTTTGTATGGAAGAAGGTCCTCATAGATCGTGTGCGATACCGCAATTAATTGTGTAGATGCGGTGGACATCATCGCGGCGTAG
>PVBE010623304.1_pt1 | contig 12483 bp, 9 predicted proteins | sample 1631181 | NCBI WGS metagenome assembly PVBE01 (sample SAMN08397723, study PRJNA350692) | Marine metagenome, whole genome shotgun sequencing project. | isolation source: water | place: Pacific Ocean | collected 2012-04 | reverse complement strand
TAGGCGCGATCGTAATCCGTCTCGAACTTCTCGACGCGCGAACCCCATTCGAGAAGGGTGCTGTCGAGGCGCGCCGACGCGGCGACGAGCTGCTTGTCGATGCGCGTACGCATCGCATTCATCTCACTGCCTTGCCTGTCCAGCGCGTCGATCCCGAAGATGCCCCCGCCGATCAGCACGATGAGCACCAGGATCAGGAGATACGTGTTGCGACGATTCTCCCGCGTGACCACGTCCGTGACTTTGGTATGCGCGGGAATACCCAGCTTCTCCCGCACCATCTCGACCGTGTCTGCGCCCATCTTGCGACGCGGCGGCACGAGGTGCTGCGCCACGACGACCGTCTGGTCGACTTCCGAAGGACTCAGAACGACGAAGCGCGGGCCACCCTTCCCGAGCTCGAACACATCGCCGTGCTCCAGGGACACCCGGCTGATCGCCTCCCCCGCGATGTAGGTGCCGTTCTTGGACCCGAGATCTTCAAGGTGAATCGAACCGTTGCGCGCCACGACCCGGGCGTGGGTGCTGGAAACACCGGGGAAGTCCTCGGACGGCAGGATGATGTCGTTGGAGTCCGAGCGACCGAGCGAGAGGCCTTCCGCCGTGATCATGAGCGCCGGAGTATCCTCCGGCGTGTGCAGGGCCTTGAGCCTCCACATCGCCGGGGGTTCTTCGTTGGCTTCCGAGTCGCTGCTCATTCGTGGATCTCCGGGGGAGTCTGGAGATTCTAGGGCTGCGCGACGGGGTTTGGCGATTGCATCACAGCTGACCGCAGCACTTCTTGAACTTCTTTCCGCTCCCGCACGGGCAGGGGTCGTTGCGACCGACCTTGGGGGTGTCTCGCCGCACCGTGACCGGGATCTCCCTGCCGTCCCGGAAGAACCACTCACCTTCCACTCGTCGGAAGTCGCTGATCTCGTGGTGCCTGACCGCGTTGCCCTCGACCTCGTAGTTCGCGACGAACTCGACGACTCCCGTCGTGTCCTTCTCGCCGCCGTCTTCGGTGCGCTTCACTTCGAAACTCTTCCAGTCGGCCTGCGTGGCCCACTGCCGCGCAGAATCCTCGTCGAACTCCTCGCGGGTCTCAGGATCGTGGCTGGTGCGCAGGTAGGCAATCTCTCCCTTGACGAACGCAGCGTAGCGGCTGCGCATCAACTCCTCCGCCGTCGACGCCTTCCGGCTACCCCGGTGGAGTGCACCGCAGCACTCGTTGTAGTCGCGATCGGATTGGCATGGACACGAGGTCATGCAGCAAGCTGAAATCCGCGGTGGCGCAGCGACAAGCACAACCTCGGAAATGCACCTCGAACCTCCGTCGTGGCGCGTCATCCGATCGTGCGAGATCGCGATCGTATGCGCTCCCCCGCATTCCTGACCCGCTTTCGAGCCTGCGATGATCCGCCCCCACCCGAGACACCGGCCTTACGTCTGGGGGCGGAGTCGCCGAAGACCTCTCTGCAGCAGGTGCTAACATCTCCTCCAACCAAGCGCTAACTCATCGGGGGGTTGCCATGACCGACCCCAGAAGTGGCTTCGCGGGCGGACTCGATCGCCGGTCGTTTCTTCAGTAGTCCAGCAGCGCCGGATTCGGGCTCGTCCGGTGTCCCGAAATGCCGGTCATCGCTGGGGAACCCAAGGCGAAGGCTGTCATCCAGATCTTTCTGAGCGGCGGGCTCACGCACATCGACACGTTCGATCCCAAGCCCTACGCGCCGCCCGAGGTGCGCGGCGAGTTCAGGACGATCAAGTCGAAGGCCGACGCACTGCGCGCCACCGACGCTTCCTACGCCGAGGCCTACTCACTGATCGACTCCCCGAAGGCCAAGGCGGCGTTCGACCTCACGAAGGTGCCGACCAACCTCCGCAACCGCTACGGTCGGACCAACATCGGCCAGCGCCTGCTGATGGCGCAACGCCTCGTCGAAGCGGGCGCCCGCTTCGGCGACCAGGCCGTCAACGAGTGGTCCGCGTCGAGATAGCTCAGGCCGGCCTCGTTGTGGTGCGGCATCGGGACCCGTTGTTGCCGCGCACCACGCATCATGTCGTCCACGGCAACCTCTCTGTAGGTGAGCTTCGTGTAGCGGTCGCGGTGCGTAGCCGCATCGTACCGCCTGCGACGTGTCGCGGCTACTTTTGACGCACCTGCAACCACCGCATGAACTTGGGCTGCAGCGTCTCGACCTTCCCCATCGCTTTGTCGAACGCGGTGCTGCTGTCGCCGAGTCCCTTGCTGAAGACCCGCTCCAGGTATTTCATGAACCGTCCACGCATCTTCGGGTCGGGTTTCTCGCTCATCAAGTAGTGCACGAGGCCTTCGGTCGCGGCCCAGCGGATCGTCGTCATCCGCGACATCTCATAAAAGAGCGCATAGTGGAGGTGGATCACCCGGTTCAACCGCGGGCGGGAGCGGAACACCATCGAAGCGGTGAGGGGATCCAGCCGCGCCTTCTTCAGCGGCGCGGCGCGGCCCGGCTTGCCGTCGAACGCGCTCTCGACCCACAACCCCAGACCGACCTCGGCCCACGCGCAGAGATGCGCGCGGTCGGGAGCCGCGCCGCTCTCGACCAACGTCGCGTAGATCAAGGCCTGGGTCGCCACCGCGAACAGCCGCTCCGGTCGCTTCGCGTCCGGCTTGAAGAACGTGGCCGCGTACCCGTTCTTGATCTCGTAGTAGGGAAGCTGGACCGCCGAGATCTTCGGGAACTTGAACTGACTGGACCAGACGTGCACATCGATCGGCTCGATCGCTTCGCGCATGTGCAGCGGCTCGCCAAACGTATCCATCCAGAACAGGTACAGCTTCTCGAGGTCGAACAGCATCTCGACCGCGCGCGCCACGCCGGCGTTCGTCTTGACGCGGAAGTGCTCGCCCGTCATCTCGAGGGCCTTGCTGAACTTGGCGTGGTGTTTCTCGAACTTCGCGAGTGAACCGTGCCTCTTGTCGACTGGCCAGAGCCACTCCGCCTTGCGCAACTTATGGCCGAGAAATTCGTGCGCCTTGTCGTGCTTCGGATCGGCGAGCACGATCGACAGGGCTTGCAGTCGCGCCATGCCGACGAGTTTCTTCGACACCGCCCACTCGACCAGGAACCACGCGCGCTTGGCGTTCTTGCCGATGGTCTTGCGATACTCGAAGAACGTGCGCAGGTCGTCGTTCACGGTGTGCACGTTTTGGACCATCACGTGCGGGTAGCGCTTTCGCTTCCCGCCCTGCACCAGCAGGATCCGCTCGGGCCCGAAGGGCGAGAGCACGCGACCGCGAACTTCCTTGCCGTTCATCAGCGTGATCTTGTCCCGCAGGTCGGTCTGCGCGCGTCCTCCCGTGGCGAACACAACCACGAAGATGGCGGCGGCGGTCAACTCGGGGATGCGGTGTGGAAGGGTCACGCCGGAGCAAGAAGGAGTCACGCTGAGAGGGTAGCCAGCGCGAAGGCAAGCGTAACCCGATCTTCGATGTCGCGCAGATCCCCGCAGCCCTGGGCCACACCTCCCCCACGGACCGCTCCACGCTCCGCAATCCGGCAGCTGACTGAAGCCTCGTCGGGCTCGGCCTGTGGTGGAACGCGAACACGATCTCTCACTCCTTCATCCACCGTCCGTTCTTTCGATCCGCGACCGCGAATGCCGCATTCTCGGTCTTCCTCAGCTTGCTGCTCGGGCCGCCCCGGTCGGCCTGGCGGGATCGACACCTGGCGCATCACGCCGACATCTGCGGAGTCGAACACTGCGAGCACCTCGGCGGACCAGCTCTGCGCATCGGCATCTCGCTGTCGCTGTCCAACGTGCACCTCAAACGCAGCCCCGTCGAGGGCGTCGTCGAACGCGTGCACTACCACCGGGACGTGTTCAAGAACGCCCAGCGCAGACGCACAGGCGACGAGCGTCGCGACCAAGAACAGCGTGAACGTGCGGCGCGCCGGCCCGGACGCGTCGCTCACTTCTTGCTCGCCGCGTCGTCGTCCGCCGGCGCGGGCACCCGTCCCAGAGCCTCGAAGGCGACCTCGCGCACGCCGAGATCCGGATCACCCGTCAGCTTCCGGATCTCTTCGCGGACGTCCGCTGCGTCCTTGCCGAACTTACCCATCGCCCGAACCGCCTCGAACCGGACGAGCGGGATGTTGTCCTCAAATGCTGCGACGAGCGCCTTCTTCACGTCTGCACTCGCGCTCTGAATCTCACCGAGTGCCCACGCAGCCATCGTGGCGACCGCCTTGTCCGCGTCGCCGAGCAGCCGGATCAGATCAGGGACGGCTGCCTTGGCCTCCCGTCCAATCCGACCCAGGGTCACCACCGTCTCCTGCCGGGTGCGCGCCGTGGCGTGGGAGAGAAGCGCGCGCAGCGCGGGGACCGCAGCGACGCCGATGGACTCGAGCGCGGCGCACGCGTGCCGTCGCGCCGCGTCGCGGGTCTTGACCCGCTGTGCCAGCGTCATCTCCGCCAGTTTCATCCCCGGGAATCCATCGCGCAGGAACCGGGTCAGCTCCGGCACCGCCACCACCGCCTCGGCGCCCAGCGCGCTGAGCCCGTCGGCAGCGATGACGTAGAGGTTGTAGTCGTCCTTGTCGTTCTTCAGCAGCTGGATCCACGCGGTGACGGCTGCCTTGCCGTGCTCGCTGAGCTCGACGGCCAGCCTCTGTCGGCTCGCATGTTCCGCGCTGAGGATGTCCTGCACGATTTCCGGGATCTTCCGCTGGCTCTCGCACGCGGCGAGCAGGGACAACAACGCGAGACCGGTGATCCTGTTTCTCATATCGTTCAGGCGACCTTCTTCTTCTGCGGCGGCGAATCCTGAGCCGACAGCGAAGCAAACGTCGCCACCCCAACCCAGACGACGGTGAGAATGCGCTTCATTGGCGTCATGGTAGCGGGGCCCGCGGCTCAACGCACGCCGTAGTAGCGCTCGAGAGCCTCGGCGTACCGACCCCTGCTTTCGCGGTACACCGCCGCGTCGGACGAGGGTTCGACCACGGAATCCGCGAGCTTCACGAAGGGCTCGATCACGGTCTCGATGGCGAGATCCGGGTCGCGCTCCCGACCCGCCGCCCACATGGACTGCAGCGCCGCACCGAGGGCTCCGGACTCGGTCTCTTCGAGCCGGCGTACGGAGACCTCGCAGACGTCTGCCAGGACCTGCTGCCACAGGGCGTTGTTGGCCGCTCCCCCGACGAGCCGCAACTCGCCGATCTCGACGCCGGTCGCCTTCATCTTCTGCATGCCCCACTCGAGGTTGAGGCTCGTGCCCTCGATCGCGGCGCGGTAGAGAACGCCGGGTGAGAGGCTTCCGGAGCGCATGCCGAACAGCGTTCCGGTCGCGTCGGGCAGATCCGGCACGCGCTCACCCGAGAGAAACGGCAACCACGTCAGGCCTTCGCAGCCCGGCGAAACCTGGGTCGCGAGCTCGATCAATTCATCCCGACCAAGACCGCTCGCAGAGTGGACCTCCTCGGTCACCCCGGTGAGATTCATCACGCAAAGAAGCGGTAGCCAACCTCCGGCGGAACCACACAACGGCGCGATCAGACCATCGGCGTCCGGTGCCCGGTCCGTGTGGGTGAACACGGTTCCGGAAGTACCGAGACTCAGCACGACGACACCGGGTCGCACGGCACCGCTGCCGATCGCGCTCATCATGTTGTCGCCGCCACCAGTGCTGACCGGCGTGCCCTCCGGTACGCCGATGAGCCGGGCGCCATCCGCGGTCACGCGACCGGCGAGATCCCCAGGTTGACGGAGCCGTGGCAGCATGCCGCCGAGATCCGGATCTAGTGCTTGAACGAGGCGGTCATCGAATTCGCGGCGCGCCACGTCGAACAGACCCGTTCCCGACGCGTCGCCTGGCTCCATGGTCAATTCACCCGTCAGCCGGAAGTTGACGTAGTCGTGGGGTAGTAACACGTGCCGGAGGCGCCGCCACGACTCGGGCTCGCATTGCTTCAGCCAGAGGATCTTGCTCGCCGTGAAACCCGTCGGGACGCCGTGGCCGAACGCCTCGCTCAACTCCGTCGCCTGCGCGCTCGTCGAGGTGTCGCACCACAGCTTCGCCGGTCGGATCACCTCGCGCTCCGCGTCGAGCGCCACGAAACCGTGCTGCTGGCCCGAAACGCCGACACCGCGCACGCACGCGAGGTCCGCTTCCCGCGCCAGTTCCCCGGCTACGGACGCGGCGGCGTCAATCCACGTGGCGGGGTGTTGTTCCGCCGCGCCCTGCGCCAGCCCTTCGATCAGGCCGTAGCTGCTGCTCGCACGCGCCACCACGCCCGCGGCAGCATCGACGAGAACGCCTTTCGTGCCCTGGGTGCCGACGTCCAGGCCCAGGAACAGATCGGCGCGACGAGCACTCACCCACGGACTCCCGTGATGTGTTCGAACATGATCTGGTCGAGTCTCTCGTACCCCAGTCCCTCCGCGGCGACCGCGTCTACATCGATCGACGCGTCCCGCAACCGGATGGCATTCTCACTCGAGTACTCGCTGAGCCACCCACCGAAGCCGTGGTCAGGGCGGTCGGCGATGAGATCGCGGACCTCGGGATCCGCGTCGAACGATGCAGCACGCTGCTTCAGGATCTTGTAGCTGCGCATGCAGCCGACTGCGAAGTCCCACACTCCTTCTTCAGACTCCGTGCGGTAAGCGTGGGCGTCGAAGTGCAGTGGACCGGTGTAGCCAGGCCGACCGTTCGCTCCCTCGAGCAATCGCACAAGCAAAAATGCCTGCTTGAGATCCTCTGACCCGAATCGCAGGTCCTGGTCGTATCGCCCGATGCGCTGGCCGTTGAGGTCGATGTGAAAGAGTTTGCCCTGCTCCATCGCCTGGCCGACGGCGTGCACGAACGACAACCCGGCCATGGTCTCGTGGGCGACCTCTGGATTGACGCCGACCATCTCCGAGTGGTCAAGCGTCTCGATGAAGTGCAGCATGTGCCCGACTGTCGGCAGGTAGTTGTCGCCGCGAGGCTCGTTGGGCTTCGGCTCCATGGCGAACTTCAGGTCGTAGCCCTGGTCCCCTACGTACTCACAGAGGAAGTTCATCCCCTCGCGGTACCAAGCCAGCCCGTCGCGGATGTCGCGGCAGGCGTCGGATTCCGTGCCTTCGCGCCCGCCCCAGAACACGTACGTCTTCGCCCCGACTTCGACGCCGAGGTCGATCGCCGCCATGGTCTTCTGGATCGCGAACGCGCGCACGCGCGGATCGCTCGCCGTGAACGCCCCGTCCTTGAAGATCGGGTGGGAGAAGAGGTTCGTCGTCGCCATCGGCACGACCATGTCGTGCTCGCGCAGCGCCGCCTGGAACTCTGCCACGATCCGGCCCCGTTCCGCCGCGGTGGCGTCGAAGGGCACGAGGTCGTTGTCGTGGAAATTCACCCCCCAAGCACCGCACTCGCTCAGCCGGCGCACGATGTAGGTCGGTTCCATGCGCGGTCGGACCCTCGGCCCGAAGGGATCACTTCCGGGGTTGCCGACTGTCCAAAGTCCGAAGGTGAAACGATCCTCTTTGCGCGGTTGATAGCTGTCCATGCGGTGCATCCCGGGTGCCGGGTGGCGCGCAGGGTATTGGTATGGGTCCACCGCTGTCCACACCAGGGCTGTCCGTTATCCTCTGCGCGCCCCGGACTTCGCATCCGATCGTCAAATGAGTCACCCCATCTGCTGCCTCTGCTCGCTTCTGGCCCTTCTCGCCCTCGCGCCAGCCCAGAGAACGACCAAGTTCAAGAGGAACTACTGGGTCAAGGATCCATACACGCAGAACGACCCGGCGGTGATGAAGAAGGCGGGCTACGTCACCTACGGCCCGTTCAGTTGGGGCGACGACCACGACACCAGCGACATCCAGAAGATGCTCCCCCACCTGAAGATCCTGTTCGTGGAGACCGCCCACTTCAAGATCGGATCCGCGCTGGGAACCTACAAGCTTCCCAAGGGCAGGGACAAGAAGAGGGCGCTCGAGAAGAAGATCCTGAAAGAGGAACTGGAGCGCCTGAAGAAGATCATGCCGAAGGTCAGGCCCGCGGCGAAGACGCTGGACCCCTGGCTACGGCTGCATCTGTACGCGCAACGACTGGAGGAGACCTACGCGGAATTCTGCACGCGCATACAGGTGAAGGACGAAGACTTCCCCAAGACCGCGAGCAAGCGCATCTCGAGGGTCGGCGCGAAGAAGCCCCTCGACAAACAAACCCCCGAGGGCAAGTACATGGGCCAGGGCCCCTACCTCGGCATGCGCGGCAAGTTCGTGGTACTTCTCATGTCAAAGGGCGGAGACCTCAACCGGTACGTCGCCCGGGCGAAGAGCGGCTCGAAGGTCAGCGGGGCACCGATGCCCCAACGACACTATTTCACGAAGGCCGGCAGCCTGTTCTTCGGTACCGCCTGCCAGTGCGCCGAGGGCGGTCTCTACAACGACCACGCGCTGCACTGCCACGTCATCTTCAACACCGTCCAGTCGCTGGTCGACGGCTACAAGTCGTTCTTCTTCTCGCTTCCTGTTTGGAACCGCGAAGGACTGTCCCACTGGTTCCTGCTCCGCATCGATCCGACGGAGTATTGCTTCACGGGGATCAAGGGCCGGAGCAACAAGCAGCGCTACGGTTCGAAATGGAACGTGCGCATCAAGAAGCGCCTCAAGCACAACGACTTCACGCCCGCGAGCATGCTGATGAAGTACATGAAGTTCGAAGAGTTGACCTTCGGCGACCACATGGCGATCTGGTCGCGCATGGACTTCCTGCAGACTCTCGGGCCCGAGAAGTTCGCGAAGTACATGGGGGCCATCAAGGACAAGATCGAAGTCGCGTCGGGTATGCAGCCCACGGACGAGGTGATCCATGCGCGGCAGGAGAAGGCGCTGAAGGTCGCGTTTGGCTTCGACTACGCCGGATTCGACGCCGCCTGGAAGGCATATGTCCTAAAGACGTATCCCAGCAAGTAGCTACGACCTCGAGCCAAAGTCGCCTGTTCAGGGATTCGCGACCGTGGCATAATCTGGCATGGTCGCCGAGGGGACGCGCTGCCACCACTCTTGACAATCTCAGTCCAGTTAACCAGAGAGGAATCCTCGATGCTGACGACTCTTCGCATTTCGGGGGCCATAGCGTTGGCTCTCTCCATCATCGGCGCCCCTGCTGGCGCCGCCCCGCAATGAGGCTCGCCTCCTTCGTACGGCGGTCCGCCGGACGCAGGTCCTCCTAGCACACCCACCCCCTCTGGCCCGGCTCCTTCCGGTCCCGCACCGACCGGCCCAGCGCCCTCCGGTCCGCGACCCGGAGGCCCGGTGACCCCTGGTGGCACCAGCGGCCCGAAGACCCCGCGCGGCGGAATCATCATTCCGATGACGCGGCAGACCACGAGCAAGGAGATCCTCGGCGTCGAATGGGATTACCCGGTCGCCTCGACGTTCGCCGATAACAAGACCAAGGGTCACACGATCGTCGCCAAGGCGTCGTTCGCCTGGAAGCCCGAGAACGCATTCGCGAAGGTCGCCGGCGATGACAAGCGCCCGCTGCTCGTCTTCCGCGAGTGCCACGCGTGCAAGGGCTCGGAGCACGCGCTGTTCAGCCGGAGGTTGAACAACGAGAAGACCATGTTGCTCCTCAACTGGTTCCACTGCGTGAAGCTTCCAGCGGAGGTGTCGAAGAAGAACCACCCGTTCCACAACGTGTTCAAGTACAAGTTCGGCTTCCGACCGCACCTGTTCATCTGCACGGCGGACGGCAACAACAAGGTGGTCTTCACCGGCGCGCAGCCGCAGTCCATCTTGCAGCGCGAGTTGACCAAGATGATCAAACTCGCCTACAAGAAGAACCCGAAGCCGGCCATCAAGGCGATGATGAAGTGCATGACGAAGTTCGACATGCTCGACCTGCGGGAGCAGGAACTGCTCACGATGGTCGACACCGCCCGCGAAGAGAAGGGCCCGAAGTCGTCAGCCGTCAAGAAGCTCGAGAAGACCTTGGCCAAGGTCCGCAAGGACAAGGACAGGGTCTGGAAGACGGCGAAGGCCGTCTGCGATCTCAAGCTGAAGGTCGTCAAGGCGGACCCCGTCAAGAAGGCAACCACCAAGAAGGGCGACTAGCCTCTCCCACTCTCCCCCCACTGGGGAATCGGCGGGCTGTCCCTCAGGGCAGCCCGCCTCGCTGTACGGACCTTCCCACTGACTTCTTGAGGGGACAGCGGGATCGAGGAGCGGGACGGTTTCGCCGCAGATCGCACCCCGGCCGAATGACCCGCCCCCCCACGCCCGGGGCCTCCGGGCAAACACCCCCCGGGCACCGATCGCTCGCCCACCGCAACGCCGAGGCTCGCCCTCGAACACGCTCCTGCCATCCGATAAGAGTGGCATCGGAATCGGTGGATCCGGCGGCAAGAACGTGCAACTGCTCATACTGTCGCACAACGCAGTGATGATCCACGCGCTGCCAGGGTTCTGGCATCCCGAGGATCTGGAGCACGAGTTCCGCCTGGCACTGGTGTCGTTCCGATTGTGGCAGGATGACGGTCGCACGCTGACCCAGAAACGCCGCATCTATCAGCGACTCGTCCTCACGGACCTGCGCTACCAGCCCGCCGCCTCGCCGCCCTCCAGCCGCACGAACCGATCGTAGATCTCCTTCGACAGCCCTCCGCCCCCGCAGATCAGCAGCGAGCCTCGTAACAGCTCGTCGATCGGTCGCACTTGCTGCGCCGCGACCGGCTGAGTGTCAACCGCGCGGTGTGGAGCCTGCGCATAGATCGCTACATCCGAGGTTTCCGCACGAAGTGCTCGATCACGGCGAGGGCGAGCAACCCGCCCATGAAGCTGATCCCGACGACTTCCGCCTTGTTCCAAACACTCCATACACTCGCCACCGTCGCGAGCCCGGCAGCGGTGAGCATCAAGACGTTCCATACGATGCGAGAATTCCCGCGGGGCATCGAGTCGCCGAGGAGCCGCTTGCTGTTCATCATGATGAAGAACGTCCAGTACGCGATCGGCAGCAACATCATTCCGAAGACGGACGTCGGGACCGCGAGGTAGAACGACGCTTCTTTCCAGAAGAACGGTCCGAGCGCGCCCGTTGTCGCAGCCAGGGCTCCGTACCTCAGCGCCTTGCCCTCGGGCGGTATCCCCAGCATTTCGCAGATGACGAAACCCGAGATCAACATCAGTACTGTGATCGTGGAGAGCGCCATGCCGAGCACGCCGAGCCCGAACAGGATGTTCGCGAACACGTCACCGGTGAGCGGACGCAGAGACTGCGCGAGGTCGAATGCGTCACGCTTGACGAGCATCGCGGCGACACGACGCTCCTCGACCGTCATCTGCTCCAACCTCGCGACCACGGATTTCACGTTCGCGGCCTTCTCTTCCTTCGTCTTGCCGACGAGGTCCTCGAACGCCTTCTTGCCGATCTGCTCCTTCAGCGCCCCTTGCAGCAACTCGTGGTAGTTCTTCTTGAGGGCGTCGCGAGCTTCATCCGATGCCTCGCTGTCCTCCGCGACGAGTCCCGGAACGGTTTGGGCGTGGAAGCGGCTCGCCGACGCGATCACCACGCAGCTCGTCGCCAGCAGGAACGGGATCAACATGCCCGTCGCCAGGTCGAATCGGGCGAGCCCACGGAACTCCTTCCCCCAGCCTCTGGCGAGCAGGGTGTAGGGCAGCAAGAACGTCATGTTGATCCCGACCGCAGTCGCCGCCGCGCTGATCATCACGTCTCGTTGCATGCCCACGATGGTCTCGGTCCAGTAGGTGCGACTCGCGCCACTCACCGCGTCAAGACTCGCGCCGAACGCTTCGGCGGGTCGGTTGAAGGAACCAAGGTCGGGGATGAACCCAGCGAAGATGTCTCCCCAGGCCAACCCTTCCTCCGAGAATCCCAGTCGGACGACCACGCCGACGAAGCACGCCACGATCGCGGCGACCACGATCTTGAGCATTCGCTCGTAGATGCGTACGCCGCGACTCCCCTTGCCATAGGACCACGTCACGAAGATGGTCGCGGCGAGGATGGCGGCCACGATCACGATCTTCCCGCCCATGTCGCCGAGCGTACTGTCCTCCTTGCCGAGCAGACCCGGCGCGAGGTTCTGTTGCGCTACGCCCGTCGCGAGTGAGAACTGCGGCAACGCCCACACCATATTCGCCATCAACGTCGCGATGGCCCAACTCCAACCCAGCACCGGGTTGATGTGTTTGTTGATCGCACCGAACGGTCGCTCGCCCGTAGAGAGCGCGACGTAGGCGATCGCGCTCAGCATCACGATCCCCATCACCATCGCGAGCGGCTGGAGCCAGAGCATCGACACGCCGGCGAGTACGCCGAGATAGAGACTGGCCGCGAGAGAACCACCACCCAGCGTGATCGCGCTCTGCAACCATCCGGGTCCCGACAACTTCATGAACACCCGCAGGGTCGCGAGTGGACCGCGCTGCTTTGCTTCTCGAATAGCGTTGAGGTCGGCGCTGGCTTTGTCTTCTTGTTCTGGATTGTCGGCTTGCATCGGCGCGGGG
>PVBE012401101.1_pt1 | contig 12484 bp, 10 predicted proteins | sample 1631181 | NCBI WGS metagenome assembly PVBE01 (sample SAMN08397723, study PRJNA350692) | Marine metagenome, whole genome shotgun sequencing project. | isolation source: water | place: Pacific Ocean | collected 2012-04 | reverse complement strand
GCGTGGGTCAGATTCGTTCGCGACGACCGAGCGCAACCGCAGGCGTACCAGAGGTACGTCGAGGATTGGGCGACCGAGCCGCGGGCGAAGATGGCGTGCGCTCGTGGATGCGAGGCGCCTGTTTGTTCTTGGACAAACCCTTAGAGCGGATCCGCGTGCAGGACCACCACCGTGACGTTGTCCTCACCGCCGTTTCCGAGGGCCGCCTCGACGAGCGTGCGCGCCTGGACCTCGGGGGGCGAGGGCGTGCCGAGGAAGGCCGCCATCAGCTTCTTGTCGACGAAGTCGCTGAGCCCGTCGCTGCAGAGGATGAAGCGGTCGCCGGGGCGCACGTCGAGGACCGAGGCGTCCGGGCGAATCTGTTTCTTGCCCCCGAGCGCCTGGGTGAGGATGTGCTTGTTCGGGAAGGTCTGCATCCCCTGGGTGTCGAGGATGCCCCGGTTCTTGAGCTCCTGCGCCAGCGAGTGGTCACCGGTGATCTGCTCGAGCTTCGCATCGCGCAGCCGGTAGAGGCGGCTGTCGCCCACATGCACCACGAGGGCCTTCTCGCCGAGCACCCAGAGCGCCACGATCGTGGTGCCCATTCCGCGCAACTCGACCTGTGAGTCGCTCAGCTGGTTGATCCGCGCGTGGGCGGTCTCGACCGCCTGACAGACCATCTCGCTGCCGTGCTCGACGTCGCTCGCAGACCCCTGCTTGACCAGGGCGTCGCGGATCGACTCGACGGCGATGGCGCTCGCTATCTCGCCGCCCTGATGTCCGCCCATCCCGTCGGCGACGACCGCCAGATGCGAGTCGGGCCACACCAGGAAGGCGTCTTCGTTCCCCTCGCGCACGAGCCCGGGGTGGGTGATCGCCGCGCCGCATACGCGCAGCGGGGCCGCGCGACATCGACCCTTCCAGGATAGCGGCTCGGTGGTGCTGCCACCCTTGCACTCGAGCACGTCGAGCTCGGGCGCCAGCACACCGGGCTGGGTCGTCCGCACCGTGATCGTCGTGTTCCGATCGAAGAACGACGGCGGCTGCATGTCGATCGCAGTCGCATCGTCCTCCTCCTCGATCGGCCAGGGCCGTGTGTCTTCGTCGTCGCTCGCCACCAAGCCAGTCTGCGGTTTTTGCCGCGATCACTCAACGACCTAGATGACCTCGGCGGGAGTGATGAGCCGGACGCGGCGAGGCGATGGCGCCGAGGCCGACCTCGGCAACGCGCTGAAGGACGCGGTGAAGCTGCCGCCGCCGGGGCGCGTCCGCCTGCGCCACATCAGCAAGAAGCTGAAGCGCCACGAAGGGCGGGCGGGCGTCGACTTCCTGAGCGGGGCCGAGGCGAAGAAGGCGGGCCAGCGCTTCGAGTACATCCGCCTCGGCGTGCCGCAGATTGACGGCTTCTTCAAAGCGTCGACCCGGCTCTACGCGACGGCGTGGCAGACGCGCCAGTCGCTGCACCGGGCCAGTGAGCTGGTGAGCGCGATTCAGGACGAGGAGGTCGACGTGACCGGCGAGCTCATCGGTCAGATCGCGAGCGCGCTGAAGGTGCGGACCACCCCGGCCAACAAGCTGCTGAAGACGAAGCTGAAGAACCTGCAGACGACCATCAAGATTCTGCGTCACGTGGTGCCCGCCATCGTCGGCCAGGTCCAGGAGCTCGTCTCGACCGGGAAGGCCCTCGTGCTCTCCGCGCCGACCCTGGTGACCAACCCCAAGGTGCTCATCCACATCGACAAGGTGAAGGACGGCCTGGTTCAGAGCGTGGAGGTCGTGATCCAGGCAGGCGAGCTGCTGGCCGGCGTGGTCGGGGACGTCTTCGGCTGAGCCGCTTCTACGCGCCGTCGAAGGCACCGAATTCGAAGTCGACTTCCCGACCGTCGACCTGCCCGTGCCGCGCCGGGCGGCAGAGTCGGCCCCGCCGCTCGCGACGGCCGGGGCGCCGATCCCCGAGGACGCCACCGTGCTCGTGGTCGAGGACAACCCCGTGGTCCTCCATCTCGTCGTGCGCAGCTTGGAGCGCGCCGGGTTCCGCGTGGTCGCGACGACGGACTCGACCGAAGCCGAGGCGCTCGCCGAGGCCGCCGAGGGACGCATCGACCTGCTGCTGACCGACGTCGTGATGCCCGTCATGCAGGGCCCGGAGGTCGCCGCGCAGGTCCGCGCCCTCTACCCCGAGCTGCCAGTCCTCTTCATGTCCGCCTACACCCCCGGGAGCGGCACCCACGACGACACGCTCGCCCCGGACGCGCAGCGGCTGAACAAACCCTTCTCTCCAGCCGAGCTCGTCGGTCGCGTGCAGGCGTTGATCGAGGAAGCGCGCGCCTCCCGCGGCGCTACGTGACTCTCAGGCCAACCCGAAGTAGTTGTCGAAGAGCCCGGCGATCTCGGGGCAGTCCGTGCGGAAGCTCGCCTCCGCCGCGAAGTAGGTCTCGACCGCCACCGCGAGGAACTCGACCTCGTTGTTCAGCGCGTAGGGGTCGAGGCGGCTGCGCCCCTGCTCGATCTCGACGATCTCCACGTCTCGCAGCTCGATGAAGCGCACCGCGGACGCCTCGTCCCAGAAGGGGAGCATTCCCGGCGGCTCCTCGAGCAGGTCGAGCACGTGCGTGAGCTCGTGGATCACCACGTCCAACGCCTCGTTCCCCTCCCGCGTCCCGCCGAGCACCTCGTCGGTCGCGATCTGCAGCACGATGTGTTCGCCCGCCGGATCGACGCGACCGTAGAAGTAGGTGTGGTCTTCCTCGTCGTAGAAGCCGCGCCCGCAATGCAGCTGCACTTCCAGCTCAAATTCGAGGCAGCCCAGCTTGTCGAGCAGGTCGGGGCGTCCCCGCAACATGTGGCGCAAGCGCTCGAGGAAGCGGTCGCTCGCCGCGTCGAATTCGGAGCCGAAGGGCGCCTCGACCGGCCGGCCCCTCGCCCCAGGAACGAAGCAGCGAAAGTAGAAGCCGAGACAGCGGTCGCCGAACACGCCCCAGTCTACCACCGAGCAGCGAGCCCGAATATTGCGTGAAGATGCCTGCTGCGCGTCGCGAGAGCACGCCATCTGCGGGCGTGCTCGTCTGTCACTCGCTCGGCGTACCTCGGTACGCCTTCACTCGCGCCAGACTCCGCGCGCCCACATCTGACGCACTCTCACGCCGCTCGCGACGGCCTCTCACACAACATCCGGGCTAGACTCCCTCTTCCCGACGAGGTGGTGGCCCGATGGAACCCAAGGCCGAGAAGTACGACATCCAGATGGCCGCGCTTTTCGGCGGGCTCGACCACATCCAGGTCGACGCCGTCGCCCGATCGAGCGACCACCCCTGGTTCAATCGCACCCTCTGCAGAGTCAACGATTGCCTGCTGCGCGTCGGCGTCTTCGAGGGCGAGTTCCACTGGCATAAGCACGACGACGAGGACGAGTTCTTCTACGTAGTCACCGGCCAGCTCTTCATCGACTTCGAGGACAAGACGCTGTGCCTGTCGGCCAACGAGGGCACCCTCGTCCCGCGCGGAATCAGACACCGGCCGCGGGCGCCAGGTCGAACGGTGGTCCTGATGTTCGAAGGCGCCGGCGTCGAGCCCACCGGCGAATCGCGGCGTCGGCGACGCGCCCTTCCGAAGGGTGCGCCAGCCGGAGCAGCTCCTCATGAGTGGCTCACGATAGCGCGCGGGGAGTCTGCGCTGCGGGAGACTGTGCGCTCAGCTCAGCTCGACCGGGCACCAGGCCAGCGCGGTGCTCTCGCGGCTGAGCGACCAGAGGTCGAGCCACGGCGCCGCCACGCCGAAGGGCAGCATCCGGCGCAGGTTGCGCTTGGGCCCGATGAGGCGCAGCCGTGGCACGCCCTTGACGCCGGCGCGCTCGGCGAGGAGCCGCAGCGCGTCGCCCTCGTCTCCGACCTGGTCGACGAGGCCGCGCTCGGCGGCCTGCGCGCCGCTCCACACTCGGCCCTGGGCGACCTCGTGGACCGACTCGGTGGTCCGCTCGCGCGACTCGGCGACGCGGCGCAGGAAGAGCGCGTAGAAGTGGCTGATGGTGGCGGCCATCGCCTCGCGCTCGTCGGGGGAGAAGCCCTTGGCTGTGCTGTACATCGAGGACTGCGGGCCACGCTCGAGGTGGAGCACGTCGATGCCCACGCGCTCGAAGAGCCTGCGCAGCACCGGCTTGGCCGAGAGCACCCCGATCGAGCCGGTGAGCGTGCCCGGCGCCGCGACGATGGTGTGCGCGCCACACGCCACGTAGTAGCCGCCGCTCGCCGCGGCGTCGCCCATCCAGGCCACGACCGGCTTCTCTTCGGCGAGGCGGCGGACGGCGCGCCACATGCGCTCGCTGGCGGTGGCGCTGCCTCCGCGGCTGTCGACGTGCAGCAGCACCCCTTTGACGCGCTTGCTGCGGCGCGCGGCGTCCAGCGCCTCGCAGACCGCGCGGGTGGTGGCGCCGCTCGGGTTGGGGTCGTCGTGGCGGCCGTCACGGATGGCGCCGCGGACCTCGACCATCGCCAGCCGCGGGCGGCGGAAGCGCAAGCGCGGCCAGGGGCGCACGCGGCCTCGGTAGCTCTCGACATGGACCGCGCGCAGGTCACCGTCGTCGCCGTAGCCCAGGTGGTCAGCGAGGTCGTCCTCGGCGACCAGCGCGTCGGCCAGGCCGGCCTCGACGGCAGCTTCGGGTAGGTGAGGGCCGGAATCGAAGGCGGCGCGGATGGCCTCGGCCGTCGCGCCTCGGCCGGCGGCGACGTCGTCGGTCAGGCCGCCGTAGAGGTCGTCGAGCAGCGACTCGAGCGCCTCGCGGCTGGGGTCGGAGGGGCCCGAGCGGCTCATGCCTTCGAGCGCCGACTTGAAGGCTCCGGCGGTCACGACCTCGAAGTCGATGCCGGCGTTTCCGAGCAGGGCGCCGAGGAACTGGACCTGCGCGGACACGCCCGCGGCGTGGACCGGGATGTCGGGCGAGAGCACGACCTCGTCAGCGGCGCTCGCGACCCACAACGCGCGGGTGTCGGGGAACGGCACGAAGGCGACCACGCGCTTGCCGGCGGCGCGGACATCGGCGAGCGCCCGGCGCAACTCGTACAGCTCGGCCCACCCGCCCGACAGGTGTGCGATTCGGGCCCGCACTACCTCGACGCGTGGGTCCTCGGCCGCGCGCCGGAGGCGGTCTCGAAGCGTGCCACGCGGGATGCCGTGTTGCTGGCGGCGCAGCGGATTGACGGGCGTGGAGCGATGCGGGTGCTGGCCCTCGAGGTCGACGAGCAACGCGATTCGGGGCCTGCGGATGAGGCTGAGCAGGTAGAGCAGCACGGTGAGTGGAAGCAGCAGCAGCCAGGCGACCGCGAGCAGGAGGATGCGAAGCATTGTTCTACGACCCCGGATACCAGCGCGTGTCGGCGGGCTCCTTGATCTGGTTCAGCTCGACCCAGACGTTGTCGGGGCCGACCAGGATGGCGACCTCGTGGGCGAACTCGCCGTCGGCGATGCGCTCGGCGGTGAGGGGCGGCGCGATGTAGGTGCTACAGACCATCTTCGTTCCGTCGTCTCCGGTGGCTCGTTGGTAGGCGCGGACCTGCTCGGGCGTGAGGACGAAGCGGGCGCCCTTCGCCTCGAGGGCGGCAACGGAGGCGTCGAGGTCGTCCACGCGCAGGCCGATGCGGTTGCGCCAGGCGCGCTCTTCGCCAGCACCGGCGGGCGCGACGAAGTCGGGGTCCTCGCGAAAGACGAGGGAGACGCCGCAGGCGACGACGCGTGAGAAGGGTTCACCCATGATGGTCCCGCGAAAGATGACCTGGGCGTCGAAGAGGTCGCACCAGAAGCGCTCATGAGCGACGACGTCAGAGCAGGCGTAGGAGAGCTCGATGAACGGGTAGCCGCTCGCCGTCACTTCTTTCTCTTCTTCTTCTGCCTGCGCTGAGCGACGCCCTTGCGGTAGTCGGAGGCCTCGCCGGGGCCGGAGTCGTCGACCCAGTAGTGGGACCGCTTGCGCACGTCGATGTGGACGAAGCGCGAGTTCGGGTACCAGCCGAGGCCGACGTTGTCGAAGCGCTTGCAGTACTTCCAGACGGTCTTGGGGCTGACGCCGACGACCCGGAAGTCGACCGCGCGGCCCTGCTTGTGGCGGCTGCTCTTCCGCTCTTTGTGGCGATAGCCGCTGACGATCTCGAGCGGGGCGTCGAAGTGCTGCGCGACCAGGTAGAGGTACCAGATGAGGCGCTCGGGCACGTACTTGCTGCGGCCGGTGCGCCAGTCACGCAGGAAGTGGGTGATGCGCTTGCGAGCGCGTTTGCCGACCCATTGCTTGTTCTTGTTCTTGGGGTCGCGGCGGATCACCCAGAGGTTGCGCAGCCTCTCCTTGGTGTTGGCGTGGTTCAGCGTCATGTGGAAGCGCTTGATCTTGCGGCGCTTCTTCTTCGCGCGCTTCTTCTTCGCGCGCTTCTTCTTCGTGCGCTTCTTCTTCTTCTTGGAGGTGGTGCGCTTCTTCTTCCTCTTCTTGGAGGTGGTGCGCTTCTTCTTATTGGCCTTGCTGGGCTTCTTCTTGGGCTTGGCTTTCGTCTTCGTCGCTTCAGCGGTCTGCGTGCTCGTGGCGGGAAGGGGAACGGAAACGGGCATGGGCAAGGGCACGGGCACGCCCACGGGCACGGGCACGGGGACGGGTGCCCACAGGAGGACGAGGGAGAGGAGGGTGGGGGTCAAGCTGTGGTGGCCGCGAAGGCTTTGCGCAGCAGGACCGGGACCATCTCGCGGCGCCAGGTGACGTCGCCGTTGATGTTGGTCAGCGGGCGGATGGTCTGGAAGGCGCGGTCGCAGAAGCCCTGGACGAGCGTGTCGTCGAGCGGCCCTTCCGGCAGGCGCTTGATGCGTCGCGGGCGCGCGGCGATGGCGCTGACCACGAGGTCCGGCGAGGAGAGGACCCCGTCGTGGAGGTCGAATGCGAGCGCGAGGTTGAGCATCGGGAAGTCGATCGAGCCTCGTACGCGGAGCTTCTGGAATGCCACGCGCCGGTTCGATGCCGGGCGCGGCACGAGGATGCGCGTGAGCACCTCGTCGTCTGCCAGGACGGTATTTCGCACGCCATCATTCACATAGAAGGCGTCGAGCGGGACGACTCGGGTGCCGCCGGGACTCGCGAGCTCGACCGAGGCGCCGAGGACGAGCAGGACCGGGGCGCTGTCGTTGCTGGCGGCGGCGACGCACTTCTTGCCGACCGCGGTGACGTGGCACTCGGTGCCATCCTTCTTGATGCAGTGGCCCAGCGCGCTTCGCCAGAAGTGGGTCTGGTTGATGTAGACGCAGCGGGTGTCGAGGCAGACGTTGCCGCCGAGCGTGGCCATACGGCGGTGCTGCGGGCCGGCGATCTGCGCGGCGGCGCCTGAGAGCGCGGGCAGGGCAGCGCCGATGGCGGGGTCGGTGGCCAGGCGATGTAGCGGCAGGAGCGCGCCGAGCGCGATGGGGTCTGCGCCCGTGTCGACCGCGTCGAGGCCGGCCACGGACTTGAGGCTCACCAGCACCTTCGGCGCGTGCAGCCCGTGCTTGATGTTCGGCAGCAGGTCGGTGCCGCCGGCGATGAGGCGCGCGTCCTCGCCATACGCCTCGAGCAGAGCGAGGGCCGCATCCAGCGTGCGCGGGTTCTCGACGACGAAGGTGGGCGCGATTCGCAGCATCGTTATCGCTTCGCCGCCAGCGCGGCGCGGACCACGGCGGGGTGGAACGGGAGCCGGTCGAGGCGCACGCCGACCGCGTCGTAGACGGCGTTGGCGATAGCGGGCAGCACCGGGTGCAGCGGGCCTTCGCCGGCCTCCTTCGCGCCGTACGGTCCGTTCGGGTCTTGCGACTCGACGATGAAGCACTCGATATCGGGCGTCTCGACGCTGGTCGCGATGCGGTAGTCGAGCAGGTTCGGGCCGCGCAGCAGACCCGGGTTGTGGCCGCCGTAGATGAAGGCCTGCTCCTCCATCACGGCTTCCGACCACCCCATGTAGACGCCGCCCGCGATCTGTCCCTCGACCAGCGCGGGGTTGAGCGCGAATCCGCAGTCGTGGGCGGCCCAGACCTTCTTGACGTCGATCCAGCCCGTCTCGAGGTCGACCTCGACCTCGGCGATGTGGGCGGTGAACGAGTACGCCGGGCTGGCCCCGATGGTGCCGCCGCGGTAGTCGCCGCCGAGGCTCGAGTCGGTGCGGTAGCCGCCGGTGGCGCCGAGGGTGCCGAACGCGGCCTCGGCGAGCTGGAAGGCCTCGCTGGCCGCGACGCCGCGCGAGGGGTCGCCCGTCCAGAACCAGCGGCCCTCGCCGCACCCGACCTGGTTGCCGGGGATCTCGAGCTTCGCGGCGACGACCTGGCGCACTTTCGATGCCAGCGTGACCGCGGCTTCGCGGCACGCGTTGCCGGCCATGAAGGTGACCCGGCTCGAGTAGGCCCCGAGGTCGACCGGCGACAGATCCGTGTCGCTGCTGGTCACGCGCACGCGGTCGGGGTGCAGGCCGAGCTCTTCGGCCACGACGAGCTGGAGCATCGTGTCGGAGCCCTGGCCGATGTCGCTGGCGCCGCACATCACGTGGGCGCGCCCGCTGCGGTCGAGGCGGACCTGCACGCCGGACTGAGGCATCTCGTTGGGGTAGACCGGGTAGGCCGTCCCAGAGATGTACGTGCTGCCCGCGACGCCCAGGCCCCGCCCGAACGGGAGCTGGCCGCGACGCGCCTTCCAATCACTCGCCGCTTCGACCACGCGCAGGCATTCGAGGAAGCCGTTGCTGGTGATGCGCTGGCCGTTGATCGTGGTGGTGTTCGGGCCCACGTCGTTGCGGCGGCGCAGCTCGATGGGGTCGAGACCGAGGCGCTCGGCCATGCGGTCGACCTGGATCTCGAAAGCGAAGCGCGGCTGCACCGAGCCGTGCCCGCGCTTCGGTCCGCACGGCGGCTTGTTGGTGAACACGCGCCGCGAGTCGAAGCGGTAGGTCTCGTAGCCGGTCGGCGCGGTCAGCAGCTGGCCCGCGTAGTAGGCCGTGATCATGCCGAATGAGGTGTACGCGCCGCCGTCGATGGTGATGTCGCTGTCGAGCGCGGTCAGGCGGCCGCTCGCGTCAGCCGCGAGCTTCATCCGCATCTCCATCGGGTGGCGCCCGCGGTGCGTGTAGAAGGTCTCCTCGCGGCTCAGCAGCACCTTCACCGGGCGCCCGGTCTTCATCGCGAGCTTCGCGGCGACGAGCTCGTGGCCGAACGGGTCGGACTTCCCGCCGAAGGCGCCGCCGAGGGCCGGCTGCACAACGCGTACGCGGTCCTGCGGCAGGTCGAGCACCTTCGCGAGCGTGCGGTGCACGTAATGCGGGATCTGCGTGCTCGCGGTGAGCGTGAGCAAGCCGCGCGCGTCGTACTCGGCGAGCGCGGCGTGCGGTTCGATCGGCGCGTGGGCCGTGCCGGCGAAGAAGTAGTCGGCTTCGACGACCTCGTGGGCGGACTCGAGGGCGGCGTCGACAGCGCCGAATTCGAGCTTCACGCGCTTGGTGAGGTTGCCGCGCTTTCGCCCCGGGAAGAGGTGCGGTGCGTCCTCGGCGAGCGCGGCTTCGGGGTTCATCACCGCCGGCAGGACCGCGTAGTCCACGACGATGAGGTCGAGGGCGGCCTGCGCGGTCTCTTCGTCGATGGCCGCGACGGCGGCGACCTCGTCACCGACGAAGCGCGCGCGGTCGGTGCACAGCGCCTGCTCGTCCTCGGTCCAGGGGATGACGCCATAGAGCGTCGGGAGCTCGTCGCCGACCAGGACCGCGTGGACGCCGTCGAGGGCCAGGGCCGCCGAGGTGTCGACCGAGCGGATCTCGGCGTGGGCGTGGGGGCTGCGCAGGATCTTGGCGTGCAGCATCCCCGGGAGGTCGATGTCGTCGGCGTAGATCGCGCGGCCGGTGGCCTTCTCGTGGCCCTCCGCCTTCTTATGGCGCCCGCCGAGCACGGTGAATCCCTCGGCGGCACCGGGCCTGTACGGGACGTCTTCGCCGCGTCCGAGGCGCGCCGCGAGCTGGACGGCCTCGAAGATCTGGGTGTAGCCGGTGCAGCGGCAGAGGTTGCCGCCGAGGGCGCCTCTGATCTGGTCGCCTGTCGGGTCGGGCGTCTCGTTGAGCAGGACGCGGGCGGACAGCATCATCCCCGACTGGCAGAAGCCGCATTGCAGGGCGCCCGCGCGGTCGAAGGCCTCCTGCACCGGGTCGAGACCGTCCGGGCGCGCGAGCCCCTCGATGGTGGTGATCTCGGCGCCCTCGGGGACGGTGGCGGCCAGCGTGCAACACGACAGCACGGGCTCGCCGTCGACCAACACCGTGCATGCGCCGCAATCGCCCTTGTCGCACCCCTGCTTGCTGCCGGTGAGGCCGAGGTCGTAGCGCAAGACCTCGAGCAGGGTGTGGGTCGGGCGGGCCGCGATCGTGTGGCTGCGGCCGTTCACCGTGAGGGTGACGAGCTGGCGCATTGCTAGAGCCTACAGGGTCCCGCTACGCGGAGTCGGCGGCGGGCTCTTCCTCCTGGACGTAGGCCTTGGGCTCGAACCAGACGGCCACGAAGATGAACAGAATCGCGGTGATGAACATCGCGGCGGCGAAGAAGAGATAGTAGTCGGCGCCTTCGAGCTTCAGCGTCTTCGCCGTGATCTGGCACTTCTTCGCCTTCTGCGCGTCCCACTTCAGCATGACCGGCGTGCCGGCCTTCACCTCACCGGCGGAGGCGCTGAAGCTGCGAATGGCCAGGCCGTCGGTCACGATGACCTCGACCTGGGTCTGGGCCTTCTTCGCGCCGGACTTCGTGCAACGCAGCACGTAGACCCGCGTCTTCTCGGGCTTGATGGTCTTGGTGCCATTGGTCTCGAGCTTCGCTTCCTTCGGCAGGAAGGCGACGCACTTCTCGGCGTTGTCGGTCTCCCATTTGAGCTCGACGCTGCCGCCCGGTTTGAGGATGAGGCGCTTCGAGCCGTTCGCGGTGAAGCTCTTGATGGTGACCTTCGGCGCCTCTTCCTTCTTCTCGGCGCCCTCCTCGGGCGGCGGGGGTTTCGGGCGCGTCATATCGACGTTGGTCTTGGTCGAGACCGGGTCTGCGCCATCCGCCTGGCAGCTCAGCGCGTAGGTGGTGTTCTTCTCGGGCTTGACCTCGAGCGTGCCGGCCGGCGTGAGGTCGGCCTTCACGGAGTTCTCCTCCTGGATGAAGATGTTCACGCCCGCGGTGAACGCGTTGCCGAGCGCGACCGAACACAGGAAGAGGCCCATGACGAGCGACTTCATCTTGTTCGGCGCCTGCGTGTACGAGAACTCGAGCGCGGTGATGGAGACGAAGACCTCCGCCAGCGTGATGAGCAGGTAGCAGACGAGCTGCCAGCCGATGTTGGGCTGGAGGCCGGCGTCGATCTGGGTCTGGACCCAAGCTGGGAGCAGGAACGCGGGGACCGTGAGGAAGAAGCCGATGGAGATCTTCCGCAGCGGGGTGAGCGGGAAGAACTTGTCGATCAGCGGATAGATCCCGTAGGCGGTGATCGGGATCAGGGCCATCACCAGGATCGGGTTGATCGCCTGTATCTGCGACTCGAGCCAATGGACCCCTAGAAAATGTCTGTCCATCGACTGCGCCTGGAGCACCCAGGTGGAGCCGGTCTGGTCGAACAGCGCCCAGAACATGGCCACGAAGGCGTAGATGATGGCGAGGCTGCCGAGGACCGCGAGGCCTTGTTTGGAGAAGGCCTCCTTGAAGAACTCGGCCCCCTTCGGAGGGATGTGGACGAACTCGTGTCTACCCATCCAGAAGACGATCGTGGCGAGCAGCATCAGCGCGCCGGGCAGGCCGAAGGCGACGTGCGGTCCGTAGACGTCCAGTAGAATCGGAGTCAGCAGGCTCGAGGCGAAGGCGCCGAGGTTGATGGCGAAGTAGAACCAGCCGAAGACCTTCTCGAGCAGGTGGGCGTTGGTGGCGCCGAACTGGTCGCCGACGTGGGCGGAGACGCAGGGTTTGATGCCGCCCGAGCCGATCGCGATGAGGGTCAGGCCGATCGACAGGCCCATGCGCGTCTCGTCGAGCGCGAGGGCGAGGTGGCCCAGGCAGTAGACGACCGAGAGGGCGATGATGGTGCGGTACTTGCCCCACAGCCAGTCGGCGAAGATGGCGCCGAGGATGGGGAACGCGTAGTTCGCCATCGTGAACGTGTGGTACCAGGTGACCGCCTCGGTGCGGACCATCGGGTCGATGCCGCCCTCGGCGCCCGCGAGGTATTGCGTCATGAAGACCACGAGGATGGTCTTCATTCCGTAGTAGCTGAATCGCTCTGCTGCCTCGTTCCCTACGATGTAGGGCACGCCCTTGGGCATGCCCTCAGTCGCGACGGGCGCTTCCTTGTAAGTGGCCATGACGCTCCGATCAGAACCGGCCGACGACTCCGAGTCCGCCGATGGTGGGCACGATGGCAGCCTGCTGGTCGCCGTCGTCGAGCACGAGCAAGGTCGTTCCTGTAGCGGTGGCGGCGACGCCGACGCCCCACATCACGTACGCGAGCGTGCCATTCGAG
>PVBE012359797.1_pt1 | contig 12485 bp, 14 predicted proteins | sample 1631181 | NCBI WGS metagenome assembly PVBE01 (sample SAMN08397723, study PRJNA350692) | Marine metagenome, whole genome shotgun sequencing project. | isolation source: water | place: Pacific Ocean | collected 2012-04 | reverse complement strand
GCGCCCGGCCACATTCATCAAACAGCCAAGATCGCCGCCCAAAAGAACGTCGGCTCCGGTTTTTTCGATGGCCGCGACCTTCTCATCAACCATTTTCCCGGAAATATCCGGATATTTGACGCTAAACAGGCCGCCAAATCCGCAGCAACCTTGTGCATCGTTCAGTTCACTTAGTTCCAGCCCCTCGACAGATGCGAGTAGCTTGCGTGGCTGTTTCTCAATTTCAAGTTCGCGAAGGCCGGCACAGGAGTCGTGATATGTCACTTTTTCAGGATATTTCGCCCCGGTTTCAGTAACCTGTAAAATATCGCTCATAAACGACGTCAGCTCATGGGTTTTCGCCGCCAGGGCCTCGGCCCGCGCCGTCAATTGTTCGTTGTTCCTGAAAAGAGAAGGATAATGAACCTTGATCTGGCCAGCACAGGAGCCCGAGGGCGCGACCACGTAGTCAAATGTTTCGAAGCTGGAAATAACCTGCTCTGCCATGGCGCGGGCGTCCGCCTCGTCACCGGCGTTATAGGCCGGTTGGCCGCAGCAGGTCTGGGATTGCGGCACGTGAACGGTGCAGCCGTTGGCCTCCAGCAAGCGAGCCGTCGCGAACCCGATGGAAGGACGCATCAGATCAACAAGACAGGTGGCGAAAAGTCCCACGTTGATGGGCTTTTTATTGTTCATGGTTCCAGGTGTTCATTTTTTTCGCGGCAGCAGCAGGAAATAATGCCCCGGCTGTTTCATTAATCCGGCCCGAAGAGCTGCGCGCTCGCCAAATCCCCAGAAAAGGTCGCCGCGCACCGGGCCCTTGATGGCGCTGCCGGTATCCTGGGCAATAACCAGTCTGCGCAGGGGCTCGCCGGGTGACAAGGGGTCCGTGGTATCCAGCCAGATCGGAATGCCCAGGGAAATATGGCGGCGGTCAACGGCCAGCGAGCGTCCCGGCGTCAGGGGAACCCCCTGGGCACCAACAGGCCCCTGTTCCTTACCAGCCGATTTAAGCGCTCCTTCGATAACACGAAAAAAGATAAACGAAGGGTTGGTCGCCATCAGCTCCATCCCCTGTTCGGGATGGTCCTTCAGCCAGGCGCGAATGGATTGCATGGACACCCGCTCACGCATCAATTCGCCCCTGTTTATCAGCTCCCGCCCAATGGAGTGATAGGCGTGGCCATTTTTGGCCGCAAAGCCAATGCGAACGATGGAGCCGTCATCCATAATTACCCGGCCTGATCCCTGGACGTGCAGGAAAAAGGCGTCGATGGGGCTATCGACCCACATCAGTTCCATGCCGCGGCCGGAAAGAGCGCCGCCCTCAATTTCGGCGCGATCATCAAAGGGTACAAAACGACCACCGACGACCTTGCCCGATAGGCGCTTGCCTTTTAGCCCGGCCCGAAAATCACCCAGATTGGCGTCAACCAGTTCCGGTGGGCGTTCGTAGATTGGCGTCGTATTTGTTTCGGTGCGAAGCCATGAGCCCCTTAACTGTATTTCGAAATAGCCCGTAAACAGGCCCTCTGCATCTCCATCCGCTGTCGCGATATAGGGCTGGAAATAGGTTTCAAAAAATGAACGCGCCTGCTCGACGTTGCCACCAGGCAGGTCGGCGGCGGCCTGACAGGCCTCAATCCAGTCCCCGGCAACACCGCCTACTGGCCCGATAGGCTGGTCTGCGGGTTTTTTGGCGAATTTGGCGCACGAGCGCAATAAAACCTCGATCACCTGATCATGGTTTTCGCCGTGCCACCCGGTAATCTTTTTAAAGGGTATCTTTTTTAGAACCAGCTTCGGTTCAATCCGGGCGGCGGCTGGAGCCACTGACGCCTGCCCGGATTCAGGCGCCGGAGATATCGTGGTAACGGGAACCCTCGTTGGCCCACATGCCGCAACCGACAAGACCAGAGCGGCTGTCCAGCCCCTCATGATATCAGTCCAGGCTGCGGGTCGCCGCCAGCGACCAGTTGGGGTCACGGGACCGGGTATCGCGCGAAAATGTCCAGAAATCCGTCACATCGACAATTTTATTCGGGTCGCCCTCGACGACATTCCCGTCGCTGTCACTGAGCGCATGGACCTGATCGCTGACAAATTTTACTGTTATTTGCGCTATCGACTCCACAAGTTCCGCCTCGACGATTTCTGCCTTGCGGATGCCGACCAGGGTTTCTTCCATGGTTTGTCCGGCTTCTTCGCGCTCACGGATCGACATGCTGAAATTGGCGAATACATCGGCGTTGAGCAAGGGCTTCAAGGATTTGGCGTCACCCCCGGCATATGCGCCAAGAATGTACTCAAATGCTATGCGCGCACCCGAGATAAATTCGTCCGGATCAAAATCCCTGTCCCCGGCTGCTATAGTGCGCAGGCCCTGAAGCAGCGGCGTAACCTCTTCTTCGGGCTGTGACACCTCATCAGAACCGGCATCGTCCTGATGATCAAGATGGATGACGTTATCGTTTTCGGCATCCTCTTCTTTTTCCTGCTTGTCTTTTTCAGACAGGCGACTGAATATGTCGGAAAATCCCCCCTCGTGGCCGTCACGGCGACCCAGTACGCCCCGTAATCTGCGGATCAAAAAAATCGCGATCATCGCGAAAAGAATAATGTCGAAAAACTGAAAACCGTTACCCATGATAAATTAACTGCATTCTCGATTAAGCGGGCACCTGACCCGGTGACAAAAAATCTTCATTACGTATACGTTAACGCCTTGAAGCTCCCAGGTCACTAGATAAGGCGTCTTGGCCTTGCGGGCAAGGGCAAGTAGACATAAGTCAGGGGCGAGGTTTCCCGGAGGGCTTTTTTTGGGTTTCATAATATTTATCGCGATGATCGTTGTGCCGGTCATGGAAATCGCCGTCTTTATCGAGGCCGGCGAGTTAATCGGATTGTGGCCGACCATCGGCGCGGTCATCCTGACGGCTATTGTCGGTTCTACACTGTTGCGCCATCAGGGATTGTCCACGCTGGCGCGAGTGCACGAAAGCATGAACGCTGGACGCCTGCCTGTGGCGGAATTGTTTGACGGCCTGTGCCTGCTGGTCGCGGGCGCTTTCCTGCTAACCCCCGGCTTTGTTACCGATGGGGTTGGTTTGCTTTTGTTCCTGCCGCCGTTTCGCTTCGTGCTTCGCGGCTTTCTGGCCAGCCGGATCAAGGCGCGGGGTGATTTTAACGTGCGCATGAATGGCGCACCAAATACTGAATCCCGCCCAGGGGGCGGATTTGACAGCACCATCATCGATGGTGAATTTCATGAGATTCAGCCGGATGAAAACAACAAGAATAGTTATCCAGACGATGATGACCCGGAGGACCGCCCCCTACCGCCACCGGGCAAGAGAAAACCATAGGATTAACAATTATGCTTATTTGAAACTATGGGCTATTTTGGCGTAGTTGGTCAAATAGATGTCTATGCTCTATATGATGAAGGTTTCGAGTTGTTTTATATCGGTCAGGCAGGAAGTGGAGAAAGTGTTTGGGGTTTAAAATCACGCGTATAGATCAAGCTTCAGAGATATTGGCGCAGATGTATCAGGATGCACCACCTAATAAGGAAAAAGCACTCTCGGTCCATTTATTTGGGATTAAATACGCAGACCAAATAGAAGGTATGTCTGTAAAAGAAATCGTGGTCGGCGCAGGGTTACCTGAATCCTATACAACAGAAATTAACAAAGGGATCAACTTGGCGAAGTATGTTGAAATGCGGCAGTCATGAAAGATGCATAGCAACCAGATTATGTCAGCTTGAATGCGCTACCCGGTCATTTACGAGAATATGTTGCCGTAGGTGACGATGAGGAGACTGTTTGGACATGGACATCCTGTTTAGCTACCGGCCAACTGGCCTGAAGCCATTTAATGCGGTTCAGCGTGCTGCCCCAGATACTGGAAAATAACATCATCCGTAATGTTGCCACTTGTTGTACAGAAGTATCCCCAGGCCCAAAAATGTCGCCCCCAGTAGCGTTTACGCAATGCCGGAAACTCCTGCTGTGTTTTTTATGCAGTGCCTTGAAGCGATTGGCTACCAGACACTAAGGTTGGTTGACGATTAACCTTCGTCCTCAATATCTACAGGTTGGTGCATTTTTAGCACAGTATAAACTTTTGGTTCTGTACCGTGGTATTCTACATTCACATCAACCATAAAGGCTTTGCCATATAATGGGTTTCCGTCTGTGTGAACCATTGATCTTTTAATTGAATCTGTTCCGACAGGAAAAAACACCGCCAACGGCTTATCAATGATTGAAGTTATTACCGCCTTATCGCTGGTTCTTCCCCCGGTTTTCCCCTTTTCTTTATTTATTTGATGCCACACAAATAAAACATTCTTCTTTGTCTTGTGCGTCTCCGTTTCAGGCTCTTCGGCCAATTCCTTTTGTATGGCGGAGTTTGCCGTTTCTATTTCTTTTGAATTAAAATCGTACTCGAAATCTATGCTCTGCCCGCCATTTTTATAATTTGCCTTGCGTAAACTTATTCCTGCTTTCACCTGCCCTGTAACTGATGACAGGAATTTACCGGCGTCTTTCGTATCAGCGATTGTCAACCCTTGTGGACGCTCCCCTTGTCCAGAAAAATACCTTACAGTACGTCCAACTCTGTGGGTGAAATCTGCCATAATGTTGGCATAATCCATCGACCGTATTAAATCCTTAAAAATAAGCGCATAAACAGTTAATTCTGCCTCTATACACCCATCGGAAATTTTAGAGACATAAAGCCGAACATTGGCCTCTTCATCTTTATGGCCAAGATCATTTAGTGACTTATTGTACTGTGAGGATAATGCCGAAAAACCACTAGTTAGATCGTCTAATGCTATCGGATCGTCTGCATTAAATTTAATGATAACACTGTCGTTATAATCCATAGAACCCCCTCAACACCCTTTTGAATAGAAAAAGGATAGCTTTGGTTCTCAATGAACGCAAGGGTATGGCGTAAGCCATATTTTTGAACTTCTCGATTTAGTTAGGTGCGTTTGCTACCTAATACCGCGCTGACGGTGTTTATCGCCCTTTACGGGGTTGTCGTGCTGATTGACCTGTAAACCGCGCACCGTTATCAAGCTGTTGTTTTCCCCCGCAATAGCGTGTAATTCACTGTTCGGTATTTAATCCAAAGGGGGGCTTTTCATGAGCGACGAGACGGAAAAATCAAAAGCGGAAGAGGGTGCCGTCGCCGCACCCCCGATCCAGGTCAACGCCCAGTACATCAAGGACCTTTCCTTCGAGGCACCGGCAACGCCGGGCATCTTCGCCAGGATGCAGCAGAATTCCCCCGACGTTACAATCAATGTAGACGTCAATGCCCACCCCGTTCAGGAGAACCTCTTTGAGGTGCAGCTACACATTCGCGGCACTTGCGCCGTCGGTGAGGAAACTGCTTTTATTTCAGAATTGGTATACGGTGGCCTGTTCACACTTAATGTGCCGGAAGAACACTTGCAGGCAATGCTGTCAATTGAATGCCCGCGTCTGTTGTTCCCCTTCGCCCGCAACATTATCGCCGATACGACGCGCGACGGTGGTTTCCCGCCCCTGATGCTGGCTCCAGTGGATTTTGTCGCCATGTCCCAAAAGGCCGCTGAAGCCAAAGAGTAGGTGTTTAATCCGCGTCGTCCGCCACGCCACGCCAAACAGGATTTTCGAGTCTGTCGATAAAGGCCTCGTGAGCCGCCAGCTCTTCTGCGCTGGCCGCATGGGGCCTCGGTTCGCGGCCACCCGGCGCACAGGCCGTTTCTTCAATCGTGGTTTTTGCGGCGGCACTGGCGTTTTCGGCCAGTTCCAGATCGGGTTGGCGGCCACCGATCAGCTCCAGATACACTTCCGCCAGCAATTCTGCATCAAGTAGCGCGCCGTGAAGTTCGCGCACTGTATTATCGATCTGAAAGCGTCGGCACAAGGCATCCAGACTGGCCTGCGCACCCGGAAATTTTTTGCGCGCCATTTGAACGGTGTCGATGGATCTGGCCATAGGCACCGGGGGCCGCTCAAGGCGAGCCAGTTCGGCATTGATAAACCCCATATCAAACTGGGCGTTATGGATAACCAGGGTGGCGTCGCCAATAAATTCCAGAAAAACGTCGGCAATCTGCGCAAATTTTGGCTGTTTTGACAGGAAATCATCCGACAGGCCGTGGACCGCAAAGGCCTCTTCCGGCATATCGCGCTCCGGATTGATGTACTGATGATAGGTTTCCCCGGTTGCCAGATGGTTGACCAGCTCAATACAACCGATCTCAACAATCCGGTGCCCGCCCAGGGGATTAAGTCCGGTCGTTTCGGTATCAAGAACTATTTCACGCATGAGAATTTTCGGGCCTGTCTCTTTTATCAAGGGGCGGACAATGGCCTGGCCGCCAGGATTTTGCTACCCTGACAATATTGTCGATCTCACGCAAGCTGTGAGATTTCCCCTGACCCGTTTGAACGACAAAATCGGCTTTTTTGCGCTTTTCCTGATCGGGCATCTGCTTTTCAAGGATCGACTGGAAGCGCGCCATTGTCATGCCGGGGCGGGCCATGACCCGCTTTTTCTGAACGGCTGCCGGGGCGCTGACAACTATAACCCCGTCACACTGCTTTTCGCCGCCCGTTTCCAGCAACAACGGAATATCCAGCACCACCAGTTTTTCGCCGCGTTGCGCGGCTGCGGTCAGAAAGGCTTCCTTCTTTTTACCGACCAGTGGATGCAGGATTTTTTCCAACTGTTTCAATTTCAAATCATCCTTGAACACAAGGCCGCCCAGTATCTGACGATCAATGACGCCACCCTTTTCAACATCGGGAAATGCCGCCAGAACGGCTGCCACCGCCTCGCCACCTGGTTCCATGAGCTTGTGAATGTTCTGATCGGCGTCGTAAACCGGCACACCAAGGGAACGGAAGGCCGCCGCCGCCGTTGTTTTACCCATTCCGATAGAGCCGGTAAGCCCCAGAATAATCATTTTTCGGCCTCTATCACGGCCAGAACATGATCGCGCAGCCCGTCAGTTACACGTGGCTTGACCCCGAACCAGGCGGAAAATCCGGGCCGGGCCTGATGCAAAAGCATACCAAGGCCGTCTACAACCTTGTTGCCCCGTACCGATGCGGCTTTCAGCAGGCTGGTTTCAGGCGGCGCATAGACGATATCCGACACCAGGGCGTTGACGGGCAGCGCATCGAGAGAAAGATCAAGATCAGGTTTGCCACTCATGCCCAATGAGGTGGTGTTCGCCAGCAAGGCGGCGTCTTCAAGAACGCCGCTGCGGCTATCCCAGTCAAAAACCTGAACAGGGTCGCCAATATAGTCGGCAAGGTCTTCGGCTTTTTGGCGAGTCCTGTTGATCAGCCTGATGGCGGGGACACCTTCATCTATCAAGGCGACGACGACAGCACGCGCCGCGCCACCGGCGCCCAACACAACGGCGGCGCCTTTTGTAAAATCAAAACCTGGACAGCCCTGTCTTAAATTTTCAATAAATCCAGAACCATCCGTATTGGAGCCTGACAGCCGACCATTCTTGCCAACAACCACAGTATTGACCGCACCGATCCGCCGGGCCTGATCGCTGATGATATCAAGATGTTGCATAACGGCGACTTTATGGGGAACGGTGACATTCAGTCCCGAGAACCCCTGTGAAACAAGGCCTTCCATCATTTTCTGAAGAGCGCTTCCTTCGACGGCAATGGCTTCGTAGGAGCCGCGAATCCTGTGTTTTTTTAGCCAGTACCCGTGCAGACGCGGGGACAGGGAATGGTCAATGGGCCAACCAACGACACCGGCCCTGGTAATCTGGTCACTCATCGAGCGATGGCTCCCCCGGGGCGTATTTTTTCCGTCAGGAATGTTGTTCCAGGCGTCTATTATAAAGTTGCAGGATATTCGCCGCCACTTCCTCGATGGATTTACGCGTTACATCAATTGTCGGCCAGTTCTGTTTGGCGTAAAGGCGTCTGGCTTCCTTGACTTCCGCAGTAACAGTTTCCAGATCAATATAATCCGTCGCTTCATCCTGACCAAGTGATTTTAACCTGTTTCGTCTGATCTGGATCAACTGGCGTGGATCATTGGTCAGGCCCACAACCAGGGGCTTGTCGGCTTCCATTAATTCGATTGGTAAAGGACAGCCTAGCACTATCGGCACATTCGCCGCTTTCAGGCCCCTGTTCGCGAGATAAATACAGGTTGGTGTTTTGGACGTTCTTGAAACCCCAACAATAATTACGTCAGCCGTATTGAGGGTTCGCGTCGATTGTCCATCATCGTGGCCAAGAACAAAGTGCATGGCCTCGATTTTCGAAAAATATTCCGCATCCATCACATGCTGACGTCCGGGTGCAGCCTGGACTTCGGCTTTCAAATATGATCCCAACGCATTTACTACTGGATCAAGAATGGGAATGCAGGGAACTTTTAGTTCCCGGCAACTGTTTTCCAGCAGGGTGCGCATATCATTGTCGACAAGTGTACAGAGTACAAATCCAGGATTTTCCCTGACTCCATCAATAATTTCCCTGATCTGGGATTCACTACGAACCATATTCCAGACATGTTCAGTCTGATCAATATTTTTAAATTGCACCAGGGCGGCACGAGCAACCAGATCAACCGTTTCTCCAGTTGCGTCTGAAACAAGATGCAGATGAAAATGTTTACTTGCCATATTTCGCTCTTCGCCGGTGATTTTCACCAAAAACTACAGTACTTGGGCCTGGGGGTTAATTGGGGATATCTACCCCTATCTGCAAAACCTGGGTTTTACTCCACGAACCCTGATTTTTCGTTCACGCACTCATCCCGTAGTTAATATTTTTTCCCTGTTACCGGAATACACTGGATAGGCCTTGAAACCAAATTCGTTTTCCTCCTGATCCACATTTTAAAATAAAAAATTAATACAAAGAGGAAATCTTTTTTTCAACTTATGAACCTTGTTATAGCCTCTTGAGGATAGCTACAAAATTGGCTGACCAGATGGGAGGTGGGTCTGTTAGGAGGGTATTAAATACCCGCTCCACTAACGAATTTGTTATGCGCCTGACAACACTGCCCCGGGTGTAAGTAAAACAGGCATGGCAATTTAAGTCAGCGGCCATGGCAAGTTGCCTTATGTTTCCGGGGGCATAGAGAGCCTTATGCGTCAGATCATTGAATTGATACTGTAGCCCCCAAGGAGAACCTGCATTAGGCACCCGCAAAATGATTTGCCCATCCGGTTTAAGGATTTGAACAATCTTGCGAAGCAATGCCACACCTTCTCCGTATGTGAAATGTTCAAAGACATCAAGCAGAATGATTCGGTCAAAAGATAATCCGTTATAATTCTTGAAAAATGTTTCAAATGACTCCGTAGACACGCGCTCGCGAATGGATGTAGGCATGAACTCCATTGCCTTCTCGTCCATCTCAACACCATAAAAATCTCTGACACCCTTCGCCTCTATGAAAGCAAGAAACAGCCCTACTCCACATCCGAGTTCAAGTACCCGGTGGCCCCGGCTAAATCCAGCAGGCGTCCATAGATTTCGCCCGAATTCCGCGAGGTGCTTTTTTCGCACCTCAGCACGAACATATGTTCGGTGCTTATCGTAAACGCTATAGAAATCTTCTGGTTTCTCAAAATCCATGGTTCTCTAAAAAATTCACCAGGGTTGTCAGATTGCTATGGAGTATATGAACAGTGTGAATCAGTCAACCGGTGCACACAGGATAAGGGTTACCAACATCTTTTCCACAACTGAAAGAATCTATTTTCCTACTTGATAGATAATGTGGAAAACCTGTTGAAAAATAATAATCCCCGGCTTTAAGCCTACAACAGCTACTACTACCTTTTTTTATATAAAATATATATTTAAGGTATGTGAAAGAGGTGATCTCGTTTACGTTCTGCGACTATGGACACGAAAAATAAACTTTTTCTTCGGGCGCTAAAAGGCGAAAGCCTGACACGTCCGCCTTTTTGGCTCATGCGTCAGGCTGGCCGGTACCTGCCTGAGTACCGGGAAGTCCGTTCGCAGTCAAAAAATTTCCTGAATTTCTGTTATACTCCTGATCTGGCGGTTGAGGTCACGTTGCAACCGCTCAGGCGCTACGGTTTTGACGCTGCGGTTCTGTTTAGCGATATTTTGGTAATACCGGATGCTCTGGGGCAAAAAATGGAATTCCGTGAAGGGGAAGGTCCGGTTCTTGAACCGGTGCGCTCGCTTGCTGATCTTTCCCGACTGTCTGTTGACAGGGTCCATGATCATCTGGCTCCGGTATATGAAACGGTTGGTCGATTGGCGAAGGAAATTCCCGACGAGACCGCCCTGATCGGTTTTGCTGGTGCCCCCTGGACGGTGGCGACCTATATGGTTGAGGGAAAAGGGTCGAAGGATTACCCAGCCGCCAGGACCTGGGCTTATCGGGACGCGCAGGGATTCGGCCAATTGATCGACTTGCTGGTTGAGGCAACATCGGCTTATCTGATCAGGCAAATTGAACACGGGGCCGAAGTTATTCAGTTGTTTGATACCTGGGCCGGTGTCTTAAGCGAAAGTCAGTTTTTTCGCTGGGTTATCGAACCAACGCGCGAAATCGTCAAAAGGCTGAAAACGGCGCATCCGGAAGTACCGGTAATGGGTTTCCCCCGTGGTGCCGGAATTCTCTACAAGGATTTTATTGAAAAAACCGGGGTCGATGGGGTTAGCCTGGATAACGGTATGCCGGTCAAATGGGCGGCGGAAAATTTGCAACCCCTTTGTACGGTTCAGGGTAACCTGGATAACATGGCGCTGATTGCCGGTGGTGAGATGATGGAAAATGAAATCAGGGCGATCCTGGAGGGATTTTCCGGCGGCTCGCATATTTTTAATCTGGGTCACGGAATTCTGCCGGAAACTCCGCCGGAAAATGTTGGACGTTTGGCGGAAATCATCAAAGACTGGAAGACCTGAAGGAACCTTTTGACATGAAGGTTGCCGTTGTCCTTTTCAATTTGGGCGGACCGGATCGTCCCGACGCCATCAGGCCTTTTCTTCGAAATCTTTTTAGCGATCCGGCCATAATCGGCGCGCCAGCACCAATCCGATGGCTGCTGGCTCGCTGGATTTCCTGTCGTCGGGCACCGGTTGCGCGGGGCATCTATCAACACCTGGGCGGCAAGTCACCCTTATTGGAATTGACACAAAAACAGGCTCGATCCCTGGAAGAACAGTTCGATACGGGTGATGAAATCAAGGCCTTTATCGCTATGCGCTATTGGCACCCCATGAGTGATGAAACGGCGCGGGAGGTAAGGAAATTTGCTCCCAACAGAATTATCCTGTTGCCCCTTTACCCGCAGTTTTCCACAACAACAACGGGTTCAAGCCTGAGCGATTGGGAGCGAGCGTCCGGTAAGGCCGGCGTCAGTGCACCAACGGCTGCGATCTGTTGTTATCCGGAAGAAGGGGGTTTTGTTTCCGCCATCGCCGCCAGGATTGAAGCCGTCCTGGGCGGGGTCGGCACGGAAGCCAGGCCAAGAGTTCTGTTTACCGCACACGGACTGCCGAAAAAGATTGTAGATCGGGGCGACCCGTATCCAGACCATGTCGAAAGAACGGCTACGGCCATTGTCGAAAAGCTGGGGCGGCCTGATCTTGACTGGACGGTATGTTACCAAAGCCGGGTCGGCCCGCTTGAGTGGATCGGCCCGCAAACGGAAGATGAGGTTGTCCGCGCAGGTCGTGACGGGGTTCCCCTTGTCGTCGTACCCGTCGCCTTTGTTTCCGAGCATTCTGAAACCCTGGTCGAGCTGGATATCGAATACAGGAAACTGGCAATGGCCCAGGGCGTTCCCTCATATCATCGCGTCAAAACCGTTTGCACTGATCCGGTTTTCATTGGCGGCTTAAAAAATCTTGTGGAATTGGCCCTTGAATCCATTAAGGAGGGTGACAGCACCAAAACCCTTAAGATATCCTCCTCGTCAAGCGCCCGGATATGTCCGGCGCGTGATGGCAAGTGCCCAAATAGTTAAAAAGGAACGCATCGGTGGAATTATCAGGTAACGCCTATTTGTGGATTAAGGCAGGCCACATTATTTCCGTCATTTCCTGGATGGCGGGGCTTCTCTATTTGCCCCGGTTGTTTGTTTACCATTCTGAAGCGGAAATTGGTGGTGAATTGTCGGAAACCCTGAAAATTATGGAGCGCCGGCTGCTCAGGGCGATCATGTATCCGGCGATGTTATCGAGCCTGTTTTTTGGTGGGCTGTTGCTCGCGGATGCATCGACAGACTGGAGCGCCCCCTGGCTACACCTGAAGCTTCTTTGCGTCGCCGGTCTCGTCGTCATTCACCTGATGATGAGCCGCTGGCGCAGTGATTTTGCGGCGGACGCCAACACGCGGCCTCAAAAGTATTTTCGCATCGCCAATGAAGCCCCGACCCTGCTGATGATCGTCATCGTCCTGGTGGCTATCCTGAAACCCTGGTAGGCGAAAATAGTCAGAAATGGGTTGCATTT